>OLOG01000804.1_pt1 | contig 24262 bp, 19 predicted proteins | sample 1672351 | NCBI WGS metagenome assembly OLOG01 (sample SAMEA3136674, study PRJEB25190) | human gut metagenome | biome: human gut; feature: human-associated habitat; material: faeces | place: Austria | collected 2013 | reverse complement strand
AAACTAGCTTGATGCATAACAGACATAAGAACTTCTACTTTTATTTTCTGCAACATATTTACCTTCTTATCTTTATCCTTCTAATGCTATTTTTAAATAACATATAGATTCTTCACGCATTTTTTTTAAGATTTCATTAACCGAACTATAATCCACGTCTTTTAACAAAATATCTTTACAATTTTTAATATATCTTTCCTCCAAACCTAAATGTCTTAATATAGTTCTTTGTCTAGAAGATTGATCATATTGTTGATATGCTCTTTCAACTGCCCAAAAATTTCTATCAAAAATTATTGAAAATAACATGCCATGATAAGAATCTGTAATTACAATTTCTGCATTCTGAACCAAACTAAGAAAATCATTTGGACCGCAATCAGGGCTATAAATACCTACTGATTTCTCTATAAGTGATACTTCTTGGCCAATCGAGTAAGCGCATAAATGCTGATGCTTCAAAAACTCTGCAATTTTTTGCTGATTAATCTCGGAAGTTTCATCCAAAAAATACAACACCGCATATTTTTCTTTTGGCTTAATTTCAGAATAAGCAATCCTTTCCCATTTATCTCTTTCTATCAGCAAAGTCGGATCTAAAACTACCGGAACATCTCGTCCCGTCAGTTCCTTCACCAAACGTTGCCCATCATCCTCACGAATGGATACAAATGGAATATCAGAAATATATTTTTTCATTTGGAATCGGTTATAGTTTGGAATATAATTTCTTCCAATGCTAGGCGCATACGCAATTCTTTTATATTTCGGCGCAAATCTTAAATACATCAATGGGTCAACATACATCGTTGTAGAACACCACACTTGATCACTGCCACAAATGAACTTTGAGTATTCATTTCCACGTGCAATTTGTGAGAGCAATTTTCTCGGATAAAGTTTTTGCGTAATATGTTTATCTACAAAAACATCAAATTTTTTCGCCTTCCCCTCTGTAATAGGCTTCGCTTTTACTTCTTTCATGCTTTTTAAAACACCAGCAATAAGTGACGGATGTGTTATCATTTTCATTGCTGTCATTAACATCTTTTGAGGTCTGAAATCATAATTTTTCGAAAGATTTCCTTGCTCCCAAACGATTTCAGATTCATACCCTAAACTTTTCACAACCTCACATAGTGCATAACATTGTAATACGGAACCATAATTTTTTAAATTCGTTCTATTTACAACTGCAATTTTTTTCATATAATACCTCTTATATTTTTAATAATTGTCTTTTTCTTTCCTCTATCTTCTGATTCAAAATATGTGAATCAAAATTTTCTGTCACAAATTTTACTGCTTGTTTTCCCATTTTTTGTGTATCACATTTTTTCATTTTATCCATAGAAAAAGAAAGGGCTTCTACATCTTTTACGGGAACTGTAAGCGCCGTAACATTTTCTTTCACCGTATCTATTGGACCAGGAATTTTAGTAATAATTGCAGGTGTTCCAACTACTCCAGCTTCAATTACAGCATTTCCAAATCCTTCTCGATAGCTCGGAAAAACAAGCACATCTATCATTGCATAATACTTTTCAATATCAGATACTGCTTCATGAATTAATACATCCGAATTAGCTTTCGCTCTATCCCATAACTCTTTATTTAGTTTCTCTTCATCCTCAATATTCCCAATCAAAAACAATTTAGACCCATTATTTACTTTAAAAAATGCTTCTAATAATTCATCAATTCCTTTATCTTTAGTAATTCTACCTACAAATCCATAAATAAAATCCGTAGCTTGATATCCGTACTTCTCTCTTAATTCCGCTCTCCACAATTCTCTTTTGCTATAATCAAATCTTTTTAAATCTACGCCGCCAGTGCTCCCATTCCATACAACTGTCGCCTTATCCGATGTAAATATTTTTTCTCTTATTCCTAAATCAAAATTTGATTTACTGACACATTCTATTGATGTCGAATTAAAACATGTGATTTTTTCTAATATTTTTAATACATTGGCTCCGCTTCCTTTCGCACCCAAGTAACGAAAGCCCATTAAATGATAATTTCTAACCCGGCATCTCACTATCCTAGCTGCAATTGATGCATATAAAGCTGCGTTTGGCGTTGAATATTGTACTAAATCATATTTTTCTTTTTTAAATATCCTAACCAATTCTTTGATAGACCGAATTGTTCCTCCAACACTAATTCCTCTGGGCATATTTAAAGGAATATATTTTAGCTTTTCCCCCAGTATTTCTTGGAGTTCAGCATCTTCTGAACAAATTACATGCACTTCAAAGTCGTGTTCTGCTAAGTATTGTAGTTGCGGAACAAAAAAAGCCTTAATTGTAACCGGAACAGTAACTACATAACAAATTTTCTTCATCTACCTCATTCTCCTTGCCGGTACCCCAACATATCTTCCAGCCTCTGTGATGTTCTTTACAACAGCTGCTCCTGCACCAACCACTACATTCTCTGTAATAACAGTATTGTTTTTCACACATGCCCCTACACCAATATGCGTGCCTTTTCCAATGATAACCGTTCCTGCTAGTGTAGCATTTGGCGAAACATGTACATAGTCCGCTAAATCGTTGTCATGTTCTACAATTGCTCCAGTATTTATAATACAATGTCTTCCAACACTCGCACACGGATTGATTACTGCATTCGCCATGATTACCGTCCCTTTTCCAATCTGTACATTTATACCAAGTACAGCCGTTGGATGAATCAATGTAGCCCATTTTACATCATACGTTGTTGCAATTTTTTCACGAATCTCATTATTCCCAATTGCAATCACAAATTCGCAGTTCTCTTTGTATTCATATACATTTTTGGTACTTCCCAAAACTGGGAATCCACAAATTTCTTTTAACGAATCGTTATCATCGAGAAATCCAACAATCTCATATCCCAGCTTTAATGCGATATCTGCAATTACTTTTCCATGCCCACTGGCTCCAATAATTACTAATTTCTTAGACATGTTCTTCTACCTTTTCTTCTGTTCCCATAAACACTTCCATCGTTGCACTTGTATCGGAACTGATTCCATCACGCTTTAACACATTCTTAATTGTTTGAAAAATAATCTTCCAATCTCCTAGAAATGTTACATGATCCACATACTCTACATCATACTTGAACTTATCTTCCCAACTAATTGCATTTCTTCCATTCACTTGTGCCAATCCACTAAGTCCTGGCCGTACCTCATGACGTCTTGCCTGCTCTACATTATACCTAGGCAAATACTCTACCAATAAAGGTCTAGGACCAATTACCGCAATATCTCCAAATAAAATATTCAAAAGTTCTGGAAGTTCATCTAAACTTGTGCTTCGCAATAATTTTCCAAACTTTGTAAGTCGCACCTCATCAGGAAGAAGATTACCGTCTTTATCTCTTGCATCTGTCATAGTACGGAATTTATAAAGCGTAAAAATCTTTCCATTTAGCCCTGGTCTCTTTTGTTTGAAAATCACTGGACTTCCTAGTTTTACACGTACAAGAAAAGCTGTAATGAGCAAAACAGGAGATAACACAATCAATGCTAACAATGCACATAACAAATCTTGTGGTCTCTTCACATATTTTTCATAAAATTTCTTTTTATGTGGAACTATTTTTTTCCCCTTACTCAATTTCCTATTCCCTCACTATTCAAAACATTTCTTAATCACTTCAATAATCATCTCTTGCTGCTCCAGTGTCATTTTATTGTCGCTTGGCAGACACAAGCCCCTGTGGAAGAGATCCATTCCCACATCTAATGGGTTTCCATCTTTTCCAACTGCTCCTCCTGCAATATATGCATTCGTTTTCGCTCTTCCATTTCCTTCTCTTGTCACAAATGGATTCATACGATAAATCGGCTGCATATGCATCGGTTTCCAGATTGGACGACCTTCTGCGTTATATTTCGCCAAAGTATCTAATATTTCTGTAGGACAGCTCTTTCCATGTTCACTAATATAAAGCGCTTCCTGTTCTCCGCGAACCTGTTTGCACATTGCTTCTGGGTGAATTACTATACAAGATAACCAGAAGTTCGGTTCACTCTTCTCTTCATTATATGGATTCATGCTTACCGGAATATCTTTGAATCCTTCTTTATATCTCATATAGATTGCTTTCTTCTGTGCAATATGTTCTTCCAAATATGGAATCTGTCCTCGTACAACTCCTGCAATCACATTACTCATGCGATAATTATATCCTAACTCTTCATGCTGATACCATGGTGCATTTTCTCTTGACTGTGTTGACCATTTTCTCACCTTTTCTGCTGCTTCTTTATCATCTGTTAAGAGCATTCCACCTGCTGATCCTGTAATAATCTTATTTCCATTAAAACTAATGCAATTGTAACTGCCAAAAGTTCCTGTTTGTACGCCTTTATAAGTTGCACCGAACGACTCTGCAGCATCTTCAACAATTGTTGCATTATGTTTATCACAAATAGAACGAATTTCATCAATCTTACCCGGCACTCCGTAAAGATGTGCAACAACTACAACCTTTACATCCGGATATAATTCAAATGCTTTCTTAAGTGCTTCCGGATCCATATTCCAAGTATCATACTCTGTGTCAATAAATATTGGTACTCCACCTTCATAAACTACAGGATTAACAGTCGCATCGAAAGTCATATCTGAACAGAATACCTTATCTCCCCGTTTTACCCCCGCAAGTTTTACAGCTAGATGAAGAGCTGCTGTTCCACAGGAAAGGGCTACTGCATATTTGCATCCAACTTTTCTGCAAATCTCCTGCTCGGATTCATTAATATTTTCTCCCACTGTAGACATCCAGTTTGTCTCATAAGCTTGTTTTACATATTCTAATTCTTCTCCATGCATTGTCGGAGAACTCAACCATACTTTCGACTCAAACGGTTTTAATTTCATATTTTTCCCCTTCCTTTTCTCCCTAATCTGCCGGATGATACGTTGATACCATCTTTTCTACCAATTCTCTAATATTTCCTACATTTGCATACGCCTTATCCGTGAGTTCATCCAGATTCACTAAGAACTCGTTAATATCAAACGGAATCGGCATACCGATGTGAATCAATTCATTTTCTGTTCTCTTCAGTCCTTCTTCTGCCATCAGCTTCTCTTCATATAATTTTTCACCTGGGCGAAGACCTGTATATTCAATCTTAATGTCTTCATCCGGACGATAACCTGACAGGCGAATCAAGTTTCTTGCCAATGTGTCAATCTTTACTGGTTCACCCATATCCAGAACGAAGATTTCTCCTCCCTCTGCATAAGTTCCCGCCTGCATGACAAGGCTGACTGCTTCCGGAATTGTCATAAAATACCGGATGATTTCCGGATCCGTTACGGTAACAGGTCCCCCTGCTTCGATCTGCTTTTTGAACAGCGGAATTACAGATCCGTTACTTCCAAGTACATTTCCGAATCGAACTGCCACGAACTCTGTCTTTGCATTTTGAATCGCATCCTTCCATTTCTTATTAACCAGTTCCTTCTTGACCGCATGAGTGAATAATTGAGGAATCTCTTCTGCTTTTCCTTCTTTTACTTTGTAGTCAAATGCCTGGATGATCATTTCACAGAGACGTTTACTTGCCCCCATAATGTTTGTTGGATTAACCGCTTTATCCGTACTGATTAATACGAATTTCTTCGTTCCGTGTGCAAGGGCTGCAAATGCTGTTTTATATGTGCCAACAGCATTGTTTTTAATTGCTTCACACGGGCTGTCTTCCATAAGCGGAACATGTTTATGCGCCGCTGCATGATAGACAATATCCGGATGATAGGTGCTGAACACTTTGAATATCTTACGGCTGTCCCGGACAGATCCGATGATTACTTCCAGATTTAACTGTGGGTATTTCTTCTTAAGTTCCATCTGGATATCATAAGCATTATTTTCATAAATATCTAAGATAACTAGCTGTTTCGGATTTCTCGCTGCTACCTGACGACAAAGCTCAGAACCGATACTTCCGCCACCCCCGGTGACAAGTACAACTTTTCCTCGAATGTATTCGGTAATCTCGTCCATATTGACAAGAATCTGTTTTCTTCCTAATAAGTCTGAGATCTCTACTTCCCGGAGTTTTGTCATGCTGACTTCTTCATTGACGATCTGGCTCACACTCGGAACAGTCTGCATCCGGCATCCTGTTTCTTTGCACAGGTTGAGAATATCCTTTCGGTTCTGTCCTGTCGTAGATGGGATTGCGTAGATAATGCGGTTGATATCATATTTTTTTACCATATCTACAATATCATATCGATTTCCCACAACTGGGATTCCTTCCAGAAAACGCCCCCTTTTCTCAGGATTGTCATCAATGGCACATACCACTCTCGCATGAACAGAATCTGCCTTTCGGATCTCACGTATCAACGTCTGTCCCACTGTTCCGGCTCCAATGACCATAATCCGGTCTTTTTCTTTCTCCTCTTTCCTTATACTATTTTGCAGAGAACGAACATAGAAACGAATATAGCGATAAGAGAAGCGTACGCCTGCACAGCATACACAGCTTAAAATATATCCCATAAAGTAATAAGATTTTGGCATATGCAGTTCCATGAAAACAGCTCCGATAATATATACTGGGATCAGAACCAAATCTGCAATTGTAATTCGCTTCAGCTCGGTAATGCTGACAAATGCCCAAATGCTGTGGTATAGTCTGTAAATATAATAAATGACAATCGTAGATACGATCCAAAATGGCATGGACCATAAATATCCTGCCATATATTCATCTGGGATCATATCAATTCGAAAATCAAATCGCATGACAAGCGCCATGAAATATGATCCCACAATGATCAAAACGTCTGCCAGACATAATAATAATGACTTATAAATCCACTGTAGTTTCCATTTTTTTGTTACTTGCTCCATCTTATCCTTCTTCCTCTCATTGATATCTCTATACACGCGAAAAAAGACCGTCTCAGTTTCCTAGTCAGTCTTTCTTCTTGTCTTTTATCCCTATTCCTTTTTATTACGCACAACGTAAACAGCCATTCCGATCAATACCATCACTGCTGTTGCAAGTACTGTGTGCACCGGATTAAGTGCTGTTGCTTTTAAGTCCCACCATTTCACATCTACATAGACAAAGAGCAGAATAAATGCTGCCACCAATGCCAAAAGACCGATTGTTAGTACTCTAAAAAATATCTTTCTCTCATTCATACGCACTCACTCCATTTATCTTGCCATTTCCTGTAAATAACTTATACCACGTTCCTAAAATCTCTTTTAGTATATTAATTTTCGCCATTTTCCGCAATACTTTTTTCAAAAATGCCATAATTTGTCAAAATTCGTTCATTTTTATTCATACTATTTCTTATATATTATGCAGTTTTTTTATCGTTTTTCGATTAAACACACTTATTTATTGATTTCATCTATAAATATACTATTTTTGTTCTTTACACCCTTCCATCTGCTTTACTTCCCGCAGGATTTTCTCTGCTGCTGCCGGAATCCGTCCAAGTGGGTCGAGTCCCACATTCAATAAGTAGTTAATCCCCAGATCATTCAGATGTTTCTTATATTGATAGATTGTCTCCGCCGGTTTCCAGTCCTGATCGTGAGCCGAATAGCCCCAGGAATGGTTCATCGTAGCCGCTGTCTCATAAAGCCCGTTCGGGGAAGGCTTAAAACCATCCACCGCGTTGTAGTCGATTGTTTCTGACAGCTTCGCTATCTCCTGCGGATCTTTCGTTGCCTCCGGAAGCTTCTCCGGGATCTCGTTATCTCCAAGAGAGACGTAATCATACATCCCGTTTCCAATCCGGGAATTGATAAGACAGTTCGGCTGCAATTCTTTTACCGTATTGTAGAGCTTACGGCTCTGCTCTAATGTCAGTGTCATCGGAACATCGAACCATGCCGTGCAGATTTCTCCATATTCATTCATAATCTCTCTGACTTGCGGAAGAATCTTCTTCTCAAAGCAGATACTGTAATCTTTCTTTACTTTCTTTGTCTCTTCGTCAATGACATCCGGAAAATCCCAACTGTTATCCCATGTTGTTCCGGCAGTCTCTTCGTCATTAGACAGATAACCTCCCCCATGTTCTTCGTGCCAGTCCAGATCCTGAGAGTAATAGATTCCAAACTTCAGTCCTTCCCTCCGGCATGCATCTGCCAGTTCCCGGATCACATCTCTGCCAAATGGTGTCGCGTCGCAGATATTATATTTGTCCGCTTTCGAATGATACATGGCAAATCCATCGTGATGCTTTGTCGTCACAACAAGGTATGTCATCCCGCACTCTTTTGCAAGCGTTACAATTTGATCCGCATCAAAATAAATCGGCTGGAATACCTCTGCCAGTTTTTCATATTCTTTGTTTGGAATCTGAAATCTTGACTGGATCCACTCTGCATAGTGACTTGAATATTCTCCCCGGTACTCTCCCGCTAACAAAGAATACAAGCCCCAGTGAATCATCATTCCGTATTTCGCTTCTTTAAACCACTCTACTGTATTTTCCATCATTCTTCCTCCGTTATTCTCTGGCTTTTCTTTCATTCTTTTCTTCATACATCCGTTCATCTGCAATATGCATTAATTCATGATAATTGACGCCATTTCGATGACAATAGACATATCCTATCGAATAATGTTTTTTTGATACTGCTATTTTGCATAAGCGTTCCTCCATACTTCAAACTCATCCACCGGAAGTGGTTTCGAATATACATACCCCTGAATCATATCACAGCCAAACTTACGCAAACTCTCAACCTGATTCTCTCTCTCGATTCCCTCTGCCACAACATTCATGCCAAGATCATGCGCAAGACAGATCATATTCTCAACAATCTTCTGCGATTTTTCATTTTCATTCACAAAGAAAGCGCGGTCAAGCTTAAGATCATCTGCATCAAAATCTTTTAAAACAGTCAGAGAAGAGTAGGCAAACCCGAAATCATCCAACGCCACCTTTACTCCATTTTCCCGAAACGTATCTAAAATCTTCTTTACAAAGGCAAACTGATTATCTTCCAAAAGCATTGTCTCTGTCAGCTCAATTTCGATCATTCCATCCGGAATCTCATATTTATCTTTAATCTTCAGATATTCGCTGCAGATATCCGTTCCGGAATTGCGCAAATGAAACCGCGAGAGATTTACCGAAATTTCCATATCATTCCCTATGCTGTGCCAGTGATGAAGAAGTCTGCACACTTCTTCAAACATATAAAGATCAAGCTCTGCAATCTTTCCATTCTGCTCAAACAAAGGAATAAATTCTGACGGATAAATAAACCCTACTTTCGGATTCTTCCACCGCACAAGCGCCTCTGCTTCACAACATTTTTCGGAATTCAAATTGATTTTTGGCTGTAAATAAACTTGAAACTCTTTATTGTGAAGCGCTTCCTCAAAAACATTGTTCAGCCAGTGTTCCCGCTTAAATTGTTCTTCGATTTTGCCTTCATACACCGTACATTTATTTTTCTCTTCTGTTGCTTCGCTTGCATAGATTGCCTTATTCATCAGATCACTGATTTTTTTCTCTTTTCTGAATTCACATGCGCCAATCGTAAATTCCAGATCAAATCCCTGAAATTTCTGATTGATCACATGGTTCATTTGATTCATTACATCATTGAGTCTACCGGCAATCTCCCCCTCTTCCTTCTCATTCATCAGCAAAAAGAAATGGTCCATACCGCTTCGGCAAAGCACTTCTCCTTCCCGCAGCTCTGTTGAAAGCATTTTGGCAATAAACCGAAGGGTTCGGTTTCCATCTTCTTCTCCCCAGCTTTCATTGATATACCGAAAATCCACTACATTCATATAAACGATCATATAAGACTGCTTATCTGATATCTCAAAAATATTCCGACTTTCTCTTTGAAATCCTTTTCGATTATATAATCCGGTCAGTCCATCTATATAAAGCGCTTTTTCTCTTTTTTTGTTCTCCTTCATATACCGGAAAATCAAAGCACTGATAAGAAGTACTACCCCACCGACAATAGCAATATCCAACAGTATATATGGCTTTATCTGATTCATAAAAATCTCCTGTGCCAACTGCTGGTTCTTCTCTGAAATATATTGGGCTGCCATGCGCTCAACCATCTCGTGAAACATCATCATATTACCTGCAAAACACCCAAGTAGTATGCATGCAGCTGTTATAATTCCGATTGTAAATAAATTATGTTTTTTCTTCTGCATTTTTCTTTCTTCCTTTGTATCCCCACGCCTGATTTCTTATTCTTGCTCATTCCAAATCTTATAACCATTTCGTCCCTGACGTTTCACTTCATATAACGCCAGATCCGCCTTTTCATAATTCTTTACAAGCACTCTGTTAATTTTATCCGCGCATTTTCTGAGCGCTTCTGCAGCGCAACCTCAAACGGAATATCAAAACATCTTCCACAAGTTCCCAATGGAATTTATAGAAGATGCCTTTCTTTCATTATTCATTATTTTTTTCTAATTATCTTACACCAATCTCATCAATACTATACTGCAGAACTACTCTCTTACGTTAGCTTTCTCCATAATACCTGCTCTTCAATCCACTTTACAGTCACCTGCCACGTATTGAAGCTAATAACTCTTCATATATCTTATATGCATTTCTTGTTGTATTCTTTACCTGATACAATGCCTGATCCGCTTTCTCATACAACTCTTCAAATGTGTTTCCATGCTCCGGTACAAGCGCTACACCTGCTGAAATGGTAATGGATACTTTTACGTCTCCGCGCTCATAATCTAACTCCATCTTCTTCAGAAGGCTTGTAAGAACTCTGTCAAGAACTTCTATCGGTATGCGTTGGATAAACACAACGAACTCATCGCCTCCAAGACGGCACACAATATCATATTTCCGAAAATGATTCATTAAAATCTCTGCCACATTTTTCAGCGTATCATCCCCGCGCATATGTCCAAGCGTATCATTTAACCGTTTAAAATGATCCAGATCCAGAAGCATAAAGGCACTTGTTTCTCCCGGATTCATTTCTGCCAACGCCTTCACAATATATTGTGTTCCAACACTTCGATTGTAGACTTTCGTCAAAGGATCTACAATCGCCCTCTCTTCCAGATACAATTCTTTCCGCTTCTTATTATCAATATCTCTTACCGTGACAAAAGCAAGCAGATTTCCGTTCTGAGCATCTCTTTCCAGATGCATCTCACATGCCACCCAGAAAGTCGTTTTGTCCTTTCGCAAATATTTATATTCCTGTATAAAATTATTTTCTCCCGAAAGAAATCGTATTCTGAGATTAGCTATAGAACATTTCTCACAAACTTCCTCACGAAATTCTTCTGCAACACACTTTCGTACAAATTCTTTTAGAATTCTAGTGTAGGTCACGTCCGAATCATACTGTTCTCCTTGCTGTCCCATCACCTTATCAAGCGTTACATTTATCTCATATACTCCGATCACATCTGACATAAAAAAACTTCTCATCTTCTTTTCACGGTTTAACAGCAATTCTTTCTCATAGTTTTCTGAGATATCATATATCATTCCGATGGAACGAATCGGTTCACCACTCGTATTATAAAAATGAATCACCTTAATTCCGTAATAATATGTCTGCTCGCCTTTTGTCAGAATCATTCGTCTCTTCGATTCTTCACGTCCATTTTTCAGATCATCAAACATTTCCATGAGTACATGTTCCATTGTTTTCTGATTTGTTTCACTAAAATACTTCAGCAATTCTTTTGAAACATTCTGAATTATCTGAGGCAAATGAATCTTCTCATAGCTGCTGTTACTTAAAAATCTCATCTCGTCTTTCCGCGCATCATAAAGAAATACTTGACTCTCCAATTCAGATACTGCCACCCGAAAAATATTATCCCTTATCTGAAGTTCCTGATTCATCTGCTCCGCTTTCTTCTTCTCGGACCAAATTATATAGTAAATCGGTACGACAAATAATGCCAGCGTCATTACAACCCGGAACATCAGAAGCGATACAGAATCTGCCAGATAATGGACTCTTCCATGGATTGACTCTTCATTTATCACTGTCACTGCAAACCAGCCATTAATATTGATCGGTGTAATATAAACATACTCTTTTCCCGCTTTTCTTTGAAGCTCCACATACATTGGATTACGGGACGCAAGCTTATCCTGTATTTCTTTCATGGATACAGACTTTTTTAACTCTTTCATCTCATCAAAGAAATTCGCTTTTGTTGTATCAGCCAAAGCAGCATCATAGTTTGTTACATAATTTCCATCTCCATCGATGATGTACATGTCACTTTTCACGCCGCCCATCTCTATATTGTCATATACGTGGAACGAATCACACTCAATCACGCCATAAAAGACACCTCTTACGATATCATTCTCTCCATATATCGGAACCGCAAGAAAGATAATCTTTTCATCTATAATTTTAGATTTCAAAGAACCGGTAATGATCTCATGCCCTTTCATACATTCACGAAAATATTCACGTTCTCCTACATTCAATGACTTTCCTGCTGTAGTAATTGCTTCTCCGTTTGGCAAAGCAATTCCAAACCGTAAAATATCCAAATTCTCATCTTCCAGGACATTCTGTAGATATTCAAAATTCTCCTTCTGTTGAATATCCTTTGTCTTCTCCAACATTTCTGCAAGATTACGCATAAAGCTCATAGAAAGATTGATTTTTGTCTCTACAATCTCTGCTCCTTGATTCGCTAATCCAGATAAGGAAGTTACTGCATGATTCAGCTCCTCCTTTTGTACCTCCCTTTCAAAATCAGCAAAATATATATTGATCAATGCAAGTATCAGCACTATAAACAAAACAATTACAAACACTCTTTGCTTTATTTTACTTTTTCTTTCTCGCATTTTCATACCGCCTTACACTGACTCCAGTATCTTTTGACCAGAACTCTTTCGGTCAAAATTCTATTACGTAAATTGTACCATACTCAGAAAAAGGTTACAACGTTGAATGCAGTTTCCCGCTCTATACATCACATTCCAACTGGCAGTCATACGGTTCCTGTTCTACATGTTCCTGACGATACTGCTGTGCTTCCGTGCATCCCATTTTCTTATAAAATGCCTGAGTCTCTACAGCGGAATGAGCTGAAATATAAAGTAAGTTCCTCTTCTTTTATAAATCTGTATTCTATCATTACGCTTCTCCCTTATCTTCATTTTTACTAAGATAACGCCATAGTGTTGTTCTGCTGATCCCAAGTTGGCGTGCTGCAGCTGCACGGTTTCCGCCGTGCGCCGCTACTGACTGCTCTACCACATCATGAATGATTTCCTCTAACGTCACTTCGGTATTAACAGACGGTTTATTCGGTGTGAAATTCTTTCTTACCGGGCGTTCTTTTGCAAGAAGTTCTGCCACTGCATTACTTCGAATATAACTGGAAGTTGCCGTCGTTGCAAGCGTTCGGAGAATATACTTAAATTGTGTATAATTATTTGGCCATTCATAGCGCCGCAGCATTTCAATTGCCCGCGGCTCAAATCCAGAAATCTGTTTTCCCAATTCTACAGTCAGATTGTTTAGATAAACGCTTGCAAGAGAAGAAATCTCATCAGCCCGGCTTCGAAGTGACGGTAGATTCAGCATCAGACATCCAAGCTTGGACTGGAATTTTCTCATACGTTCCGGTTCCGGCTCTCCGTCCGGGCAAACGTACGAGAAGATCAGTCTCACCCTTCTGGCAAGACCGGTCTCATGGATCACGGAAAGCAGCTCCTTTGCTGTTTTTTCTTCCAGCATCTCAAAATTTTGAAAATAAATCGTATTACCCGTGGCATTTAGCGGTGAATTGTTGTTCCATAAAAGAAAATCCCATCCTTTTTCACTCACAAGTTCACAATTTACCAAAACAAATGGTTTGTTTACCCGTGAACTGTGCAAATAAAGAAACCATGCAATCTGTTCTTTACCAGTTCCTGCTTCTCCTCGGATCATAACTGGCTGGCGAACTTCTGCCAGCTTTAAAATTTCTTCATCCATCGTTCCCATAGCACCGCTCGTATTATAAAAACTTGTTGTAAATAAGTATTCGCATTCTCCTTTATTCATAGATCGGATTCCCTTCCCCCAGCTGGAATGCATAGAAATTCTGGAAGGAACACAGTAAAACAAACTGTAACGCTTCTCGTCCATTAACAATATCTGCGCCGTAATCCGGTACAGCTGATCCCGTTCGGTATAATAAAATTTCAGCGAGCTGTTTTGTGGTATTTCCCGCAAATGAGCTTTCAATATCTCTACCAGGCCGGAAGATGGTTCTGTTGGACTGCTATAGAATACTCTTCCGTCTTGTTGAAGTACGACAACACGTCCATTCTGGTCTTTTGTAATACTTCTAAGAAACATATTTTCCTGCCGGATTCGCCCAAACCACTGGCTGATATTAATTGCCTGATCAAAGGCAGCATGCATACTTTCCACACCAGACGTAATGAGAAATGCATCCATTCCCATCTGGCGCGCAATTCTGTGAGTTACCATATCACAGACAACCATACGGTATCCATCCTGCTTCAGATTTTTCAAAAGTTCTGAAACTTCTTCTGCATGTTCTACTGTCAAGATTGTCAAATGATACCCTAAAAGATCACAGAGCGTATGTGCCGGTTCTGTAATGCTTGAAAATCCAACAATGGCGTAAAGATTAGAATAATTCTCAGCAAGCTTCATCGCACTTAGCACATCATACACAGAAAGAGGAATCTCTACAACCGGGAGTTCTGTCATCTGGCGTATCATCGTCGCAGTTCCTCCTCTGGAAATAATACAGTCATAGGAATTCATCGGAACATGCTGCACAATGGCAGCTCCTACCTCAAGATCTCCTGTATAAACATCAAGCTGTACGTTCGGATACGCTTCTGCGGTACGTTCCATAACGGTACGCATTCCCTCATATGGTGCAATTCCTAGAATTCGTGTATGTGTATTAACCAAAATTAATCCCTCCGTTTCGTTTTGTTACCATTATAACAGACACTTATACAAATTGCACGTTTTGTGCGTTTCATTTTAAAACATTTTCATCATTATTTTTATATATTTTTAAAAGCGTTCTAAATTAGAACATCTTTCTTTTATTTTTCCCGTGCGAACTTCTATAAAATTCGTCATAATAACAGTAATGAAAGAGAGGAGGGGGAAGACCATGAGCCTTCTTTTGATTATCGCGGACGATTTCACCGGCGCACTTGATACCGGAGTGCAATTTGCAGCCCGCGGAATCCGAACCCAAGTTGTCTTAGATACGGAAATTGATTTTGCTTCTCAGAATGCAGAAGTGCTTGTTATCGATACAGAGACAAGACATTTGCCAGCCGATAAAGCATATGACATCGTGTATCAACTGACAAAACGCTGTCTAAAGACAGATATCCACTATATTTATAAAAAAACAGATTCTGCACTGCGCGGAAATATCGGTGCGGAGCTTGCTGCACTTCTAGATGCAAGCGGATGCAGACAGCTTCCGTTCCTTCCGGCATTTCCACAGTTGAATCGCATTACCAAGAATGGTGTCCATTATATTGACAATGTTCCTGTAACGAAAAGTCCATTTGGTATCGATCCATTTGAACCGGTAAAACATTCTGTTGTCACAGAGTTAATTGCAGAACAAACAAACTGCCAAGCTCACAGTTTTCCGGCGCTAAATGAATCCGATCCGGTTCCACAGACAGATGGTATTCTCGTTTTCGATGCGGAGCATATCAAAGAACTGACTGCCACCGGGAAAGCTCTGTTTTCCCAAAACACACTCCGGATTATGGCTGGCTGTGCAGGTTTCGGTGCATCCCTTCCGGAACTTCTGGCTATTACTCCGGATACAAAACGCACCTTCCCGAAACTGGATGAACGACTCCTTGTTGTTTGCGGAAGCGTCAATCCAATCACACTTGCACAGCTTGACAAAGCAGAACAGGCCGGATTCTCCAGACTTCGACTGACACCGGAACAAAAACTCACATCCGGTTACTGGAAAAGCTCTAATGGCACAGAACATTTAAAGCAGATTGAATCTATGCTAAAGAAGAATCCTCACTGTATTATTGAAACAAATGATCAGGGTGGAAATCAGCTGACTGCTGATTACGCCTCTGCTCATGATATGGACCTTGAGACAATCCGTGTTCGGATTGCCGGAAGCCTCGGGGCACTTGTTGGAGAACTCTTCACAAGCCCGTCTCTTGGCACACTTCTGCTGACCGGCGGAGATACGCTCCTGCAGTGCATGAGCTGCATTGGTGTCAGTGAACTTGAACCAATCTGCGAGCTCGCCAAAGGCGTTGTACTCGCACAATTTATTTACCATGGCTGCACACGCCATGTCATCACAAAATCAGGTGGTTTCGGCCAGGAAGATCTTCTGATCACACTTGCCGACAGAATAGGAGGAAACTAATGACATACAGAAAACTGCCAGGATTGACCTGGGACGGACAAATTTACGAAAATGACGAAATGGGCACATACGAAGCGCTTCTTCCAACAGGCGGATATCCAACTGCCCACGCGCCGGCAATGGTTGAACTGCCAAACGGTGATCTGCTCTGCTGCTGGTTTGCAGGTACTTACGAAGGAAGTGCAGATATCCATATCATCTGCTCTCTTCTGCCAAATGGAACTGATAAATGGCTTCCACCTGTCAACATTTCTGGTGATCCGACAAGAAGCGAGCAGAACCCGTCACTGTTTTACGGCCCTGACAATGCTGTATGGGCTATGTACACTGCTCAGCTTGACCGCCAGGAAGGCAAAGACAATATGCAGTTTACTTCTGTTGTGCGCTGTCAGAAAAGTGCCGACGGCGGACGCACCTGGGGCGAATATGAAACAATGTTCCCGGAAGAAGGTACTTTCTGCCGCCAGCCGATCCAGATTCTTTCTAATGGACGCTGGATCTTCTCCAACTGGATCTGTACTGATTCCGAAGACGGACTCTCCGGAGATCCAAGTGCCTTCCGTATCTCCGATGACGGTGGTAAAACATGGCGCATGGTCATGATGCCAAAGAGCAACGGACATGTACACGCCAATGTGGTAGAGCTTGAGCCGGGACATCTTGTGGCATTTATGAGAAACCGTGAAGCATACCGCATCCACAGAAGCGAATCCTTTGATTACGGCGATACATGGAGTGTTCCAAAGCCTACACCGCTTCCGAATAATAACTCAAGCATCAGCGCCATCAAGCTTCAGAGCGGACGAATTGCCATTGCCTATAATCCAACTTGTACACCGGATCCGCAGCCTGGCAAAGCTGCATGGCCGGGACTTCGCTGCCCGGTTGCCGTAGCCCTTTCCGAAGACGGCGGACTTACCTTCCCGATCATTCGCTGGATGGAGCGCGGAGAAGGATTTATCGGAGAAGAAAATAAAACAAACAATAAACAGTATGAATATCCTTACATTATGCAGACACGCGACGGTATGATCCACCTTGCTTATGCCGCACGCACACGTCTCGGTGTAAAATATATGTGCTTCCGTGAGGAAGACGTACTCGGTGAGAAACGCGAACGTGTAGGGCTTTACAACCCGACAGCCGCGCAGAGCCATTAGAAATTCATTTTTCATAAAAAGGAGTGTTTGAAATTATGCTTACAACATATAACCTGAAGATGCCGCACGCCGTTTACGGCGGTGAGAATGCTATGGACAATATTACAGCGATCCTGAAAGCCCGCGGTTCTAAACATGTGGCAATCTTTACTGATAAAGGGATCGAAGCAGCCGGACTGTTCACACTTCCGGAAGAAGCAGTGAAGGCTTCCGGAGCCGATTACTATGTACTTGATGATCTTCCGGCAGAACCAAGCTACATGGCTGTGCAAAAGCTTGTTGACCAGTTCAAAGAAAGCGGCGCAGATATGATCATTGCCTGCGGCGGCGGAAGCGTTATGGACGCAGCAAAGCTTGCCAGCGTACTTGTAACAGATGAGTACGGCGTCAAAGAGCTTCTTTACGATCCGGGACGCGCTAAGAAATGCGTACCTGCCATTCTGATCCCGACAACAGCCGGAACCGGAGCGGAAGTAACTCCGAATGCCATCGTTGCCGTACCGGAGAAGGAACTGAAAGTCGGTATTGTAAATGAGAACATGATTCCGGATTATGTCATCCTTGATGCACGCATGATCAAGAATCTTCCAAGAAGCATCGCGGCTGCAACAGGAGTAGACGCCCTTGCCCACTGCATCGAATGTTTCACAAGCAATAAAGCAAATCCATTCAGTGACCTGTACGCTCTGGAAGGACTGGATCTGATCCTGAACAATATTGAGAAAGCCTGCGATGATCCAGAGGCAATGCAGGAGAAAAACCGGATGCAGATTGCAGCTTACTACGGCGGCCTTGCCATTACCGCAAGCGGTACAACTGCTGTTCATGCACTCAGCTATCCGCTTGGCGGCAAATATCACATTGCCCACGGCGTTTCCAATGCCATCCTTCTGGCTCCTGTCATGCGCTTCAACGAACCTGCCTGTCAGGAACGTTTTGCAATTGCATATGACCGCTGCTGCCACGATGAAGTAAAGACATGCAAAACTGCAGCCGAAAAATCCGCATGGATCATCAATCGTCTGGAAGAGATCGTAAAACATCTGGACATTCCGACAAGTCTGAAAGAATTCGGCGTACCGGAAAGCGATTTGGAAACACTTGTAGAATCCGGAATGCAGGTACAGAGACTTCTCGTAAATAATCCTCGCACCTTAACAGCAGACGATGCAAGAGAGCTTTACAAACAGATTTTATAAAAACATAAATGCAATCATAAACATTTTCCACAAAGGAGGACATTTTACCATGAAAAACATCGAATTAAAAGGAATTATCCCGCCAATCCTGACTCCAATGAATGATGACGAATCTATTAATGTCGCAGAACTCCGCAACCAGGTTGACCGTATGATCGAAGGCGGCGTTCACGCCCTCTTCCCATTCGGAACAAACGGCGAAGGTTATATTTTAAATGCAAAGGAAAAACAGCTCGTACTTGAAACAGTCATCGAGCAGTGTAACGGACGTGTTCCGGTTTATGCCGGTACCGGATGCATTTCTACAAAAGAAACAATCGAACAGAGCAAAATGGCACAGGCTGCCGGAGCTGACGTCCTTTCTATTATTACGCCAAGCTTTGCCGCTGCAAGTCAGGAAGAGCTCTATGTACATTACAAAACAGTCGCAGAGGCTGTTGATATACCGATCGTTCTTTATAACATCCCGGCCCGTACAGGAAACGCCCTTGCCCCTGCAACAGTAGCCCGTCTGGCTCAGATTGAAAACATTATCGGCGCGAAAGATTCCAGCGGAAACTTTACAAACATCCTCGGATACATTGATGCCGGAAATAAAAAAGAAAACGGTAAGTTCTACACATTATCCGGAAATGACCAGCTCATCATCTGGACACTGCTGGCAGGCGGTACCGGCGGTATTGCAGGCTGCGCTAACGTTTATCCGCATACAATGGCTTCTATCTACAACCTGTTTATGGAAGGTAAGATTGAAGAGGCGAAAGCCGCCAACGAAAGTATCCAGAGCTTCCGCGCATGCTTCAAATACGGTAATCCAAACACAATCGTTAAGACAGCAACACGTCTTCTCGGCTACAATGTAGGACCATGCCGCGCGCCATTTAACCAGGTTCCGGAAGAAGGTATTGAAGCAATCAAGAAAGTTCTGAAAGAAAACGAAGCAAAAGGAATGCACTAATTGCATAAAGAAGGGAGCACACTACAATGAGTGTTAAACCAATCATTGGGATTACTATGGGAGATCCGGCCGGAAACGGCCCTGAGATCACCGTCAAGGCACTTGCACATACAGATATTTATGACCGCTGCCGCCCGATCGTTGTCGGAGATATGAAAATGATCGAGCAGGCCGCACGATTTGTCAACCGGACGGATATCACAATCCACCGCTGCGAGAAAGTAAGCGACGCGCTCTTCACTCCCGGCACGATCGACGTTCTTCACATGGAATTAATTCCGGATGCGGAAGCATTTCCAATCGGTCAGGTAAGCATAGAAGGCGGAAATGCTGCTTTCCAGTGTGTCCGCAAAGTCATTGAGCTTGCAATGAACGACGAAGTAGACGCAACCTGTACAAATGCCCTGAATAAAGAAGCAATGAATAAAGCCCTCGAGTTTTATCACGGCGAAAAATCTGACGGTCACACACATTTTGACGGTCATACAGAAATCTACGCAACTTATACTGGCACAAAGAAATATACAATGATGCTGGCACACCATGATTTACGCGTCGTCCATGTCTCCACACATGTTTCCCTCCGTGAGGCATGTGACCGCGTAAAGAAAGACCGTGTGCTTGATGTCATCCAGATTGCAGACAATGCATGCAAGGATATGGGCATCCAGAATCCAAAAGTAGCCGTTGCTGGACTGAATCCGCACTGCGGTGAAAACGGTCTCTTCGGCACAGAAGAAATCGAAGAGATTAAGCCTGCCATCGAAGCAGCAAAAGCGCAGGGCATTAATGCCGTCGGACCGATTCCGCCGGACAGCGTCTTCTCAGAAGCACTTGGCGGATGGTACGATATCGTTGTCTGCATGTACCACGATCAGGGGCATATCCCGCTGAAGACAGTGGGCTTCGTTTATGACCGCGAACTTCAAACATGGAAAGCGGTAGAAGGAGTCAATGTCACACTCGGTCTTCCGATCATCCGTACAAGCGTTGACCACGGCACCGGCTTCGCTCTTGCCGGCAAAGGTACAAGCAATGAATTAAGTCTCGTCAATGCCATCGATTATGCGATCCGCATGACAAACGGACAGAAAAAATAAAAGGAAAATGCAGCACAAATGCCGACCTGTTTGGGGCTTCACTCCCACAGGCCGGCATTATTTTTTACCATATGTTCTATTTCGAAACACTTATCAACCTTTTGACGGTAAATGTTTCATTTTTCAACATATTTTTATGCATATTTTATAATTTTCCTCTATGTGTTTCTAATTATAACATATCTTCCTGCTTATTTTCTTGTTGCCTTTTCTGTCATCTTGTATACTAAACTCAAGTTAAGAAGATATGTTTTGTACAAAGTGGCAGACTTTGTACACGGTATCATCTAAAAGAATGGAGGAGAACTATATGACACCACAAATGATTATTGCTATCGCAATTACCGTTCTTATGGTCATTTTGATCATGCAGGATAAGCTGCCGTTCGGCGCACCGCCGCTTTTAGCATGTTTACTTCTTGTTATTTTCGGTATTGCTGATATCAAATCTGCATTTGCCGGATTCTCTAACTCAACAATCATTATGTTGGCTGAATTCATGGCAATCATTGCAGCGCTTCAAAAAACAAGCTTTATTGTAAAATTCAAAGAGACTATGTTTAATATGGCAAATAGGGGAGGCTTCAAAGCCTACATGCTTATGATCCTCATCGTTATGCTCGGATGTAGTTTATTCGGTACAGTATCTACAGCGTACTATGTAATGACCATCGGCTTACTCTCTACTTTGCCATACAGCCAGAAACTTCCGCCGTCAAAAATCATCATGACTGCCGGATTTGCTGCTAACCATCCACTGATTCCATTTAACACTGCTTTACAGTACGGTATCGTAATCGCAGTACTTGGAAGCGCCGGTATTACTGCAAATATCCCGGTTGCAAAATTTGCTATTGTAAACTTGATTCTTTCCCTCGGCTTCTTATTAAACTGTGTGATCCAGTACAAATATCTGCCAGATCATCCGATCGCCGCAGCAACAGAAGAAGCTAAAGCTCAGGGCATGTTGAAAACAAAGCTTCCAAAATGGAAAGAAAATGTTACTTATATTGCATTCGTTGTAGCTGTTATTGGTATGCTGCTTCAGAGCAAAATTGGTGATGCAGGTTATGCGATCGCCGGTCTTTCTGTAGGCGCTATCCTCGTTGCAGGCGTTATGGACTTCAAAGAGATCCGCGATGCGATTAGTGCCCCGATTATTCTGATGTCTGCCGGTGTTATCGGTGTTGCAGATGCACTCGGAAGTACAGGTCTTACAGACCTTGTCGGATCAAAAGTAGCTGAAATGCTTGGTGGAAACATCAATCCATTCATCATGATCTTCGCATTCTGTATCCTGACAAGCGTACTTGCAACAATGACCGGTTCTACAATCGGTACTGTCTATGTATTTGCACCACTTGCAATCGCAACTTGTGTAAATCTTGGATTTGATCCTACAGCCGCTGCCTGTGCAATCGTTATTTCCGGATGGTGCGGACACTTCCTTCCAATCGATGGTATGCCTGCGATGGTAATGGGGGTTGGTGATTACAATATCAAAGAATTCTGGAAGTTTACGATCCCGCAGTACTTCATTCGTCTGCTTGCTTTAACAGCCGGATCACTGCTGATCTTCCCGGTATAATATCGGATCGCATTGAATGTATAGGAGTTGATTCATTATGAAAAATAATTTTGAACTTGTGCACGTTGGCATTAACACACCAAATGCTGACGAAGCGCTGAAACTTGCCAAACTTCTCAGCATGATGTTTAATCTTGAGCCTCGCCACGGACAGAAATCCGAATTCGGCGGATCGTACTTCGAATGTATGAAAGCTCCGTTTCTCGGAAGCAATGGACATATTGCTATGCAAACCGACGATCTGGAGGCAGCTGTAGAAGAACTGAAAGAGAAAGGATTTTCTTTTAACATGGATACAGCAGCTTACACAGAAGCGGGCAAATTAAAAAATATCTATCTGAATGGAGAATATGGTGGTTTCTCTATCCATATTTTACAGAAATAAATTCCTAATTTCCTCAAAACGGCAGCCGGTCCCAGGACCGCTGCCGTTCTTTCCTTTTAAGAAACTTTTCATTTCTAAAATGAACAATCTATGTTACACTAGATAAAATAAGGAGGAACTATTATGGAACACAATACATTACCTCATCATCACGGAGAGTCTATGGACGAACTTCTCACACATATTCCGGATATCAATGATTTCCAGACGGTCGCTTCTGTCTTCAAGCAGCTGAGCGATCCAACCCGTGTGCGGATTTTCTGGATCTTATGCCACTGCGAAGAATGTGTCATCAACATTTCTGCCATGATGGAGATGAGCAGTCCGGCAGTTGCCCATCATCTTCGCCTTTTACGTACAAGTGGTCTCATTGAATCAAGACGGGAAGGCAAAGAAACTTACTACCGCGCCAGTCAGTCCGAGAAAGCACAGTCGCTTCACCGGATGATTGAACAGATGATGGAGATTTCCTGCATCGGAACTCATTAGAACAGCAAGGCAATATGATAGATCACAAAGGATGCGATCCATGCAATCACACACTGTCCTGCCGCCATAGCGACAGCCCATTTTCCGCCGAGTTCTCGTTTCACTGATGCAATGGCTGCCACACAAGGCGTATAAAGCAGGCAGAACACAAGCAGCGCTCCTGCACCTAGAAGTGTAAGAGAGCTCTGCAAAGCGGCTGTACTGCCGAATAATACTGTAAGAGAAGATACAACACTCTCTTTCGCCATGAACCCTGAGATGAGCGCTGTCACAATTCTCCAGTCTCCAAAACCAACCGGAATAAATACCGGCGCAAGAACGCCTGCTGCAAGAGCCAGCATACTATCATGGGAATCGGAGACCATGTTAAGCCCAGTATCAAAGTTCTGAAGGAACCAGATTACGATTGTGGCAAGAAAGATTACCGTAAAAGCTCTCTGAAGGAAATCCTTCGCCTTATCCCAAAGCAGATGAAGCACGTTCTTCGCTCCCGGCATACGATAGTTCGGAAGCACCATAACGAATGGTACTGCTTCTCCTTTAAATGCTGTTTTCTTAAAGATCAATGCCATCAAAATTCCCATTACAATTCCAAATACATACAGCCCGATCATCACAAGCGCACCGTGTTTCGGGAAAAATGCTGCTGTAAAAAATGCATAGATCGGAAGCTTTGCCGTACAGCTCATAAACGGTGTCAAAAGAATCGTCATCTTGCGGTCACGCTCAGACGGCAGTGTACGACTTGCCATAACTCCCGGAACCGTACATCCAAATCCAATAAGCATCGGCACAATACTTCTTCCGGAAAGACCAAGCTTACGAAGAAGCTTATCCATAATAAAGGCAACTCTTGCCATATACCCACTGTCTTCTAACAGAGACAGGAAGAAAAACAGTGTCACAATAATCGGCAGGAAGCTTAACACGCCACCAACCCCATTAAAAATACCGTCAATCACAAGGGAACGAATCACT
>OLOG01000802.1_pt1 | contig 24305 bp, 20 predicted proteins | sample 1672351 | NCBI WGS metagenome assembly OLOG01 (sample SAMEA3136674, study PRJEB25190) | human gut metagenome | biome: human gut; feature: human-associated habitat; material: faeces | place: Austria | collected 2013 | reverse complement strand
ATTATTTCGTTTTTCTCATATACAAAATGAACGACTACCTTCAAATTACAATTTAATTAGCATAAAACACCGCCAACAAGAATCCACTTACAGCAGCACTCCCAAAAACAGCACAAACCAACACAACAATTTCCGCCCTGCGCTCATTCCGACAGATCTTACGAAGCAGAGAATAACCCAAAATCCCAACAATTCCTCCAGTTGTATTCATGATCACATCCGTAATATCACTGCGCCCAATCGCCAAAACATACTGCATAACCTCATAAATCAAACTCACACAGAAAAAAGACAACACTTTCTCAGACAAATTCCAATGTCGATACAAAACCCCAATATAAATTCCAAAAGGGCAGAAGACAAGTACATTATCGATCATCTCAGAAAAATTGATCCGCCCATTCGTGATCATGGCGCCTTTGAATGGTATCAGATTAAGGCTTCGTATCCCATGATCGATCGTGTCAAAAGAAATTGCCATTTTGAATAAAATGATCCAAGTTAATGCCGCCAGATAAAATACAAATAATAGGTGAAGTAAAAATGTTCGTTTGTTTTTCATAAAAAATCCTCCTTGATCGTTATGATATGATCTTAACAAAGAAAAGAAACGAATAAGTTGATGTTTTTCTTTCAGTTTTCTTAAGATATTAGTGTAAGTAAAGAGGAGCAGAAAAGAAGAGGTGCAAACAAAAAAGCCTGAAGATAAAGAATTCTTCAGACTTTTTTGCAACTTTTATATTTATTTTTAAGGTAGGTAGGATAGCAAGTTAAAATTTAAACTGCTTTATTGTATATTTGTTATTATTATATGTTTTTTGTTAAGCATATCTTACAGATATTCGTGATCTGCAAGTACGTTTAAGATGTTATGTCCTTCCTGAACACCATCAATGATTCTTCTAGCACGAACACTATCACCAATGTTAACAATTTCAACGTTAGTATCAGCGAAAGCTTCACGGATTTCATCAAGAACAGGAGCGTTCGCTCTCATTCCTAAGCATACGAATCCATAGTCAAATGGCAGATCTTTTTCTTCTCCATCAACTTTTACTGTAAATGCATCAGATTTCACTTCGCAAAGAGCAGTGTTAGTCATCTGGTTTACATGATGTTCTCTCATTAATGTGTTTGTTCCACATTTAGATACTGGATCTAAGTCTTTACCGATCTGAGGCATCATTTCTACGATGCTTACCTGCGCACCTTTAGGAGCGAAGTATTCAACAACGTCAAGACCTACAGCTCCACCACCAACTACAACGACTTTCTTACCTGTGCAGTCTTCTGGATAATCAGCTAAGTGGTTGATCATTCCTGTGATAGAAGCTACTTTAGATCCTTCTTTGTCGATGTGGTCATGTAATCCTTTGATTGGTGGAAGTAAAGGATTAGAACCTGTTGAGTTAACGATGATGTTTGGATGCAGTGCTTTAATTAATGGCAGAGTTGCTTCCTGTCCTTTGAAGATAAACAGGTTTGTTAATTTAGAAGCACGGTTTACAAGGTAGTCAGGGAAGTCTCTTAAACGTTTCTTATCTGGAATCTTAGAGATTTCAACGGCTAATCCACCAAGATGATCATTCTTTTCGAATAAGAATGTAGTACATCCAACTTCAGCAGCTGTACAAGCAGCTTCAAGACCAGCAGTACCACCACCGATAACAACTACGTTACAAGGTTTATTTACTTTTTTCTTTTTATAGTCAAATCCAGAGTTTACAGTAGGGTTTACTGTACAACGGATAGGACGGTTAATTCCGATACGGTTTCCAGCACATCCAATGTTACAAGAAATACATTTTCTGATCTCATCTTCACGTCCTGTAGCGACTTTTTTCACCCAATGAGGATCAGCGATCAGTCCACGACCCATACCGATGATATCAGCATCACCACGAGCTAAGATATCGTCAGCAACACGAGGATCACGGATGTTACCCATAGTTACACAAGGTTTGTTGTATTTTTCTTTCACAGCTTTTGCCATGTAAGATCTCCAACCATCTTTTAAGTAGTTCGCATCAATCTGGAACTGAAGAGAACCATTTAATCCAGCGGATACGTCAAATGCGTCAACTTCTTCCTGGAAGTAAGAAAGTAACTCTAAAGTATCTTCTAATGTGTTTCCACCTTCCATCAGTTCATCAGCACTGATACGAACGAAGATAGGGAACATAGGACCAACCTGTTTACGAACTTCTTCAACAACTAATTTTGTGAAGCGGGCACGGTTTTCTGGACAGCCACCGAATTCATCTGTACGTTTGTTAGTTGTAGGAGACATAAACTGGCTTAATAAGTAAGAATGTCCTGCATGAATCTCAACACAGTCAAATCCACAAGCCTGTGCACGAGCAGCAGCTTCTCCGTATTTTTTAACGATCTCATAAATTTCTTCTACTTTCAGAGGACGAGGAATTTCTCCACCTGCTTTTGATGGGATATCAGATGCAGATACTGGCTGCATGTTTGTTCTCTTAGACTGAGCAGAAGCACCAGCGTGGTTTAACTGAACACCAACGCAAGCTCCGTGAGCGTGTAATGTTTCACATAATTTGAAGAAACGAGGCATATAGTTGTCATGATCGATACGGATCTGAGTTGTTCCGTTAGATCCAAGTGGTGAATCAACACTTGCGTTTTCAACCATGATCAGACCAACTCCGCCTTTTGCTCTTTCTGTATAGTAATCAATGTGTAAGAAACTCATTTCTCCTGTCTGTTCACCATAGTTAGTTCCCATTGGTGTCATCATGATGCGGTTTCTCATTGTCATGTTCTTAATTGTTAATGGTGTGAAAATGTTTTTATAGTTGCTTTTCATTAGAATTGAACCTCCAAAAAATTAAATCCAAAAAATCAAAAAATTAAATTCCATATAATCGAGGTTGTCAGAATCATAAATGCTTGGGTGAATGATTTATGATGGCTTTAGTATAACATGAAGTTAATTATTTAACAAATAAATCTTTTTTGGAAAATCAATAGAAAATATCTATCGTTTCTTTTGTGAAGTCAATAAACTTACGAACGGCTGGAATCATCGGCATATTTTTAAGGTACGCCATATAAACAGTGTGATAAGGTTTTACATTACTAAGATGAAGGATCTCTACATCATATTCCTGTAAAGATTCCACATGGGCAACAAAACCAATTCCAAAATCTTCTGCAACAAGAGAAGCAATCGCATTCTCATCGGAAGATTCGAAAGCAATGGATGGCTTGATATGGTTCTGCTTGTAAATGGAATTGGTAAAACGTCCAAGACCAGAAGTTTTATCATAACCAATGACAGGATAATCCAGAAGATCTTCTAATACAAGGTCTTTCTTATACTTTAACGGATGCTCTGGAGGGGTAATGATCACCATTTCCTGATTAACAACCGGAACAAACTCAACTTCCGGTTCATTAGCAACGAGAGAACCAAAAACAACATCATATTTTTCATTTTTCAGATCCGCAATCAGATTTTTTGTGATTTCTTGGCTTAGAGAAAACGTGATCTCATGATTTTCCTGCTGATTTAGGAAACTTCGTACAAGTCTTGGAATATAACTTTTGGCCAAAGGAAATACATATCCGATATCAATGTGTCCGCTGGAACTACCAGCTAAAGACTTCATCTTATTCTCTGCAATTTTAATTTCTTCTATAATGCGGTTGACATGTTCTAAAAAGATGGAACCATATTTGGTAAGTTCGATATTGCGTCCGTTTTTCTGAAATAAAGAAACACCTAATTCTTCTTCAAGATTAGCAATCGAACGGCTCAAACTAGGCTGAGAGATATTTAATTCTTTGGCTGCCTGGTGATAATGTTGTAATTGTGCGACTTTTTGAAAATAATAAAGCTGATTTAAATTCATATATACCTTCCTTATTATAATAATTAATGGTTAAGTTCATTATAACACGATTGATAGCCTAAAGCTATCAAAAAACACTAAAAGATATATTGGAAGTATCAATCAATATGGCATATAATATAGCCATAAGGTTGTTAAAAAATTAACTTTTGGGTGAATGAAACTATTAAACAAGCATATTATTTAAGGAGTAAAAATTATGGCAGAGAGAATCACAGGACATACTGAATTAATCGGATTAATGGCTTATCCAATCAGACATTCAAGCTCACCTGCAATGCACAATGAAGCATTTGCAACATTAGGACTTGACTATGCATACTTAGCATTTGAAGTTGACAACAGCACATTAGAGGATGCAGTCAAAGGACTTCGTGCTTTAAAGATGGTTGGATCTAACGTATCAATGCCTAACAAAACAGTTGTAGGACAGTACTTAGATGAGTTATCTCCAGCTGCTAAAATGGCAGGAGCTGTTAACACAATCGTAAATGACAACGGAAAACTGATCGGACACATCACAGATGGTATCGGATACATGCAGTCATTAAAAGACAACGATATCGACGTGATCGGTAAAAAAATGACAATCGCTGGTGCTGGTGGAGCTGCGACAGCAATCGAAATCCAGGCTGCATTAGACGGTGTCAAAGAAATGTCAATCTTCAACATCAAAGATAAATTCTGGGCTAACGCTGAAGAAACAGTAAAGAAAATCCGTGAAAACACAGATTGTATCGTAAATCTTTACGATCTTGATGATAAAGATAAATTAAGAGAAGAAATCGCAGACAGCTATTTATTCGCACAGGCAACTGGTGTAGGAATGAAACCATTAGAAGGACAGTCTGTTGTTCCTGATGAAACATACTTCCGTCCAGACCTGATCGTAACAGATACAGTTTACGCTCCAAGAGAGACAGAAACATTAAGATTAGCTAAGAAAGCTGGATGTAAGACAATGAACGGTCTTGGAATGATGTTATTCCAGGGAGATGCTGCTTTCCACTTATGGACAGGAAAACATATGCCTATCGACCATATGAAAGAAGTATTAGATATCAAATATGACTAGAATCAGTCGTAACCATATAGCAAACGAGAGGAATTATAAAAATGGATAAAAAATACATACCAAGTGCCTTAGTTCTTTATCTGAACTATTTCATTCATGGAATCGGGTGCTCAATCTTAAGTCAGCAGGTAGTAAAAGAAATGCTCGCAAGCCAGTGGGGATTAAAAGATGTTATGGCAGTAACTTCCATCGCAGCAGCATTAGGACTGGGACGTTTAATCTCCCTTCCATTTGCAGGACCTTTATCTGACAAATTAGGACGTCGTTTATCAGTGATCATCGGATGTGCTTCATACGTTATCTTCTTAGTAGGAATCGCATTCTCACCAAACACAACAATTGCTTATATCGCAGCAGTTCTTGGTGGTATCGCTAACTCATTCTTAGATACAGCAACATACCCAGCTGTAACTGAAATTATTTACAAATATACAGGTATTGCAACAATGGGAATCAAATTCTTCATTTCCGTTGCACAGTTATTAATGCCTTTCTTCTTAGGTGTTGTAGCAGGAACAAGCATGTCATACTTAATGCTTCCAGTTGTAGCAGGTGTATGCATCGGTATCCTTGGAATCTTAGCAATCTTTGCTCCATTCCCAGCAACATCTGAAGCAGGTAAATCTGAATCCTTCATCAGCAACTTAAAGAATGCACATTTCTCTGTTGAGAGTATTGCATTAATCCTGATCGGATTCACAAGTACAGCAACATTCCAGTTATGGTTAAACTGTGCTCAGACATTTGGTACTGAAATTGCAAAAATCCCATCTCAGAACGTATCTGTTATGCAGACATACTATTCTGCAGGTACAATGGTAGCATTATTCGTAACAAGTGCATTGATCACAAAATTCAAACAGGTTAGATTCTTAGTAATCTACCCAGCAATCTCTCTTGTAATGTTAGCATTAGTTTATATGATCAAGACACCTATGATCTGCTACGTTGGAGCATTCGTGATCGGATATGCAGCAGCAGGTGGTGTACTTCAGATGGCAACAGCCGTTGTAAATGATCTGTTCCCTAAAATCAAAGGAACTATCACAAGTTTAGTTATGATTGCATCAAGCTTATGTAACTACACAATCTTAACAGCAGCTGCTAAGATGACATCTACAAGCGTAATCATGATGAATATCGTAATTACAGCAATCGGAATCTTATTAGCACTTTTCGTAAACGTACGTTATGGTGTATTATTAAAGAATGCAGAAGAAGCATCTAAAAATTAATTAGTATTGGTAACGTGAACTCCCAAGGTGAAAGCCTTGGGAGAACATTCGGACAATAGGAGGAAAATTGTCAATGAATACAGTAAAAGTAAGAAATATTGAAATCGGAAGCGGAGTTCCAAAAATTTGTGTACCTATCGTAGGTGTTACAAAAGATGAGATCATCGCAGAAGCTAAAACATTTGACAGCATCCCTGTAGACGTTGTTGAATGGCGTGTTGACTGGTTCGAAGGCGTATTCGAATTCGATAAAGTAGAAGACGTATTAAAAGATTTAAGAGAAGCTTTAGGTGAAACACCAATCCTCTTCACATTCCGTACATCTAAAGAAGGTGGAGAAAAAGCAATCGAAGCTGAACCTTACAAAGAATTAAATATCGCTGCTGCAAAAACAGGATATGTTGATCTTGTAGATGTAGAAGCATTCACAGGTGATGAGATCGTAAAAGAGATCGTAGCAGCTGCTCACGAATGTGGAGTAAAAGTTGTTGCATCTAACCATGACTTTGACAAAACACCTGAGAAAGATGAAATCGTAAGAAGACTTTGCAAAATGCAGGAACTTGGTGCTGATATTCCTAAGATCGCAGTTATGCCAACTTGCAGACGTGACGTATTAACTCTTCTTTGCGCAACAGAAGAAATGTATACAGAACATGCAGATCGTCCAATTATCACAATGTCTATGGCAGGAACAGGACTGATCAGCCGTCTTTGCGGTGAAGTATTCGGATCTGCTTTAACATTTGGAGCAGCTAAGAAAGCATCTGCACCTGGACAGGCAGCAGTGAATGATTTAAATAATATGCTTCAGTTCCTTCATGAAAATCAGGGATTATAAGAAAAATTTGAATCCAAATTTGATAGTAAAACAAGGAAAGATTGATGTCTTTCCTTGTTTTTTCTTAAATAATAAATTTTATCTATGAATCATATAGACAAAAATCATTTGCTGTATGCAAAGTTTTCCGCTATAATTTAGTAGAGCAAATTGTTAAAGTTTTGCCAGAGCTTGTGAAAATAATGACTTTCGTTATAGAAAGTAGAAAGAGGTGTATCATGCTAAAATGGCTTGATGAGAATCTGGAAGAATTTCTGATGGTAGCATTATTGATCGCTATGACGGTGATCATGGGAATTCAGGTATTTGCAAGATATGCACTTGGAGCTTCCCTTTCATGGTCAGAGGAACTGACAAGATATTTATTTATCTGGTCAGGGTTTATCAGCGTTAGTTATTGCACCAAGAAATGTATTTCCATTAAAATTGAACAGTTTGTAGCAATGTTTCCAAGAAGAGGGAAGGCATTGTTCAAGGTGGTGAATCACACGATTGAACTTGCATTGTTTTTGTATCTGATTCCATATGCGGTTCTTTACTTAAAGAGTGCATTTGAAAGTGGACAGGTAAGTCCAGCATGTCAGATTCCAATGTATTATATTCAGGCAGCACCACTATTTAGTTTTGTATTAGTTGCATTTCGTATTATTCAGCGATGGATCATTGAATTCAAGATTGTGATCCGTAAAGATGATAAAGACAAGGAGGATAAATAAATGTCAGCAGCAGTCGTATTTTTACTCTTCTTTATTTGTCTGATCATTGCAATTCCAATCTCAATTGCCCTTGGAATCGTATCTGTACTTCCAGGAGCATTTGATCCATCATTTACAGCAAGTGGACAGTTTGTCATTCGTTCCATGCTTGGAGGAATCGATAGTTTTCCACTGCTTGCAGTTCCAATGTTCGTGTTATCTGGAATGATCATGGCAAAAGGTGGAATTTCTAAGAAGATTTTTGATGTTTTTGCATTTTTTATTGGAAAATTAACAGCAGGAATGCCTTGTGCAGTTATCGTAACTTGCTTATTTTATGGAGCAATTTCAGGATCAGCCCCTGCAACTGTAGCGGCAGTAGGAAGTATGACAATTCCAATCTTAGTTCGTTTGGGATATGACAAGTCATTTGCAACAGCGATCGTAGCGGTAGCTGGTGGTCTTGGGGTTATCATACCGCCAAGTATTCCGTTTATCATGTATGGTATGGCATCTGGAGAATCCGTAAGTGATCTGTTTATGGCAGGAGTTGTACCGGGATTACTGATCGGAGCTTTATTAATGATCTATGCCATTTATTATTGTAAAAAACATGGAGAAGATAAAGAAAAGATCGCAGCAGAGATCGATCAGTTACATGCGAAAGGATTTATCGGAGTATTCAAAGAAAGCTTTTTTGCGATCTTAAGTCCGGTGATCATTCTTGGATGTATTTATACAGGAGTTGCATCTCCAACAGAAGCAGCGGTTATTTCCGTATTTTATTCTTTGATCGTCAGCTTATTTATTTATAAATCCATGAAATTTAAAGATATCTGGGGAATCATGGTGGAAGGTGTCAGAACTTATGCCCCTATCCTATTTATCCTTGCTGCATCCATTGCATTCTCAAGAGTGTTAACATTGATGCGCGTACCTCAGTCAATCAGTGCATGGATCTTAAGCAACTTCCATAATAAAGTTGTGATCTTACTGGTAATTAACGTATTCCTGTTGATCGTAGGTATGGTTATGGATACAACACCAGCGATCCTTATTTTAACACCAATCTTATTACCGATCGTTACAGCAATTGGTATGAATCCAATTCATTTTGGTGTTATGATGGTTGTAAACCTTGCAATTGGTTTCGTTACACCACCAATTGGAGTCAACTTATTTGTGGCATCATCCTTAACGGATATTCCAGTGATGAAGATTGCACAGAAAGCAATACCATTGATCATCTGCTTTTTGATTGCTTTACTTTTGATCACATTTATTCCACAGATCAGTCTGGCACTTTTATAAGGAGGTTTAGGATTTCATGAGAAAAATCATAAAAAGATCTGTAGTTGTTCTTCTTGCGGGAGTATTATTATTCAGCTTATCTGGATGCAAGAAGAAACAGAGTAAAGACGAAGTACAAAGGTATGCATGGCCGCTTGGAACTTCCAGCCCGGAAGATACTGTAACACAGCTTTATGCAGAGAAATTTGCAAAAGAAGTATCCAAATTAAGTCATGGAAAGATGAAGATCGAAGTTTATCCAAACAGTACCCTTGGAGGAGATCGTGAGCTTCTTGAGAGCTGTAAAGATGGAGATATTCCATTTGTTGTACAAAATACAGCACCACAGGTAACATTCCTTCCAGATACAGCGGTATTTGACCTGCCAAGTGCATTTACAACGATCAAACAGGCACGAGAAGCGGTAGATAATCCAGCATTCTACAAGAAGATGGAGAAAGTATACCAAAAAGGCGGCTATAAGCTCCTTGGATATGCCGATCAGGGATTCCGTGTCATGTCTACAAATAAGAATGTCAAGAGTATCAAAGATTTCAAAGGACAGAAAATCCGCACGATGGAGAACAGCTATCATCTGAAGTTCTGGAAGACACTTGGAGCAAACCCAACACCAATGACATTCAGTGAAGTTTATATCGGTCTTCAGCAAGGAACGATCGATGCACAGGAAAATCCTTATGAAGTAATCGTTTCCAGTAAATTATATGAACAGCAGGATTATGTTGTAGAGACAAACCATCTTCCACATTATATTTCATTGATCGTCAGTGATGAATTCTATAACAGCTTATCAAAAGATCAGCAGAAGATCATTGATCAGGCATCACAGACAGCAAAGGCGTATGCAAGAAAAGCATCTGATGAGAGAATCGCAGATCGTATCAAGATCATTGAAGACAGCGGTACAAAGATTGTCAAATTAGACGCAAAGACACAGAAAGAAGTGCGAGAAGAAGCACAGCCAGTTTACGATGCGATTAAGAAGAATATTTCAAAAGATATTTATAATGCATACTTAAGCGGTGTAGAAAAATAATTGTGCAAAAATAGGATGAATTCTAAGAAAGAAGCATGTAAGATAAAAGTACATGCTTCTTTTTGTATGCAAAAATATAGATTATTTTTTATATTTTTCACGAAATTCAAGGGGAGAATAATGAATCCGCTTTTCAAATAATTTAGAAAAATAACTGGTATTTTCATAACCAACTTTTTCAGAGATAGAGACAAGGGATTTGTCGGTATTGATCAGCAGCCATTTTGCATCGTTTAATCTGCGGTCGATCACATAATTGATCGGAGAGATTCCATAGATTTTACGAAATTCATGACTGATATAATCGGCACTGATATGAAAATGCTCAGAAAGCAGCTTTAAAGTTATTTTTTTGTTATAATTTTCATTGACATAGATCAAAATATTCTGTGCGAAGGAAGAATCTTTTCTTCGTTCCATTGTTGGATTCTCACGAAAAATCTCATAATAAATATTAACAAGAGCAGTTCCTAAGATATCAGAAGTAGAGATTCTTGTGTTGGATGGGAAAGTACGAAGCAGATTAAGTTCATGAAAAATAGACTGGATCAATGGCTCATGAATCCCTGCTTTCATATGTGGGCAGACATTTGCAGGCAACATAAAGCCAACATAGATCCGGTCACAAAGTTTATAATCATATGCGGCACAAGTCCAGCAGTCAAGAGGAGCATCCTTATCTGAAATCAGAGAATGGATCGCTCCTTTTTCTACGATCAGGATATCGCCTTTGGAGACATGATAAAAGTTTGTGTTAATGCTGAACGTTCCTTTGCCGCCTGCAATATAAATAAATTCTGTTTCATTTTTGTGAAGGTGGTATTGATAACTCCAGTTTGGATTATTGTAAGTATGGGACAGACGAGCAATCTTTGCATACTGATCATTTTCAAAAACGGGTGGTTTAGTCTGCTGTGGGTATTCTTCTAAAAACATAATAATTTCTCCTATAAATACAAGATAATTTTATAATAAAACAAGATAATTTTAAAATTTAGCATTATATATGCATTTATTATATATTAACCATGAAAATAAAACAAGATAGTTACAAAGTACAACAGGATACATTCTTTCAAAAAACAAGATATTTGGTAGAATTTAAGTATAGAAAACAGGAGGTTTTAAAGATGAGAAAACCAGAAAGAAAAGGAACAAAAGTTCCTGTAATGACAGCAAAAGAGGCAGTAACATATATTAAAGATAATGACAGCGTAGCAATCTGTGGAGCTGGTGGAGGAATTGTTGATCCAGAAGTATTGATCCATGCATTAAGTGAAAGATACGAAGAAACTGGAGAACCAAAAGATCTGACACTTTGGCATGCCACTGGATTAGGAGATCGAAATGACCGAGGAATGTCACCACTTGCAAAGAAAGGACTTGTAAAACGAGTGATCGGTGGTCACTGGGGACAGTCACCTAGACTTGCAGAGATGGCAGAGCGAAATGAGATCGAAGCTTATAATTTTCCACAGGGAATCATGGCACAGCTGTTAAGAACAGCGGCAGCTGGACAGCCTGGATTATTATCTCATGTTGGATTAAACACATTTGTAGATCCAAGACAAAAGGGTGGAAAGTTAAATGATGTGACCAAAGAAGATCTGATCAAGTATACAACATTGAATGGAAAAGAATATTTATTCTATCCAACTGTTCCATTGGACGTCTGCTTTATCCGTGCAACAACGGTTGACAGCGATGGTTATGCATCCATGGAAGATGAGATCACATATGTTGATGTTCTTGCGATGGCACAGGCGGTCCATAATAATGGTGGACTTGTCATCTTACAGGCAAAACGAATGGTAAAAGCAGGAACGATTCATCCAAGACAGGTAAAAGTTCCGGGATATTTAGTAGATATCGTTGTGATCAATGAAAAACAGGAACAGTTATATAATGGTTCCGATGCATTCTTTACAGGAGATTATATTGCAGAGGAAGATGACAATGCATCCCTTCCATTAGACCAGAGAAAAGTCGTTGCAAGGCGAGCATTAATGGAAATCGGACCTGGGAATGTTGGAAATGTCGGAGTTGGAATTGCCGATGGAATTGGAACTGTTGCAAGAGAAGAAGGCGTTGGTGAAGAATTTACTTTAACGGTAGAGACAGGACCAGTTGGAGGAGCAACAGCACAGGGAATCTTCTTTGGAGCAAGTATTAATTCCAAAGCATTGATGGATATGCCGGCACAGTTTGATTTTTATGATGGTGGCGGACTGGATGTTGCCTTCTTAAGTTTTGCAGAACTTGATGCCAAAGGAAATGTAAATGTGCATAAGTTTAATGGAAAGATCATGGGAACTGGCGGATTTGTCAACATTTGCTCCGGATCTAAAAAAGTTGTTCTCTGTGGAACATTACGAGCTGGTGGTTTGAAAACTGAAGTCGGAAATGGTCAGATCAAAGTAGCACAGGAAGGAAGATTTGAAAAGATGATTCCAGAATGTGAAGAGATCACATTTAGCGGAGAACAGGCATTAAAACAAGGGCAGAAAGTTGTTTATATCACAGAACGTGCAGTTTTTGAACTAACAGAAGAAGGAGTCGTATTAACAGAACTAGCTCCAGGAATTGATGTTGAAAAAGACATCATTGCACAGATGGGATTTAAGCCGATCATTTCCAAAGAGTTAAAACAGATGGATGAGCGAATCTTTAAAGACGAAAAGATGAACATTCGTGAAGAATTCATGAATCAGTCTTTCAAATAAAATATAAAAACTTAACAAAATCAAAATATAAAGGAGAATCAAGATTATGAGTAACATTAAAAAAGTAGAAATTCCATTACATGTAGGAGACACAGCAGAATTTACAAAAACAGTCACAGAAACAGATGTATATTTATTCGGTGGCATCACAGCAGATTACAGCCAGATGCATTTTAATGAAGAATTCATGAAGAAAACAATGTATGGAACAAGAATCGTACATGGTATTTTAACATTTGCAATCGGATGTACAGCTTCAACAAAGATTCAGGAGCAGGTAAAATCTCCAGTTCCAAGTGCATCTTATGGATATGACAGATTACGTTTCATCAAACCAGTATTCTTCGGTGATACTTTAACATGTAAATACACAGTAGACCGTATCGAAGAAGAGACAAATAAGACATTCTCTAAACTGGAAGTATTCAATCAGCATGGAGATATCGTATTAGCAGCAACACATATCTTAAAATTCTTCCCATTAGAAGAGGATAAATAGTATTTCTGCAGTTTATATTGAAGGAGAAAAAGAACTATGAAGATTTGTATGTTAGGTACAGGTTCCCTTGGAAGTACGATTGGTGGAACACTTGCACAGGGTGGATCTGAAGTATACTTTGTTGATCAGTGGAAAGAACATATTGATAAGATCAATGAAAATGGTCTGAAAATGACAGACGAAAAAGAAGACTGGTATGTAAAAGTTGATGCAAGAACAACTGCAGAAGGCATCGGACCTGTGGACCTTGTCATTGTTTTAGTAAAATCATTTGCAACAAAAGAAGCAGTTTCCCAGTTAAAAGAGACAAATGTGATCGGTGAAAATACATTAGTTATGTCACTGCAGAATGGGCTTGGAAATGAAGAGACAATCGCAGAAGTTGTTGGAGAAGCTAATGTGATCAGTGGTAAAACATATGTTGGCGGAAGATTATTAAGCCCTGGATATGTAAGTGCCGGAGTCAAAGGAAAATACACATATATCGGAGAACTGACAGGAGAGATCACAGATCGAATTCAGGCCGTTTGTGATGAATTTAATAAAGCAGGCTTATTATGTGAAGTCAGTGATAACATCAAAGGACTGATCTGGGATAAACTTTTGATCAATGTGGCAGCAGGAGCACTTTGTGGTATCACGAGACTTCCTTACGGACCACTTTATGAGGAAGAATATATCAAAGAAACAGCCGTTGCTGCGATTCAGGAAGGAATCGATGTTGCCAAAGCAGCAGGAGTTAAATTAAAATCTGAGGATCCAGAATACCCTTGGTATGCAGCAAGTGAAGGACTTCCAGGAACATTCAAGACATCTATTTTACAGAGTCTTGAATTAAAACGCCCAACAGAAATTGATTTTATCAATGGTTCTGTTGTGGAATGGGGAAAGAAATTTGGAATTCCAACACCAGTCAATCAGACATTGGTTACATGTGTAAAAGGAATTGAGAAATTTTTATTAGAATATGAACCATCTCTTAAGAAATAACAGGAGGATAGTATGGCTTCTTATTTGGAACATATGGCACTTAAGGTGTCAGATATTGAATGGCATGTAAAGTTTTTTGAAGAAGTATTTGATATGCCGGTCAGAATGACTCTTGGTGAGGCTCCCAATCGAAAAATCTGGCTTCATGCAGGAATTCAGTTAAATGAAGAAACAGATTTTGAGAACGTAGAAGGAAGAGCAGATCATCTTGGAATCATGACAGATAATGTAGAAGAAGTACTTGAAAAAGCATATGCTCTTGGAGTGGAAGAACTTTCACAGGGGCATAACTGGATTAAACTTCCAAGCGGTATCCACATCGAAGTGATCGGTGCGAAAAATGATGTACTGCATGAGATTTTGGAGAAAAAACCTTGGTTAGAGAACGAATAGGAGAAAAATAATGAAAAAAGTAATGATGCTTCATAGCGTAAACCATAACATGTATGGAAAAAGAGATCCAGAACAGTATGGAACAATTACACTAGATGAAATTAATCAATTAATTGAAAAAACAGCAAAAGAAGAAGGAATTATCGTTGATAATTTCCAGACAAATCATGAAGGAGAAATGGTAGACAAGATTCATGAAGTATTTTATGAAAAATATGATGGAGTTATCATTAATCCAGGTGCATGGACACACTACAGCTATGCAATTCATGACGCATTAGAGATTCTTGAATGCCCAATTCTTGAAATTCATATGTCAAATATCTTTAACAGAGAAGATTTCAGATCTCATTCTGTAATTGCACCAGTTGCACATGGAATGATCGCTGGAATGGGTGCATCCGCATATTCATTAGCAGTGAAAGCAATGGGTGAGATCTTCAGAGGAGAAGATAAATAGGATTCATCATAACCATATAACCAACGAGAGGAATTAAAAATGAATAAAAAATATTTACCAAGTGCTTTAATCTTGTACCTGAATTATTTCATTCATGGAATCGGGTGCTCAATCTTAAGTCAGCAGGTAGTAAAAGAAATGCTCGCAAGCCAGTGGGGATTAAAAGATGTTATGGCAGTAACTTCCATCGCAGCAGCATTAGGACTGGGACGTTTAATCTCCCTTCCATTTGCAGGACCTTTATCTGATAAATTAGGAAGACGTTTTTCCGTGATTATTGGATGTGCATCTTATGTAGTATTCTTAGTAGGAATCGCATTTTCACCAAACACAACAATTGCTTATGTCGCAGCAGTTCTTGGTGGTATTGCAAACTCATTCTTAGATACAGCAACATATCCTGCAGTAGCAGAGATTATCTATGAATACACAGGAATCGCAACGATGGGAATCAAATTATTTATTTCTGTTGCACAGTTATTAATGCCGTTCTTCTTAGGTGTTGTAGCAGGAACAAGCATGTCATACTTAATGCTTCCAGTTGTAGCAGGAATTTGCATTGCTGTTCTTGGAGTATTATGTATTTTTGCACCACTTCCAGCAGCTTCTGAAAGTGGAAAATCAGAATCACTGATCAACAATTTAAAGAATGCACATTTTTCTGTTGAAAGTGTTGCATTAATCCTGATTGGATTCACAAGTACAGCTACATTCCAGTTATGGTTAAACTGTGCTCAGACATTTGGTACTGAAATTGCGAAAATTCCGTCTCAGAACGTATCTGTTATGCAGACATACTATTCTGCAGGTACAATGGTAGCATTATTCGTAACAAGTGCATTGATCACAAAATTCAAACAGGTTAGATTCTTAGTAATCTACCCAGCAATCTCTCTTGTAATGTTAGCATTAGTTTATATGATCAAGACACCTATGATCTGCTACGTTGGAGCATTCGTGATCGGATATGCAGCAGCAGGTGGTGTACTTCAGATGGCTACAGCCGTTGTAAATGACCTGTTCCCTAAAATCAAAGGAACGATCACAAGTTTGGTTATGATCGCATCAAGCTTATGTAACTACACAATCTTAACAGCAGCTGCGAAGATGACATCTACAAACGTTATTGTTATGAACATCGTAATTACAGCAATTGGTGTGTTATTAGCATTATTTGTCAATTTAAGATATGGTGTATTATTAAAAAATACAGAAAATCAGTAAAAGATACAATCTGTGCATAGATTTTTGAAAAATTATGCACAGATTCTTTGCATTCCTATAGTTTCTCTTGCCAATTGCAAAAACGTATTATAAAATAAATAGGATAATGTAAAAAAGAATATATAAAAAGGAAGATAAATTATGTTTCAGAAATTTTATCCGTCCGAAGATATCAGAAGTACCTATGATATTGATTTCGAACGATATTACAAAGAGGGATACCGAGGAGTGATCTTCGATGTTGACAATACGTTAGTACCGCACAATGCACCTGCGGATGAGAGAGCGAAGAAGTTATTTAAGAGACTTGATGAGATTGGGATGCAGTATTGTTTTACAAGTAATAACAAAGAACCAAGAGTCAAAGCTTTCTGTGAAGCGGTTGGTGGAAAGCATTATGTATACAAAGCAAATAAACCATCGGTCAAAGGCTATGAGACGGCAATGAAACTAATGGGAACGAATAAGAAGAATACATTCTTTGTAGGAGATCAGCTGTTCACAGATGTCTATGGAGCGAACAGAACTGGGCTGCACAGCATTCTTGTAACTCCGATGAATCCAAAAGAGGAGATACAGATCGTATTAAAACGTTATCTTGAAAAGATTGTATTATGGCAGTACCGCAAGAAAAGACATTAATTAAAAAATGATCAAGAACAAAAAATATGGGTCAGATTTTGAAAATCTGACCCATATTTTTTACAAATTTACAATCAATTATTTTAAATTCCATTCCTCAAAAAGGAGTGAAATCAAAATTATGATATTAAATGAAATCCTGACGTTCTAATGCAACTAAGATGTCACGACCTTCTTTAACACCTTCGATGATACGACGTGTCTGAGCACTATCACCGATGTTAAGTACTTCAACACCTTCATAAATGAAGTGGTTGTATAATTCCTGAAGAGAAGGAGTTGCAGACTGCATTCCAAGACATACAAATCCATAATCAAAGTCTAATTCAAGATCTTTATAGTCGTGTCTTACAACGAAACTGTGTTCTTTTACTTCTAATAAAGAAGCATTAGGATACTGATTTACTTTGTTCTTGTTCATGAATTCGATAGAACCAGTCTTAGTAATAAAGTCAAGGTTCTCACCAAAGTGAGCTTTCTGTTCAACGATTGTTACATCAGCTTTTCTAGGAACAAAGAATTCAACAACGTCAAGTCCTACGTTTCCGCCACCGATAACAACAACTTTCTTACCTGTTAAATCTTCAGGATAAGAATCTACATGATCTACAAGATCAAAGATTGTAGATACATTTCCAGCTTCTAAGTTTTCTTTTAATCCAGGAATGTTTGGAAGAAGTGGAACAGATCCTGTAGCATTTACAACGATATCTGGTTTGAAACCTTCAATGAACTCAATAGAAGCTTCTGTATTTTTACAGATAAACAGATTCTTAAGTTTCATTGCACGACGTTCTAAGTACTGTGGGAAATATCCAAGACGCTGTTTGTTAGGCATCTTTCCTACACGGCGGGCAAGTCCACCAAGTTCTCCTGATTTCTCGATCAGAACTGTAGAACAGCCAACTTCAGCAGCTGTACATGCAGCCTCAAGACCAGCAGTACCACCACCGACAACGACAACGTTACATGGTTTCTTTAATTTCTTGTCTTTATATAAGGAACCTGAAACAAGAGCAGGGTTAATACTGCATCGGATAGGTTCATCACCTAATGTTGCTGTACATCCATTGTTGCAAGAGATACAACGATTGATATCATCTGTGTTACCAAACTGAACTTTGTTTACCCATTCAGGATCAGCGATCAGTCCACGTCCGATAGCGATCAGATCTGCTTCATCATCTTCAAGGATGCGGTTTGCAACTTCTGGTTCACGGATATTACCGCTTGTCTGGCAAGGTTTACCAGTTTTTTCTTTGATAGCTTTTGACATATAAGATTTCCATCCATCTGGAAGGTAATCTGCGTCATACTGGTACTGGATAGAACATGTAAGTCCAGCAGAAACATCAAATACATCAACATAATCTTTGAAATATTCAACGATCTCTAATGTATCATCTAATGTGTTACCACCTTCAGCAAGTTCATCAGCACTGATTCCTAAGAAGATAGGAATATTTTCACCAACTGTCTCACGAACAGCTTTTAATACTAATGTAGTGAAACGTGCACGATTCTCTTTAGATCCACCGAATTCATCAGTACGGTCATTTGTTGTTGGAGATAAGAATTGGTTCAATAAGTAACCATGTCCAGCCTGAATCTCAACAGCATCAAATCCTGCTGTAACTGCACGTTTTGCTGCTTCGGCAAATTTGTCAACGATTGTATAAATCTCGTCTGTTGTTAAAGCTCTTGGGATATCTCCGCCAACTCTTGATGGAATATCAGATGCAGATACTGGCTGGATGTTTGTCATCTTACCATTGGCTGCAGATCCAGCATGGTTTAATAAGATGCTGACTTTAGATCCACAGTCATGAATGCTTTCGCATAATCTGTAAAGACCAGGAATGTAATTGTCATGGTCAATACGAAGCTGATAAGCACCGCTTGCACCCTGTGGTGAATAAACGCTTGCTGCTTCAATAGTGATCAGGCCAGTTCCGCCTTTTGCACGCTGTTTATAATAATCAATGATTCTCTCATTTACTTCTCCGGTATGCTCAGCAAAATTTGTTCCAATGGGAGTCATGACAATACGGTTTCGTAATGTCATAGATTTTACTGTGTACGGTTCAAATAATTTACGGAAATTCTTTGCTGCCATAATTATGATCCTCCAATATGTTTAATAGTTTTCTAAAAATAATTATAGCAAAGTGAATATATAAATGCAATGAAGAATGTGGTATACTATCCATAAATAAATTTTATGGATTGGGAGGGCATAGATTATGAATTTGAATCATTTGTACTATTTCCGGGCTTTGGCAAAGGAAGAACACTATACAAGAACGGCTGATATGCTGTCAATTACACAGCCAAGTTTAAGTCATGCAATATCATGTCTTGAGAGTGAATTAGGGGTAAAATTATTTGAAAAACAGGGAAGAAACGCAAAATTAACAAAATACGGAGCTTTATTTTTACGATATGTAGAACAATCTCTTGATATGCTGGATGAAGGAAGAAGAGTTTTAACAGAAACTTCAGGGATCAGCGGCGGATTCATTGATATGGGGTATATTTTTACACTGGGAAGTCACTTTATTCCGAATCTGATCAAAAGCTATCTTGAAGAAAAAGGAGAAAATCATATCAGATTCTCTTTTGGACAGGGAACAACGAAAAAAATCGTAGAAGAATTAAAGGATGGGAAATATGACCTCGCATTTTCTTCTTATGTAGAAGGAGAGGATGAACTCGAGTTTATTCCGATAGGACAGGAAGAATTGGTTCTTATCACGCCAAAAGGACATCCATTGGCAGAGAAAGAAGAGATCGATCTTATAGATACGGTTGATTATGATTATGTATATTTTACAAGAAATAGTGGATTAAGACCGGTAATCGACAGTTACTTTTCAAAAATTAAAAGACAGCCGGCAATTGCATATGAAGGAGAAGAAGATTCATCGGTTGCAGGACTTGTCGCAGCAGGATTTGGAATTGCGATCGTGCCAAAGATTCCGCTGCTTGATACGATGGATGTCTGTATCCGCCCAATTATATCACCAGAAATTGAACGATACATTTATCTTGTATTAAAGAAAGATAAATATCTGACACCAGTTGTAAAGGATTTTATTTCATTTATCACAGAGCAAAGTGAATTTGCTTAAATTATGGATGCAATGAATTGAAAAAAGATAGAAATGTATGATATACTATCTAAGACCATACTTTGTATTTATGAAAAGATGGGAATATTTAGGATAGAAAAGGAAAGAACAAGAAGATGAGTCAGTTAGAAGAGATTAGAGAGAGACTGGATCTGTGCGATAAGAAGATTGTCTCTGTATTAGAAGAGAGAATGGATATCATCAAAGAGATTATGGTCTACAAGAAACAGAATGGATTACCAATCCTTCAGCCGGAACAGGAAAAGAGACAGCGTAAGATGCTGCTCACTCATGTGGATGAGAATACATATAAGGATGAGATTCTTGATATCTTTACATATATTGTAGAGAACAGCAGAAGAATTCAGGCAAAGACATTGTTTACACATAATATCTTGCTGATTGGATTTATGGGAGCAGGTAAGAGTACTGTTTCTACATATTTAAGTAAGATTCTTGCTTCTCCACAGGTTGAGATGGATGAAGAGATCGTTAAGAAGGAAGGAATGTCTATTAATAAGATTTTTGAAGAATATGGAGAGACATATTTCAGAAACTGTGAGACAAACCTGTTGATCGAACTTCAGAAGAAGAACAATCAGATCATTTCCTGCGGTGGAGGTGTCGCACTTCGTGATGAGAACGTTGCAGAAATGAAGAAGAATGGAAAGGTTGTTTTATTAACAGCATCACCAGAAGTAATCTTAGAGCGTGTCAAAGACAGTGATGACAGACCGTTATTACGTGGTAATAAGAATACAGAGTTTATCTCTAATATGATGGAACAGCGCCGTCCAAAATACGAAGCAGCTGCAGACGTTGTAGTGAATACAGATCATAAGACAGTAGAAGAGATTGCTGAAGAGATCGTCGTAAAGCTAACAAGAGACGATAACTAAGAAACATATATATCATTTTCAAGATCAGATGATCAGATGGAGGAAGAAGCAATGCATGGATTTACTCAGTACACACCAACAAGGATTATTTTTGGTAAAGAGACTCAAAAACAGGTGGGAGAGCTTGCTAAGAGCCTTGGAGCAACCAAAGTATTTGTTGTATATGGTGGAGGAAGTGTTGTAAGAAGCGGACTGTTAGATCAGGTTACAGCATCATTACAGGAAGCTGGGCTTGATTATATGACGATCGGAGGAGTAAAACCGAATCCGAGACTGTCATTTGCAAGAGAGGCAGTCAAGAAATCCATTGAGTTTGGAACAGATTTTGTATTGGCAGTCGGAGGTGGAAGTGTCATTGATACTTCAAAGGCTGTTGCACATGGAACTGCCAATCCAGAGACAGATATCTGGGAATTCTGGTCTAAGAAGCAGACGGTTACGAAATCCCTTCCAGTCGGAGTTGTACTTACACTGGCGGCAGCCGGAAGTGAGACAAGTGATTCAGCGGTTCTTACGAATGAGGATACAAAGATCAAACGAGGACTTTCTACAGATTTTAATCGTCCGGCATTTGCGATCATGAATCCTGAACTTACATATACATTACCAAAATACCAGGTTGGATGTGGTGTTGTAGACATTATGATGCATACGCTGGATCGTTATTTCACTCAGACAGAGAATAATGAATTGACAGATGAGATTGCAGAAGGATTGCTTCGTACCGTGATCAGGAATGGTGCTGTTGCGATCAAAGATTCTCATGATTACAATGCGATGAGCGAGATCATGTGGGCAGGAAGCCTTTCACATAACGGAATCACAGGTCTTGGAGCTGAGAAAGATTTTGCAGTTCATCAGTTAGGACATGAGTTAAGCGCGAAGTTTGACATTGCACATGGAGCAAGTTTATCTACTGTGTGGGGTGCGTGGGCAGCTTATGTATATGATGCGAAACCAGCAAGATTTGCCCAGTATGCAAGAAGAGTCTGGAATGTTGAAGAAGCAGACGATGTGAAAGCAGCTCAGGAAGGAATCAAGAAAACAGTCGCATATTTTGCATCACTTGACATGCCGACAAGTTTCAGCGAAGCAGCAGAGATCGGCTTAAAAACAGACGAAGAAGTGAAGAAAATGGCGCATGGATGTTCTTATGAAGGAACCAGAACGATTGGATCATTTAAGGTCTGTGATGAGAATGATATATACGAAATCTATAAATTAGCAAATAAATAGTTGATTCAACTATAGATTTAAGATAAAATAAGAAAAGATATAATTTAAGGAGGACAATTATAATATGGTTACAGCAGGAGATTTTAAGAATGGATTAACAATTCAGTTCGAGAATAACATCTACCAGATCATCGAATTCCAGCATGTAAAACCTGGAAAAGGAGCAGCGTTCGTACGTTGTAAATTAAAAAATATCAAGAATGGTGGAGTTGTTGAAAAAACATTCCGTCCAACAGAGAAATTTGAAAACGCTCATATCGAACGTAAAGAAATGCAGTATCTGTACAATGATGGAGAATTATTCTACTTTATGGATAACGAAACATTTGATCAGATCGCATTAGGACCAGATGTTATCGGAGATTCTTTAAAATTCGTAAAAGAGAATGAGAACGTTACAATCGTTTTCCACGCAGGAAATGCATTCCAGGTTGAACCACCTATCTCTGTAGAATTACTTGTTACAGAATGTGAACCAGGAGAAAAAGGAAACACAGCACAGGGTGCTACAAAACCATGTATCGTTGAAACAGGTGCTCAGGTAATGGTACCATTATTCGTTAACGAAGGTGATACGTTAAAGATCGATACAAGAACTGGAGAATATTCTTCAAGAGTATAATCTTGTTATGAAAGATAAGAATCGAGGAATTTTATGCATCATACTGTCATCTTGTTCCTTTGCTTTAATGGCAATGTTTTTAAAGATGGCTGGGGATCTTCCATCGATTGAGAAGAGTTTTTTCCGTAATTTAGTTGCAGCGGTCATTGCATTTGTGATGCTCATTCGCAGCAAGGAAAAGATTCAGATTCAGAAAAGAAATTTGCATTGGTTTATTCTAAGGTCCCTTTTTGGGACCTTAGGTATTTTCTGCAACTTTTATGCGGTAGATCACCTGATGCTTTCAGATGCTTCCAGTCTGAATAAGTTATCGCCATTTTTTGTTATCGTATTTTCTTATTTAGTACTGAAAGAGAAGATAACACCGACACAGTGCGCTTGCGTTATCGCAGCATTTGTCGGAAGTTTATTTATTGTGAAACCAAGTTTTGCGACTGGGGTAACACCAGCAGCTGTCATTGGTTTTGCAGGAGGAATGTGCGCAGGTTTTGCATACACCTGTGTAAGGAAACTAGGACTTCGAGGAGAAAAAGGTCCAATGATCGTATTTTTCTTCTCAACATTTTCCATGCTTGCATGTGTTCCATATCTGATCGTTGATTTTCATCCGTTCTCCACACAGCAGCTGATCTTCCTGTTATTGACAGGACTTGCGGCGGCAGGTGGACAGTTTGGTATCACAGCAGCTTATACTTATGCACCAGCAAGAGAGATTTCTGTTTATGATTACACACAGATTATGTTTTCGGCAGTTCTTGGATTTTTGTTCTTTGGACAGCTTCCAGATTTGTTGAGCTTTATCGGATATTGTGTGATCGTTGCAGCAGGAGTTATTATGTTTCTTTATAACAAGAGACGTGGAGGAAATTAGATGAAATTCATATCATGGAATGTCAATGGAATCAGAGCATGTGTGAAGAAAGGATTTTTAGATTTTTTCAATGAGGCAGATGCTGATATTTTCTGTATTCAGGAAAGTAAGATGCAGGAAGGACAGCTTGATCTTGAGCTTCCAGGATATCATCAGTACTGGAATTATGCAGTGAAGAAGGGATATTCAGGAACAGGTATTTTTACGAAAGAAGAACCAATCAGCGTTTCTTATGGTCTTGGAATCGAAGAACATGATCAGGAAGGACGTGTAATCACACTGGAGTTTGAAGATTATTACTTTATTACAGTGTATACACCAAATTCACAAAGTGAACTGGCAAGACTGTCTTATCGAATGAAGTGGGAAGAGGATTTTCTTGTTTATCTGAAAAAGTTAGAGGAGACAAAGCCTGTGATCTTTTGTGGCGATCTTAAAGAATCACAACCATCACTGACACAAGAAGCCAAGCCGAAAAAGAAACCAATTATAATCTGTGGAGACTTTAACGTTGCAGCGACCGAACTAGATTTAAAGAATCCGA
>OLOG01000800.1_pt1 | contig 24330 bp, 23 predicted proteins | sample 1672351 | NCBI WGS metagenome assembly OLOG01 (sample SAMEA3136674, study PRJEB25190) | human gut metagenome | biome: human gut; feature: human-associated habitat; material: faeces | place: Austria | collected 2013 | reverse complement strand
CAGGCAAAAGATTATATGGATTTTAAATCGGCAAAGAGAATGGCCAAATTTTCGCAGTATGCAGTTGCAGCAGCCAAAGAAGCTGTAGAAGATGCAGGTCTGTGCATGGAAAAAGAAGATCCTTTTCGATGCGGGGTTATTATTGGGTCCGGAATCGGAAGTTTGGAGACGGTAGAAAGTGAGTATACGAAGATTCAGGAAAAAGGTCCGGGAAGAGTGAATCCATTGATGGTGCCTATGATGATTTCCAATATGGCAGCAGGGAATGTGGCAATTCAGTTTGGAATGAAAGGGAAATGTACCAATGTAGTAACAGCATGTGCAACCGGAACCCATTGTATTGGGGATGCATTCAGGGCAATTCAGTATGGAGATGGAGATGTGATGTTGGCAGGTGGGACGGAAAGTGCTATTTGCCCAAGCGCAGTAGCCGGTTTTATGAACTTAACAGCGCTTACAACAACAGAAGATCCACTTAGAGCTTCGATTCCATTTGATAAAGACAGAAGTGGTTTTGTCATTGGAGAGGGAGCAGGAATTGTGGTGTTGGAAGAACTGGAGCATGCGAAACGAAGAGGAGCGAAAATCTATGCGGAAGTATGCGGCTATGGAGCAACGTGCGATGCATATCATATTACATCTCCGGCAGAAGACGGAAGCGGAGCTGCAAAAGCGATGGAGCTTGCGATGGAGGAAGCCGGAGTCGCTCCGGAAGAAGTAGATTATATCAATGCGCACGGAACAAGTACTCATCACAATGATTTATTTGAAACGAAGGCGATTAAGACAACGCTAAAAGAGGCGGCAAAGGAGGTATCGATTAATTCTACAAAATCCATGATTGGACATTTGCTTGGCGCAGCAGGCGGAGTGGAACTGGTAACGTGTGTGAAGGCAATGGAAGAGGGATATGTGCATCAGACGATGGGAAGCCGTGAGTCCGATGAAGGGTGCGATCTCAATTATACGTTTGGAAGTCCACTACATCGCAAAATCCGCTGTGCGATGAGTAATTCTCTTGGATTCGGTGGGCACAATGCAACACTTCTAATAAAAGAGTATATAGAATAAGAGGTAAGAAGCAATGGAATTTGAGCAGCTGATCAGGCTTATTAATGTAGTTTCAGATTCAAAACTGAGGCAATTTAAATATGAAGAAAAAGGTGTAAAGATTTCTATGGGAAAAGAAATAAAAATATATTCCAACAAGGGCATGGAAGAATATAGTATTTCATCTGAAAGAAATGATGGACGCACTTTAAAACAGCCTGAAGATGTTTCTGATATGGAAGTACCGTGCAAGATAAAAGAGGAAAGTACGATCTTAAAGGAAACTGTTTTTGATAAAGAAAAGGAGATAGTATCTCCGCTTGTTGGAACATTTTACGAAGCTCCGCAGGAAGGCGCCAAACCATTTGTAACAGTGGGAAGTCAAGTGAAGAAAGGACAGGTATTAGCCATTGTAGAAGCCATGAAGCTGATGAATGAGATTGAGAGTGAGCAGGATGGTGTGATTACAGAAATCTGTGTAAAAAATGGAGAAGCAGTGGAATACGGTCAGACTTTATTTAAAATTGCGGATGGAGTGTTATAAGAATGAAGAGACTTGGAATAAAGGAGATTCAGGAAATTATTCCCCACAGGCATCCATTTCTTTTGATAGATTACATCGAAGATTATGAGCCGGGAGAATATGCTGTAGGATATAAATGCGTTTCTTATCGGGAAGAGTTTTTTGCCGGACATTTTCCGCAGGAACCGGTTATGCCGGGAGTTCTTACAGTGGAAGCGCTTGCCCAGACAGGAGCAGTGGCGATTCTTAGTCAGGAAGAATATCGCGGTAAAATTGTATATTTTGGCGGAATTCAGAAATGTAAATTTAAAGGGAAGATTGTTCCGGGAGATAAAGTGAAACTTGAGACAAGGATTGTGAAGAAAAAAGGTCCGGTCGGAATCGGAGAAGCGATTGCCAGTGTGGATGGAAAAGTGGTTGTCAGTGCAGAACTGACATTTATGATCGGTTAGGTGAGAAGATGATTCAGAAAGTATTGATTGCAAACAGAGGAGAAATTGCAGTTCGGATTATCCGGGCATGCAGAGAGATGGGAATTGAGACGGTAGCAGTATATTCAGAAGCAGACAAAGATGCGCTGCACACCCAGCTTGCAGACGAAGCAATCTGTATCGGACCGGCAGCGTCCGGAGAGAGCTATTTGAATATGGCAAGTATTTTAAGCGCCACGATCGTGTCGGGAGCTGATGCTATTCATCCGGGATTCGGATTTCTTTCAGAAAACAGCAAATTTGCCAGCTTGTGTGAACAATGTCATATTACTTTTATCGGACCTTCATCGGAAATGATTAAATGTCTCGGTAATAAATCTGCTGCAAGAAATACGATGATGAACGCTGACGTACCGGTAATTCCGGGAAGCAAGGAACCGATAACTGATGCAAAAACAGGCGCCAGAGAAGCGGAGCGTATCGGATATCCGGTAATGATTAAGGCTGCGCTTGGAGGCGGAGGAAAAGGAATGCGCATGGCGAAGGCGCCGGATGTGTTTGAAGCATGTTTCCAGACAGCACAGAAAGAAGCTGAGATGGCATTTGGGGACGGAACGATGTATATAGAGCATTTTGTAAGTCGGCCAAGACATATTGAATTTCAGATTCTTGCAGATAAATTTGGGAACGTGATCCATCTGGGCGAGCGTGACTGTTCTGTGCAGAGAAATCATCAGAAATTAATCGAAGAATCTCCGTCAGCAGCCTTGTCAGAGGAATTGCGGCAGAAGATGGGGGAGGCGGCTGTCCGGGCTGCAAAAGCTGCTAAATATGAAAATGCAGGTACAATTGAATTTCTTCTTGAACCGAGTGGGGCATTTTATTTTATGGAAATGAATACGCGGATTCAGGTGGAGCATCCGGTAACAGAGTGGGTGACAGGAATTGATTTGATTAAAGAACAGATTCGTATTGCATCAGGACTTCCGCTTACTTATCGCCAGGAGGATATTGTTCTGCGTGGGCATGCGATTGAATGTCGCATCAATGCAGAATGCCCGCAGAAGAATTTTCGGCCATCGCCTGGGAAAATTACCGAATTGTATTTACCGGGTGGAAGAGGCGTCCGGATTGATACAGCCATTTACAGCGGTTATACGGTTCCGCCATATTATGATTCTATGTTAGCGAAGTTAATTGTGCACGGAGAGAATCGGCAGGATGCAATTGTAAAAATGCGCTGTGCATTGGAAGAGACGATGATCGAAGGAATCGAAACGAATATTGATTATCAATATGAGATTATGAATCATCCGGACTATGAAGCGGGAAATATTGACATTGAATTTATTGAACATATGCAGTCTCAGAGAGAAGCGCAGCTGTCACAATAAAAGGCTTTGCAAGAAAAAAACTGAGACTGTCAGAAAGTGGTAGGAAAAGCAGATGAATTTGAAAGAAGTATTTCAGAAGAGAAAGAATCACCTCGTTGTGAAAAAACTTTCGAAAGAAATAAATGAATGTGGAAAAACAAATGGGAAACCGGAAGTTCCGGATGGTCTATTGAAAAAATGCAATTTTTGTAAGGCGGCTATTTTGGCAGAGGAGGTGCGGCAGAATAACTATATTTGCCCAGAATGTCACGGATATTTTCGGATGCATGCCAATCGCAGAATTGAGATGATTGCTGATGAAGGAAGTTTTGAAGAATGGGATGAAAAACTTTCAACAGTAAATCCACTCGGATATAAAGGATATGAGGAAAAGATTGACTCGCTTCAGGAAAAGACGGGACTGAATGAAGCAATTGTAATTGGGAAGGCACGGATTCATGGAGAAGAGACTGTTCTTGGAGTTTGTGACGGAAGATTTCTGATGGCGAGCATGGGGCATATTGTAGGTGAAAAAATTACAAGAGCGGTAGAGAGAGCTACAAAGGAACGACTCCCGGTAATTTTATTTGCCTGCTCCGGCGGCGCCAGAATGCAGGAGGGCATGGTCTCATTGATGCAGATGTCTAAGACGGCAGCAGCATTGCGAAGACACAGTGATGAAGGAAATCTATATATTTCGGTGCTGACAGATCCGACAACAGGAGGAGTAACTGCAAGTTTTGCAATGCTTGGAGATATTATTCTGGCAGAACCAAATGCATTGATTGGTTTTGCGGGGCCACGTGTTATTGAACAGACGATTGGCCAGAAACTGCCGAAAGGATTTCAGAGATCAGAATTCCTTCTGGAACATGGATTTATTGATTGTATCGCAGAGCGAGGAGAAATGAAAGAACTTCTTGGAAAACTTCTGAGATTGCATAAAGCCTGTCCGAAAGAAGCAGAAGAAATAATTGCAATGTCAGAAGAGAAAAAAGTAAGGGCGGTGCATTCCGGCAAAAAAACACCGTGGGAAAAGGTGCTTGCGTCCAGGGCAAAGGAGCGCCCATCAGGTTCGGTGTATATTCGTAGTTTGTTCACTGATTTTGTCGAGATGCACGGGGATCGTTATTTTGGCGATGATAAAGCGATTTTGGCAGGAATTGCTTCTTTTGAAGGAAAACCGGTAACAGTAATTGCCCAGGAAAAAGGAAACTCAACAAAAGAAAATATTGCACATAATTTTGGCATGGCATCACCGGAAGGCTATCGGAAAGCGCTTCGAATGATGAAGCAGGCAGAAAAATTCGACCGTCCGGTTATTTGTTTTGTAGATACGCCCGGCGCCTTTTGCGGCATTGAAGCAGAAGAGCGGGGGCAGGGAGAAGCGATTGCCAGAAATCTGTTTGAAATGGCAGGGTTGAAAGTGCCGGTTCTAACAATTGTGACCGGAGAAGGCGGGAGCGGAGGAGCACTTGCGCTTGCGTCCGGCGATGAAGTATGGATGCTGGAAAATGCAGTATATTCGATCTTATCACCGGAAGGTTTTGCAGCAATTTTGTGGAAAGACAGTAAACGGGCAAAAGAGGCTGCTAAAGTGATGAAGCTTACGGCAGAAGAGCTAAAAGAGATGGGAATGATTGAACAGATCATTGATGAGCCGGAAGTATTGACGGGAGAAAATGTAGAACTGGTTTGCGAGATACTAAGAGAAGAAATGAATAAATTTCTTGTGAAATATAGCAATTTGGATGTAGAGAAACTTTTAGAACAGAGATATGAGAGATTTCGAAAGTTTTAACAGCGGAGGTAAGTGTATGAACAGAGGAGAACCGTGGAAACTTGGAGAGCGGTCAGTGAAATATCCCCTTCTTCAAGGTGGAATGGGAATCGGAATTAGCCTTGGAGGGCTTGCCGGAGCTGTTGCGAAAGAAGGCGGTGTAGGAATTATTTCTGCGGCGCAGATTGGATTTCGGGAACCGGATTTTGACAGCAATCCGTTGGAAGCAAATCTCAGGGCCATGGAAAAGGAGTATACGAAGGCAAGGGAGATAGCACCGGATGGGATCATTGGATTTAATATTATGATGGCGATGAATCACTGCGAAGCCTATGTGAAAAAGGCAGTTGAGATTGGAGCGGATCTGATTGTATCCGGCGCAGGTCTTCCGACAGAGCTTCCCGCGTGGGCGAAGGATTCAGCGAACAAAACGATGCTTGCCCCGATTGTATCAACGGAGAAAGCGGCAAAGGTCATTTTGAAGTACTGGTGGAAAAAACATCATGTTGTTCCGGAACTTTTGATCATAGAAGGTCCGCAGGCAGGAGGGCATCTTGGATTTTCTGAAGCACAGCTTAGAGAGCTGGAGCAGGAAGATTATAGAAATGAGATCCGAAAAATTCTGGGTGTAGTAAAAAGCTATGAAGAAGTGTCGGGATGCCGGATTATGACAGCGGTAGGCGGTGGAATTGATACGAAAGAAAAAGCAGAGAGTGTTTTTGAACTCGGTGCAGATGCGATTCAAGTAGCAACCCGCTTTGTAACAACAGAGGAATGCGATGCGGATCAACGATACAAGGAGGCTTATCTGAAAGCAGGAAAAGAAGATATTGTGATTGTAAAAAGTCCGGTAGGGATGCCGGGAAGAGCAATTTTAAATCCATTTATGAAAAGAGTCATTGCCGGTGAAAAGATTTCTCATAGATGTCACGGATGTCTTCACGGGTGTCAGCCACAGCAGATTCCGTACTGTATCACAGATGCATTGATCCATGCTGTGAAAGGAGAGACAGATGAGGGACTGCTCTTTTGTGGTGCCAAAGCCTGGAAAGCCACACGAATAGAAACCGTAAAAGAAGTCATTGAATCTTTTTTCTAAATCCGTATAATAGAAATAAGAGAAGGATTTACAGAAACGATAAGACAATGCGGGAGATGGCGAAATGAGTGCATACGAGACGATCAATGATATACTGGTACATTTGTTTAATGAAATATGGGAATTAGAAGAGAAAGCAATCATTACAAAGGAATTTGAAGATATTACGAATAATGATATGCATGTCATTGAGGCCATTGGACTAGGTGAAGGCAATAATATGTCGACGATTGCAAGAAAGCTGAATGTAACGGTCGGAACATTGACAACAGCGATGAACAGTCTCGTAAATAAAAAATATGTTGTCAGGAGACGAAGTGAGAAAGACCGACGTGTCGTATACGTCAGCCTGACGGAGAAGGGAGAGAAGGCTTACCGTCATCACGAGGAGTTTCATCACCAGATGACTCAGGCGGTGCTTGATAAACTTGGGGAAGAGGAACTTCCGGTGCTGATGAAGACGCTGGAAGGGCTGTCAGAATTTTTTAGAAGCTATAAGGCATAGTGTATTAGAAATCAGATCTTATGCAGTAATGTAAAGCCCGGAATACGGAAAAGGAGAAAAAAGATGACGGCAGAGAACGAGAGATTGCAAAAGCAGATTGCATTTATAAAAGAGATTGATAAAGTAAAGAGTATTTTTCGTCAGACATATCTGGCAGACGGCACACGCAAGGAGAATGATGCAGAACATTCCTGGCACATTGCATTGATGGCAGTGCTTTTGAAAGAATACGTATCAGAGGATGTGGATGTGGCGAAAGTTATGACAATGGTGCTGATCCACGATCTGGTAGAAATTGATGCCGGAGATACATATGCTTATGACAGTGAAGGCGCTAAGTCCAAGCGAGAGAGAGAAGTGAAGGCGGCAGACAGGATATTTGGAATCCTGCCGGAAGATCAGGGTATGTACTTCCGGGAACTCTGGGAGGAATTTGAAGCTTACGAGACGCCGGACGCCAAGTATGCACATTTGCTTGATAATTTTCAGCCGCTACTGTTAAATGATGCGTCAGGAGGAAGAAGCTGGAACGAGCATGGAGTTCATAAGAGCCAGATTTATAAAAGAAACGAAAAAGTTCAGGAGACATCGGAGGAGATCTGGAATACGATTCAAGAGGTTGTAGAATCTCATATTGCTAAAGGAAATATCATTGAGAAATAAAATAATAAAATACTCCCCGAAAAGAGGCGCAGATAAAATCCTAAGAACTGCGGAAGCTCTTTTCGGGGATGTTTTTTGTAAAGGGGTAAATTTAGCGGGAAGATTACTTTGTTCCAATCGTTCCATTATAAAGTTGCTGAAGCTGTTCCTCTGTCAGATCTACATGGTAGAAAAGACTGAAGAATTCTCTTACAGCATCGTCTGCATCAAAGTTGAGATATTCCGGATAGAGGAGACCGGATAACCAGCGGATACCAATGATACGGTTAGGACCGGCTGGGCGGTCAATCCAGTTAAATGGTGCATTTGGAATCCCATACACTTTCCCTTCCTGAACTGCTTTTAAAGATGCAAGGTTCGGATTGTTTAAAATTGCATTGGCAGCGGAATGTCCGCTCAAGCTGGCTTTTGGTTCTCCGACTACTGCGATGACATCCGGATTCCATGCAAGAAGCTGCTCGGCAGAAATCTGGACACGGGAACCGTCCCCGAGTTCTAAGTCGGCAACATTTTCAGCTTTTACAAGGTCAATCAGCTGTGCATGATCAGATCCTTTTGGAGCTGTTTCAAGAGAGTCTTCTCCGTTTCCGTAATAGAGGCGGACTTTTTTATCTTCTGGGATTTCCATTGCGTCAATATCGTTAAATGTTTTTTCAGCATACGCAGCAAGCTTTTCAGCCTGGTCACTTACATCAAATAATTCTCCCATAAAACGATATGCATCAGGAGCTGCTTTTAAATCATCATCGACTGCGATGACTGGAATACCGAGCTGTTCGGAAAGACTATCACAGTCAGAAATCATGGCATCATTAATTGTTCCGACATTTAGAGCAATATCAGGGCCGGCTGCAATCACAGCTTCATAGTTGACAGAATCACCCATACCAAAATTCGGAAGAGTGTGATATTTTTCAAGAATGACACTTTTTTCTATTTCATTTAGATCATAATTCCATCCAAGGAGTAAGTCCGGCACAAGCGTGTATAAATAAATTGCAGCAGCAGGACCGGTAGAAAATACAGATGTTATTTTGGCAGGAACAGTTACTTTACGTCCGGCCATATCGGTAATTTCTCTTGAAGTATCCTGCGAAGCTTCCTGTTGTTTTGAAGCGTCGGTTTTTGGCTTAGATGTGCCTTTTGCAGGCTTTCCGGAACAGCCTGCAAGTGTACTGAATGTCAGGACAAGCACGAGAAGTGCTGCCAGAATCTGTTTCGTATGTTTCATATAATGTCTCTCCTTCCTTGTACCGTTATTGTATTTTTCGCATGCTATTCCTGCAATAAATTGACATAAAAATAGTGGTATGTTATACTCTGAAAAGCGAATAGTTTTTTAAAACATAACGGTTTGACTGCATTATAGTATGAGGAAAAGTGCTTGTCAAGTGTAACTTAAGAGGAGTGTGCAGTGATGCAGGAACTACAAGTAGAAATAGAAAATGAAAAACAGAGACGAAGACGATATCGTGTAATGATGACAGCAATGCTTCTAAGTCTTGGAATTGTAACTATACTGTCTTTTGGGGTTGGATATTATCCACTATCTCCGTCGCAGGTAGTAGGAGCGTTCCTTTCGGGAATAGGATATGAGCAGGAAATTCTGCCACAAGCAATTACCATTTTCTGGAAGATCAGGTTACCAAGGATTTTGTCAGCTGTGTTTATCGGGGCGTCGCTTTCAGTTGCGGGGGCGGCATATCAGGGAATGTTTCGAAACCCATTAGTTTCGCCTGATATTCTTGGCGTTTCTTCCGGTGCCAGTTTGGGAGCGGCATTTGCTATTTTGAGTGGAATGACGAACTGGGGGGTTCAGGTGTCTGCATTTACCGGAGGGATTCTTGCAGTAGCGGCATCTTACTTAATCAGCAGGCGTTCTGCTCACGCCCAGACGTTGAGCCTTGTGCTTACCGGTTCTATGATCATGTCACTTTGTAATGCCGGAGTAACGATGATTAAATATGTGGCTGATCCAAATGATGTTCTGCAGCAAATTACATTCTGGCTCATGGGAAGTCTGACGAAGACAGATCTGAATGCCTTTGGGTGGAGCGCAGTTCCGATGATGATTGGACTTGTACTTATCTTTCTTCTGCGATGGAGGATTAATTTACTTACACTGGATGAAGAAGAAGCGAAAAGTCTTGGGATTAATATTCGATATTACCGGATTATCTTTATCTTTGCTTCGACACTGCTAAGTGCAGCGGCGGTTTGTCTCGGAGGATTGATTGGCTGGGTTGGGCTTATGATTCCGCATATGGCACGAGCGCTTGTAGGAGTGGACTATGGACGACTGATTCCGGCGAGCGCTATGCTTGGGGGAATTTATCTTGTGCTGATGGACGATATTGCAAGGGCACTAATGTCAATGGAGCTTCCGCTTGGCGTAGTGACGAGTATTATGGGAGCGCCGTTTTTTATTTATCTCATCATTAAGCGAAAGGAGCAATAAGATAAATGTTGCTGGAAATTGAGAATGTATATGGTGGATACGGGCGGAAAGATGTGGTAAGAGGTGTAAGCTGCAGCGCTGCGTGCGGAGAAATCTTGTGTCTCCTCGGACCGAATGGATGCGGAAAGACAACGTTGTTCAGAATGATGTTAGGTTCTCTGCCGGTGCGGGCAGGACAAATCAGAATTGACGGGCAGGATATCCGCTACCTTTCTCAGAGGCAGCTCGCCAGTCTGATTGCCTACATACCGCAGTACCACACACCGGTATTTGCTTATACCGTGTTGGATGTGGTAGTTATGGGAAAAGCAGCACATATTTTAGCCTTTGACACGCCGGGAGCGAAAGAGCGTGAAGCTGCTTTTGATGCGCTTGAAAAGGTCAATGCAGTTGACCTTGCCAATAAGAAATATACAGATTTGAGCGGAGGCCAACGTCAGCTTGTATTGATTGCGAGGGCAATCTGCCAGTCGGCGAAAGTCTTTGTTATGGATGAGCCTGCGGCGAATTTGGATTATGCCAACCATAAACTTTTGATGGAGGTTGTGGAAGAACTGGCTGGGAAAGGATATTGTGTCATTATGTCAACGCACAGTCCGGAATATCCTGCATCTGTCGGAAGCAAAGTGCTTATGATGAAAGAAGGAAAAGTAGCAGCGTTTGGAGCGCCGAATCAGGTGATTACGCCGGAAAATCTGGAGACTGTATATGGCATCGAAATGGATGTGATAACAGTAACAGATCGTTATGGAACAGTGCGAAAAGTCTGTCTTCCGGTCAAATTACCGAAAAATTTATAGATACAGAAGGGAAAGAATTGTGGAACGATCGAATGGATATGATGAAGAAAGAATAAAAGAAGAAATGCTGTCTTATTTTATGTCCTTACAAGACACAAAAACATTTGGAAGACAGATGCCTTCTGTTATAAAATGGAACGAGCGGGCGAATGTGTGGAAAAAAGAACAGAAACGTAATCCGAAAGGAGATGCACGGGCAGCAAGTGCGGTAAGATTTTTAGAGGAGAGGGGAATTCTCGGAGCAAATAGTCATATTGTAGATATTGGCTGTGGGCCGGGAAGATTTGCAGCAGCATTTGCACGAAAAGCGGAGAGCGTAGTAGGGCTAGATATTTCTGAAAATATGATTCAAAATGGCAGAGAATATCTTCAAAGTAAAGGAATTACGAATGCAGAACTTCGGATCTGTGATTTTCAGGAGTTAGATATTGACCGGGAAGGTTACAGAGAAGCATTTGACCTTGTATTTATGTCTATGACACCGGCAGTCCGAGGAGTGGAAGGACTTCGGAAAGCGATAGCAATGAGCAGAGCATGGTGCTGTCACATTTCGCATATTAGCTGGGAGAACCACTTGCAGGAGCAGATGATGGAAGATCTTTTTGGAAGAAAAATGGAGCGAAAGTGGATAGGTGCTTCGTTTTATTCGCTGTTTAATGCACTGTTTTTGATGGGATATCATCCGGAGACAAGCTATGAAAAACGCCATCAGGAGAACTTGGTTCTGGCAGATGAAGAATATGCCAGGTCAGCTATGGAACATATGCTTCCGAAAGAAGAGGTATCGAAAGAACAGCTTGAAAGAATTCACACATGGCTTTTAGAGCATGCAAATGAGTCGGGAGAAATCAAAGAAGTGATTGATTATTGTTATGGAAGGATTGTGTGGGATGTGAGACAGAAAGCGATTCGGCCTACTTACCTAAATTTAGAGGGAGTGAAAAACATATGGTGAGACATATATTTTTAACAGGAGAGAAGCAGATTGGAAAATCTACAATTTTACAGAAGGTATTAAGAGAATATGAAAAAAGTGTGGGGGGATTCTATACCGTTCGTACAAATGAATTTTTAGGAAACCAATATTCTGTGCATTTACTAAAAGCAGGAGAAACATCGCGCATAACAGAAGAAAATTTTTTGTTTCTTTGTGGAGAGAAAGATGATATGGTGGAGAAACGATTTGACTGGATTGGATGCCAGGCTTTGGAGGATGCCCAACACTGTTCGCTTATTGTGATGGATGAACTTGGACCGCATGAAGAAAAGGCAGAAAAGTTTGTTGCAGCGGTTAACGAACTTCTAAATGGAGAGGTTCCGATATTAGGAGTGCTACAAAAAACTGCAGGATGCTGCTGGCCGCAGATCGCAGCCCATCCTGCAGTGAAAATACTGGAAATTACAAAAGAGAATCGGAATAATCCTCAGATTCTGAATGACATTCGGACGATCATGGGAAAGCACTAGCTTTCCTTTTTTTGATATATTTTCTGAGAAGAGAATCCACGTCCTTTTACTTCATTCACTTTGCTGATGATCATGAACGCAGATGGATCAATTCCCATTACAATCTGATTCAGTCGTGTCAGTTCCCGATTAGAAACAACAGAAAGCACTAAAGGCTGTTCCTGATGAAGATAACCGGTTTCGCCATAAATTAAAGTAGAGCCGCGATCCAGTTCAGAAATAATCGCCTGATTAATTTCGGCGTATTTTTTGCTTACGACTTTGACCTGAGTCTGGGTAGTGCCAAGGAGCAGCACCTTATCAAGAACAACTGTGTAGATCATAACAAGCAAAATACCGTAAAGAATCTGATCCTTATTAGAAAAGAGCATCTGCATAAGGAGGATTGAGGAATCAAAGATGTACAAAAGTACGGATACCGGAATACCGAATTTTTTATTCAGTACAAGCGGCGGAATGTCCATGCCTCCTGTGGAAGCGCCTGCACGAATAACGATACCGATGGCAGAACCGATCATCAGACCACCAAAGATTGTAGAAAGAGCTACGTCATTTGTAAAGTTTCCAAGAGCAGGTACGTTTTCTAAAATACCTAAAATAAATGGATAGTAAAAGGTACTGATTAATGTAGTCAGGGCAAATTTTTTTCCGAGGACAATTGCACCGATAATAAACATAATTAAGTTGAAGCAGAAAACAAATACAGAGATTGGCACATGGAAATAGTGGTTTACGGTAAGAGCGATACCGGTTGTTCCACCGGTAATCATACCGCCCGGAAGGATGAACATGACAACGCCGAGAGCATAGAGCGTGTTTCCGGCAAAAATGAGTACCAGATTTTTCAGTTGATCAAAAGGAAGTTGTTTCATTGTGATACCTTCTTTCTTATAGTTTTTGGTTAGCGGATTAGCAGAGTAAAGCATGAAAAAAGGCTGTCATTAGACAGCCTTTGTAAATTTATAAATCGCTTAGGAAATGTTTTCGTTATTAATTTGTGCATACTCTCATCTCCATTGTTTACCTTGTTGACAAAATATTGCTTTATCATCAAAACAAATTTATTTTATCACAGAAATGTATTGATGTAAACATAGATCTGCTATAGAATCAAAAATAAAAGGAGGCGCGTTTTATGGGACAGATAGAAGAACTGCAGCGCATGGTTGATGAGAGTGAACGAATTGTATTTTTTGGAGGCGCGGGAGTTTCAACCGAGAGTCAGATTCCGGATTTTAGAAGCAGCAACGGATTATATCAATTAGAGTATCATTATCCGCCGGAGCAGGTTGTCAGCCATTCGTTTTTTGTACGCCATACAGAGGAGTTCTACCAATTTTATAAAGAACGTATGATGTTTCTTGATGCAAAACCAAATGCGGCTCACAGGAAACTTGCTGAGTTGGAGCAGGCGGGAAAACTAAAAGCGGTTATTACACAGAACATTGACGGGCTTCATCAGGCAGCAGGAAGCAAGCAGGTGCTGGAGCTTCATGGAAGTATTCACCGAAATTACTGTGAGCGCTGTCATGCATTTTACGACGGAGCGTATGTGAAGCAGTCTCATGGGATTCCTCGCTGTGAGAAATGCGGCAGCCTGATCAAACCGGACGTGGTGCTCTATGAAGAAAGTCTTGATGTTCAGGTAATGCAAAAGAGTGTGGAAATGATTTCATCAGCGGATATGCTGATGATTGGAGGAACGTCTCTTGTAGTATATCCAGCAGCAGGATTTGTAGATTATTTTCATGGGAAATATCTTGTAGTGCTAAATAAAGATGCGACTCCGAGAGATGCACAGGCAGACCTGTGCATCAAGGAGCCGATTGGGAAGGTACTGAACCAGATTGTTTTACGTTAAGGATAATTCCTGGATAATGTTTTGCTTTTTTAATTTGCTGGCAGTATAGAACATCGAGAGAAATACGATGAAGAAAATACCGGCAGTGGAAATCAGAACTGCTTTCCAGGGAAAGAGATAGCTGATATCAGCTCCGGTTCGAAGGATCCGGTAAAGTATAAAACTAATGAATAATGAGACAGGAACTCCGTAAAAGATAGAGCGAAGACCATAGATCAGACACTCGTAATTCAGCATCTTCTGAAAAGATGACGGAGTCATGCCAATGGAGCGGAGCATAGCGAATTCCCGACGGCGAAGCATGAGATTCGTCGAAACCGTGTGGAATACATTTGCGATGGAAATGAGCGAAATTAATATAAGGAATCCATAAGTGAGAACACGGATCGCGATCAAAAGATTGCGGTCCGTTTCATACTCTTTGGCGAGATTCGCAATGTCTGCCTGCGTGTTTAAAGCGGTATCCTGCAGCATTTTTTTCAAATTCCAGTAAGTTGTTTTGAATTCAGGACATTTTAATAAGAAAGTATAGCTTGGGAAAAACGGCTCTAGTGTATCTATATATTTGCGATACAAACTTTCCGGAAGAATGAGAGAAAGAGGTTCTTCATATCCGGAAAGTGCATCCGGGAGCTGTTCCACCTGATCCGTCAGCTTCAGGGAAGCGATATCTGTCAGATGAGGCAGTGAATCAGCCTCAGATTCGGAAGGAATTGTCAAGGTGCCGAGCGTTAGTTCACTGTTTTTCGGAAAGCGAATCGGTTCACAGTCCTCATAGCGATCTGTTTCTGAATTAAAAAGTCGTATGTTGCTCGTATAAATACACTGGAGACTGCCGGCTTCCAGATAGGTGTCCGAGGCAATCTCGTGTTCTTTCGCGTAGTCGGAAAATACATTGTCCGGAAACACATAGAGGCTTGCACTTAAATAATAAAACTGTTGATCTGCGGAAGAATGAAGTCCAAAGTAATTGGCTGTTTCTTTTGCAATCAGATCAGCAGGAATCGGAACACATGGGCGCAGAGAGCGAAATTCTTTTGTTTCTTTGATAGTATTGTCTTCATTCAGTATCTGCTTAAATTGCCGGATCGTATCGTCAGTCGGAGAATGAAACAGGTTGCATTCCAATTCCCATTCCGGGGCAGTCAGTACGAATGTGCCGGTATTTATAAGATAGTCGGTAAATAGAGTGGCGGACACGAAAAGAATCATACTCATAGAGAGTGACAGGATCGTTGTGCGGTATTTGCACCGGTCACGCCGATAATATTTTTGAGCCAGCATGCCTTCTGTATGAAACAGATGCAGAGTTAGCCGAGAGACTCGTACATCAGCAGGACGTAGAACAACATCTGATCTTGAATGCACTGCATCCATTGGTGAAAGGGATTGAATCCGTCTGGAAGGAATCCATGCAGAAATAAAAACAGTCATAAGTGAAGTCACAATAGAAACAATCATTGGGGCAGTTGAAATCTTTAATGGGATTCCGTAAGCTGTTCCGTGAATCCACATCGTAATACTTTCCCCGATAAAATGAAGTGTGACTCCAATTCCACCGATTCCGAAAATAAGCCCAAGAGGAATCCCGATTCCACTAACGATAAACGCTTCGAAAAAAACAGAATGACGGAGTTGGTTTTTCGTAGCGCCGATGGAAGAAAGAAGGCCAAACTGGGCGGTGCGTTCCCGCAAAGAAATGGAAAAGGCATTGTAGATTAAAAGAATGGAACCGCCCATGATGAGCAGAACCAATACAACACAAAGTCCAATCAAGATTGGGAGCAAATGGCTGTGATCGCTAACACCATACCAACGCAGCAGGCTTGCGTGATAGCTCCAGGACACTGATTCAAACTCAGAAATTAGTTTTTCTGTCAACTGATAAGTGTCCTTTGGATGTTGAAAACGAATATAGGCAGAAAAAGCATTTTCCGCATCGGAAATGCGGGCATCTGAAAGTATTTTAGAAAATGATTTCGAAAGAGAACCACAGAATACTTCATGTCCGCCGCTGCCAAAGCTGCTATTGGGAAAGTGAGAATAAGTTCCAACAATCGTAAAATCTTTTTTTATTTCAGCAGTAAGAGGAGTTGTGTTGTCATTTCCGATATCAATGTCCAGTGTCAAAGAATTTCCGGTAGACAATCCCAAAAGCTCACTATTGTAATGGGATAAATAGTCAGGAACAATAAGTTCCGAATCATTTTGAGGAAGTCGGCCGGATGACAGAGAAACAGGAAGTTCTTCCAATGCTGTGTCGGGCATACTTTGAATATAAAAATAAGGATTCGAAGGAAAACTATCTGCCAAATCTTCTGACGGAGCAGTACCAATGGAAGTTAGCACTGTTGTATGGGCAACAGAATCATTGTCTGTAATATGCTTTAAGTCATTTTCTGTCAAATTAGAGATGGAAACGTGCCAGTTGCCATCTTGCTGAATCGTGTAATCAATAAGAAATTGCCGGAAACTTGCCCCGAAGGTAGTCACAGCAGTAATCATTGCAGTAGATAAAAGAACACCAATGATTGTGAGCCATGTTCTTGTACGGTTTTGCTTAAGCGTTTTCTTCGTAATATGGTAGAAAATATTTTTCATTTTCGAATCACCTCATCTCGAATGATGCGTCCGTCTTCTAATGCAATGATCCGGTCTGCCAGCAGTGCAATCTGCTCATCATGAGTAATGACAAGGAGTGTCTGGTGATATTTTTTATTGGAGAAGCGAAGCAGCTCCATAATTTCGCGGCTGTTTTCAGAGTCAAGATTACCTGTAGGTTCGTCGGCGAGAATGATAGACGGTGCATTTAAGAGAGCGCGGCCAATGGAGACGCGCTGCTGTTGTCCGCCGGAAAGCTGGTTCGGAAGATGGTTTCTTCGTTCGGTCAGACCAAGGAGCGAGAGAAGTTCCTCCAGGCGATCGTGATTTACTTCCTGTTGATCTATAAGGACCGGAAGTGTAATATTTTCTTCCACAGTAAGAACCGGAATCAGATTATAAAATTGATAGATCAGGCCAACCTGCCGTCTGCGGAAAATAGCAAGCGCTTCTTCGTCTTGTGAATAAAGGTCGGCGCCATTGATATAGACACTGCCGGAGGAAGGCTGATCGACACCGCCAATGAGGTGCAGGAGAGTGGATTTGCCTGATCCGGAAGCGCCAATAATAGCGATGAACTCTCCTTTTTCAACGGAAAAGGATACATGATCGAGTGCCAGTACCTTGTTTGCACCACTGCCATATTGTTTTGTCAGTTGTTCTACTCGTAAAAGTTCCATAAAATATTCCTTTCTGAAATTATTTTGTTCATAAGAAAAAGATACCAGAGAGAAGTGACAGGTACATGACTCTTAAGTGACAAAATCGTCATTTGGCTAGATTGTTTTTGCAGTGTAAAAACGGATAGTAAATTTGCCGCCTCCACTAGAATCATTTCCGGCAGTGATGATTGCATTTTCTCTGGAGAGTATTAGCCTTGCAAGGGAAAGTCCAATGCCAAAGCTATTGCGCCCTGCATTTTGACCGCGGTAAAACCGTTCAAACAGATGCGGAAGATCTTCTTTTGGAATACCGGTTCCGGAGTCGATAATACAAAGTTCCGTGTAGAGCGCTGTTTGAGAAACTGTCAGAGATAATGTTCCGCCATCGGGAGTGTATTCCAGACTGTTTTTCAATACATTTGAAATTGCTTCTAAAGTCCAGGTACGGTCACAGGAAAAGGAAATGGCGTCATCACAGGAGATTTTGCAAGTTTGCCCCCGTAAATCCATAGAAATCTCCATTGGATTAAGTGCTTCTTGCAAGAAATCTTTCATTTTTACATTTGTAAATTGATATGTGATGGAACCGGCTTCCAGTTTGGACATTTTCAGAAGAGTAGTAATCAGCCAGTTAATCCGGTCAAGCATTTGATTCATCTGGTGCAGGAGAAGAAGCTGTGCTTTATCTAATGGCTGCTGTTTGAGCCGCTCTGTCATTAAATAAAGAGAGGTAAGCGGAGTACGGATCTGATGAGAGATATCTTCTAAGGCATTGGAAAGTTTCGTGCGATCCTGAGATAGCTGCTCACTCTGTTCGTGCAGGCGCACAGCCATTTTGTAAATTTCGTCCTGGAGAATAGACAGATCTCCTTCCTGAAATTCTTCCGGTGTGAGAAAAGTATCATTGTGGAGAATGGAATCAATCCGTGAACTAAGGAGACGAATATTCCGGTGTTCTCTGGAAAGGCAGCGAAAGAAGAACAGACTAAAACAAAAACTGATAGCAAGAACAAGAACAGCAGCGGCAGGCGCGATAAAAAATCCGATCACACATCCGAGGAGTGTGAAAAAGACGATTTGAAAGACAAACTTTTTTATTTCTTTGTTGCGTAATAAATACATATTATCCTCCTGATTACGTTTCAGATGGAATCTCAAGACGATAGCCGATTCCCCGAATGGTTTTGATTATCGTTGGTTCTTGTGGATTATCTTCGATTTTCTCCCGAAGCCGTTTGATATATACTGTAAGCGTATTGTCATTTACATAATCTCCGGCAAGATCCCAGATTTCTTCCAACAGAACATTTCGAGTCAGTGTTTTTCCCCGATTATTTAGAAACAAAAGAAGAAGACGGTATTCTAATGCAGAAAGAAAGAGTTCCTGTGAATTCTTTGTGACAGTACCGCGAACCGTATCGACAGAAAGGTTTCCAAGTACTGTGACAGAAGAAACTGCTCCGGTTCTGCGAAGGACGGTGCGGATTCGGGAAACAAGTTCGCGAGGTCGAAAGGGTTTGCAGATATAGTCGTCAGCCCCCATATCAAGACCGGTCACAACGGAAAATTCGTCTGTCAGGGCAGTAAGAAAAATGACCGGAATTTGTGAAGTCTTTTTTATGGCGGTGCAAGTGCTGTATCCATTTCCCTGAGCAAGTGTAATATCAAGGAGAACGAGATCCGGGTGAAACGTCTCAAGAAGAGAGAGCGCCTGATCCTGTCCGGAAGCTGAGATGACAGAAAAACTTTCGGCAGTTAAATAGGCAGTAAGATTTTCTACGATGGAAAGATCATCTTCGATTAATAAAATGTGATAAGTCTGCATGACAGTACCTCCGTTACATTTGTTTTCGTATTCCGGCGGAATTTATTTCGGATGCGATTTTGTATCACAAGTATAGCATAAAATGAAAAGAGAAGACATGCTAAGTTTAGGTTAAGTTTTTGAGGGAGATATTGACAGAAGCAACAGAAGTGAGATAGGATAAACAACAGTGAAAAAGAAGGGAAGACAAAGACGTGATCAGGAAGAAATTTTTTATGAATGTGCTTCCGGCAATGCTGGCATTTGCATTTACCGGTATATATGCAATTGTAGATGGTTGGTTTGTAGGCCAGAATATTGGAGATAATGGATTGGCCGCAATTAATATAGCGTATCCTATCTCAGCGTTGATCCAGGCAATGGCAAGTGGGATTGGAATGAGCGGCGCGATTCATATTGGAATTAGTATGGGAGAAGGGGAAAAAGAGAAAGAAAAAAGATATTTAGGAAACACTTTAATGCTGCTTGTCGTGACATGTATTTTAATGACAGCTATTTTGATTTTGACTTATCCGATCATTCTTCGTGCATTTGGAGCAAAAGGCGAATTGATGGAGATGGCAAAGATTTATATCCGAATTATTATTATCGGAGGCGTATTCCAAATATTCAGTACCGGACTTGTTCCGATTATTCGAAACTATGAAGGGGCCGTGTATGCGATGAGTTCCATGATGGCAGGCTTTGTAACGAATGTAGTGTTGGACTGGTTATTTGTAAGTGTCTGGAAATGGGGGATGAGCGGCGCTGCTATTGCGACAATTGTAGGGCAGGCTGTGACAATGATTCCTTGTATTTTCTTTCTGGTTTGGAAGAAACTTCTGATCGGTTATGCAGATTACAGGCCAAAGAGTACAGTTCTGAAAGAAATTTTCCTTGTGGGAATTTCTCCGTTTGGATTGACGTTGTCACCGAATTTAATTATTGTTATTTTGAATAAAGGGGCAATAGTCTATGGGGGAGTGGCAGCGACAGCCTGCTATGCAGTCATCAGTTATGTTGTCTGTGTCGCGCAGCTTTTACTGCAGGGAGTGGGCGACGGTGCACAGCCGCTTATCAGCTTCTATGAAGGCCTAAAGAAAAGAAAAGAACTGAAACAGATTCGGTTTATGACGTACGCATTTTCAATAGTTTTGGCAGTATTCTGCATTGCATGGATGTATCTGTGCAGGAATGTATTTCCGATATTTTTTGGTGTATCAGCTTCCGTTGGGGATGAGGTCGGGGTTGTACTTCCGATTTTTCTGGCAGGACTTTTATTTTTTGCGTACACAAGAGTAACAACTGCATATTTTTATGCGATTAAGAAAAATAAGTACGCGTATCTTTTAATTTACGGCGAACCGATTTTGATGACACTTTTGATTTTGTGTATTCTCGGTCCGGTATTCGGACTCTATGGTGTCTGGTATTCTGTGCCGGTAACACAGAGTATCATGGCTGTGATCAGTTTTGTGTTGATTCAGATCGAAAAGCGGGAACATGAAAATACATGGTTTTTAGACGTGGAATCATAAAAATACGCTGTCTCCGAAAAAATTTTTTCCGGAGGCAGCGTGTTTTTTATTTAATGATTTTGTAAAGATGATCTGTCTGGAAATGAATTTATTTTCCGCAGATCTGACAGCCAAGCTGACAGCCCGTTGGTGTTCCGGCGCATCCGCCCATAGCTGTTTCGCGCAGCTCAAATGGGAGGCTTTTGCCGACACGATACATAGCTTCCGCCATTTCATCAAACGGGATTGGCTGTGTAACACCTGCCAGTGCGAGTTCAGCACAAGTAAGAGCATTAGCAACACCGATCGCATTTCGGCCCTGACAAGGAGATTCCACAAGTCCGGCAATTGGATCACAGACAAGTCCGAGTAAATTAGACAGTGCAAAGCAGGCTGCCTGCATACACATATCCGGAGTTCCGCCAAGGATTTCAACGGCAGCAGAAGCAGCCATTGCGGAAGCGGCACCAACTTCAGCCTGACATCCGGCTTCAGCTCCAGATACAGATGCATTTCTCATTAAGATATATCCAAGAGCACTGGCATTAAGAAGACCATTGTGGATTGCTTCGTCAGATAACTCATGAGTTTCTTTCAGAGCTAAAAGCACGCCCGGAAGTACTCCGGAAGAACCGGCAGTCGGGGCTGCAACAATCAGACCCATTGTGGCATTTACTTCAAGAACAGCCATGCTGTAGGCGATCGCTCTGGAGAGTGTAGGACCACAAATGTTTTTGCCTGCTTCTCTTTGCTCATTTACTTTTTTTGCTTCACCGCCAAGAAGTCCTCCAATTGATTTGCGAGGATGCTTGATTGGTTCAGTAGCTGAATTTTGCATAATCTTCAGTACAGTATCTAATTTTTCTGTGATTTCTTCATCTGTAAGAGAACCGCATGTCATCTCACGGCGCCGCATTGCATAAGAAATCGGAATTTGCTCTTTGCGGCACATTTCCAGCAATTCCTGTCCTGATAAAAAGTCCATAATCTATTCCTCCTACATCTGCACGAGCATAAGCTCTGTTACGTGCTGATTTGTTTTAATTTGGTCAAGAACAGCAGCAGGAATCTGCTCGTCAGATTCCACAACTGTGTAAGCTTTCGCACCCTTATCTTCGCGGAAGAGGCGCATAAATGCAATATTTACATTTTCCTCTGCAAGACATTGAGTAATGTGTGCGACAACACCTGGTTTATCAATCTGCTGAACAATGAGAGTACTGTATTCGCCGGTAAATTCCACATCAATATTGTTGATACGGGCAATACGGATCTTACCGCCTCCAATGGATTCTCCGCGGATAGAAAGGGTGTGGCCTTCTGTACCGATAAGATCGATATCCGCTGTATTTGGATGGTTCATAACCGTTTCCTCATCGATGATAAATTCGTATTCAACGCCCCATTCTTTTGCAAGTTCAAATGCATCACGAATTCGTTCATCATCTGTAGAGAAGCCAAGAATACCGCCAAGAAGTGCACGGTCTGTTCCATGTCCATGGTATGTTTTAGAAAAAGAACCATAAAGTGTAAAGGTTACTTTTTTTACTTCTTGGGCAAGCATTTTTCTTGCTAGAAGACCAATGGCACAGGCTCCGGCTGTATGTGAGCTGGATGGACCGATCATATTCGGGCCAATGACATCAAAAATACTTAGAAAGTTCATTATATTATCCTCCATGAAATTATTCATAAGATTAATATAGCATACTTCTTTTACTTGAAAAAGAAGTTTTAGAAAGTTAATATAGAAGAAAAAGAGTTTTTTATCATTCTTGTGTAAAGAAGATGGATGATTCGATATTATGAAACCAGAAATGAAAGGAGACATTATATGAAGTATAGACACTTAAAAGGATATCATGGCATTATTGTACTTGTGCTCAGCGCGGCGGTTATTTTTGGAATTGCACCGATATTTGGCGCAGGACTTGGAATTTACGGTTCACTATTGGGCGAATTGATGATACTGGCAGTCGCAGTAGTAACGGTACTGGCAGCCAGAGCTGATTTAAAAGAAGTATTCCCGATACATCGACCGAAAGCTCTTGGGCTGTTGGGAACATTATTAATCTGGGGAGCAACGTATGTATGTGTAATGGCGCTGACAATGCTTCTTGCCTATTTCTTTCCGGAAGAAGTAACGGGAGCAGGTGCAGGGCTTAGCGAGGCAATTCTGAGTACGCCAATGCTGATCGCAGCTGTAATTGTTGCAGTATCACCGGCAATCTGTGAGGAGGCAGTTTTTCGCGGGGTATTCCTGCATAGTCTGCAGGGAATCCGGCAGAAATGGATTGTGATCCTCCTTGTCGGGGTGATTTTCGGGGCATTTCACGGAAGTATCTGGAAGTTACTTCCAACGTCAGTGCTTGGAATGGTTATGACGTATATTGTGTCGGAGACAGATAATCTTGTCTATTCCGGATTCCTTCATTTTATTAATAACCTTCTCCCGGTACTTATGATGGGAGCCCTTAGCAACACGTACGAGGCAATGGGTGGCATTGATGCAATTATGGAAGAGAGTATGCAGATCCCAATGGCGTCAGTTGGAATTTACTTTCTAATGGCAGCAGGAGCCCCGCTTGTGTTTTATATTGGTAGATATTGCCTGAAACGAAGTGTACATGGGTATACAGAAGGTCTTTTCACAAAGAATCAGGTAAAACCGGTATTGCTCCTTATATTTATTGGTATTCTGATTGGAATCGCAGGTGTGTTTCTCATTGCCTGTTCATTCATCTTTGAAATGCCGGGAAACTTGAGTGGATTTAGTGAGATACAGGGCCTGTATTAGATAAGAGCCGGGTGTATATTGTGGATTTGGAACTTTTGAGAAAGAAGATGAAGTATACAGATAAATCAGTGTAAATTTTATAAAAATTGTGCTATAATACGAATAAATATCAATGCGAAAAGCATTTACTCACTGTTATTATTATATGGCAGGAGAACCGGAAGGAGTGACAGTTATGAAATTGATTTTTGCAGTAATTAGAGATGAAGATGCCGGAAAGGCAGTCAAGAAATTGAACGAGAATAGATTCAGTGTAACGAAGCTTATGAGTACAGGTGGATTCTTAAGAAGTGGAAATACAACACTGATGATCGGTATTGATGATGAGAACGTGGAAGCAGTTATGGATATTCTGAAAGAGGAATGTGCAAAGCGTTCTGAAATTGAAATTGCGATGCCATATATGCCGGGTGGTGTTCCAATGATGAACTACTCTTATGTTCCAATCAAGGCAGAAGTTGGTGGAGCGACTGTGTTTGTTGTGGATGTATGTGATTTCCGTAAAGTATAAATGGCAGTAAGAGTACAAGTAACAAAAGATAAAAGAAGAGCAGTGTAATGAAAGAAAGAGCAGCCGTTTCGTGATTTGAAGATCATAAAACGGCTGCTCTTAAATTTTATAGATTTATGATTGCATTTTTATAACTGTGGTCCTGCAGAAACTAATGCTTTACCGGCTTCGTTTCCTTCATATTTTGCAAAATTCTTCACGAATCTCTGTGCAAGGTCTTTTGCTTTTTCATCCCACTCAGCTGCATTTGCATACGTATCGCGTGGATCTAAGATAGCAGGATTAACGCCCGGGAGCTCTGTCGGAACTTCAAAGTTGAAGTAAGGGATTGTCTTTGTTGGTGCGTTTTTAATATCTCCGTTTAAGATTGCATCGATGATTCCACGAGTATCTTTAATAGAGATACGTTTTCCTGTTCCATTCCATCC
>OLOG01000766.1_pt1 | contig 25205 bp, 19 predicted proteins | sample 1672351 | NCBI WGS metagenome assembly OLOG01 (sample SAMEA3136674, study PRJEB25190) | human gut metagenome | biome: human gut; feature: human-associated habitat; material: faeces | place: Austria | collected 2013 | reverse complement strand
AGTCTTTCCCGCCGCGGACATCAACCACTTCCCCCAGCTTACGCTGTTCCCAAGGATCAGTAAAACCTTCGAAACGGATCTCGGGCACATCCTCGCCTTCTTTGGGGAACATTTTCTCAAGCAGTGATTGCTTTACCGTTTTCAGCTTCTCATGCTTACGCTGATGAAGGGCGATGAGCGAGTCGAGCTTCTGGAAGAGGGCGCCGATGCGGGCTTGCTCTCCCTTATCGGGGAAGGCGAACACCCCCGCCGCAAGCCTCTTGCCCGATATCTCCAAAAATGTAGACCCAGAAGACCTCTGCTCTGCGTACCTCTTTATCTTGTCGGACATCGAGTAGATGAAATACACGACCGCTTTTTCATTGACGATCAGTGATTGAAATCCCTGATTTGTACATCCTGATCTGCGGAGGATCGCCGTGTTGCCTATACCAGCACGACTAGTGAATAAGATAGTTCTGTCAGCAGGAAGCATCTTAGCTGAGCAGCTCTCATAGCCGGCTTGCGTTATCTTGCGCAAACTTGAATCTGCATATGTCCGCTCGCCAAGTTCCGCCGGAGAGTACCAGTCAATGTCTCCATCCCAATATTCAGCCACATTGGTGCTCGGTGTTCCGCCACCAACGATTTCCGCAAACTCCCCCAACTTACGCTGTTCCCAAGGGTCGCTGAATCCTTCGAAGCGGAGGGCGGGGACGAGGGCGTTTTCGGACTTACGCTGCTCTTCCATGTTACTCACCGCCCAAAAGCTTACGCAGTTCCGCGATGCCGAGCATGTCGAACTCGTCACCCACAAGCTGGCCGAGCATTGCATCCAGCTCTCTTTCGGCTTCGCTGATCTGCTCTGCCACATCGGCATAGGTGTCTTTGTATTTCTCTTCCAGCGCGTTCACTTTCTTGATAAGACCCTCAATAGACACTTGCGGCAGCGCGTTCAGATCATCCATGAGGGGCTCTACCCATTTGGCCTCGAGCAGCTCGTACACCTGCTCGTCGGTCAGCGCCTCAATGGTCTCGTGGGTCTTCTCTTCGAGGGCCGATTCCTGAGCTTTGGCATCCTTCTTCAAGCTCTTTAGCTTCTTCTGGAGGGCCGCGAGCTCATTCCGCTTCGCCGCGATTTCCTCCTCGGTCAAATCGCACGAATCGTCGGCATCGCCCTCTTCGGCGTCCTCGCAGGGCAGCTCCTCTTGCAAGCTCTCGCACTCGCCATTCAAGTGGCTCATCTCATCCTGCAAATCACGCAACTGCTCGGCTTCCACACTCAAGAGCGCGTCTTGTACAAGAGAGAACGGCAGGATATGGCCCTTCCATCCGTCCTGCACCTCAACGTCTTTGCCGCTCTTCTTCTTGATGACGTATTCCGGATCGACCTTCCTCGCAGCGTCGAAACCTTCCGTTTGCAGCATTTCCAAATCGGCGGCAATAACGCCCCAAGCATCATCAAGCGCCTGATAAGCGTCATATTTATCAACCAGAGTAAACGATTCCACGAGCTTGAACACCTCATCGGCCACCGCAGCCTCCGCACTCGGTGCGTCCACCCGCTGCCAGTTGCCGATGAGCGTCGCCACGAGCTGACGGCGCAACCCAGAGAAGGCTGCGTGGTAGCGGGCGACGTAGCCTTCGACCGCCCCATTCCCTTGAATTGCATCGGCCACGTCCTCGCATGCCGGCCGAGCGCAATGGCCATTGTTGGCCGTAAACAGCGCCTCACGAAGGCCGGGAAGCGCCTCCCAATACTTGCTTAGGGCGTCAATTTCCTGAACCGGAATGCCGCCGAACATCGACGCATACAAGTCCCACGTTTCCGTAGGCTCAGAGGAATCCACGTAGCGCGGGATATTCAAGTTGTAATCGTTGGCGCGTATCTCGTCCTTCCCCACAAGGCGCGAGTAGCCCTCGATCGTCCGACGAGCCGTAACCGTATCGACAATGCGGCGGATATCCGAGGAGCGCAGCTGGTTGTTCTTCCCCACTTTCTCGAAGTCCTTCGAGGCGTCGACGATGAGCACGTCGCTCTCGTCGCGCTTCTGACGTAACACCATGATGATGGTGGGGATGCCCGTTCCGAAGAAGATGTTGGCCGGTAGCCCGATGATGGCGGCGATCTTGTCGTTCTCGATGAGGTTGCGACGGATCGCTCCCTCCTCTCCCCCACGGAATAGGACGCCGTGGGGCAAGACGATGCACATGATGCCGGAGGGCTTCAGATGGTACAGGTCATGCAGCAAAAACGCGTAGTCCGCCTTCGAGCGAGGGGCGACGCCATAGGCGAATCGGATGTCGTTCTCCTTGCCCTCCGGCTCCCACCGCTGCGAGTAGGGCGGATTGGAAACCACCGCGTCCACGTAGAGCGGATCGTAGGTGCCCGATGGATCCGAATCGTCGAAGTAGGGCCAGTCTTCTTCCAAAGTATCGCCGTTGCGCACCGTAATGTTAGACGGCTTGATGCCCCGCATGACGAGGTTCATGCGCGTGAGGTTGTAGGTGGACTGATTGAGCTCCTGGGCGTAGTAAGCGATGCCGTCCGCATCCCCCATGCGACGCTTCACCGCATCGCCGATGGTGATGAGCAGCGAACCAGAGCCGCTCGTGGGGTCGTAGATACGAATCGTGTCCTGGCTCCGCAAATGATGAGCGACGATATCCGCCATGAGCACCGACACCTCGTGGGGGGTGTAGAACTCGCCGGCTTTCTTGCCGGCGTTAGAGGCGAACTTCGAGATGAGATCCTCGTAGATGTAGCCCAGCACATCGTAATCTTGGTGCGTGCTCATGGGGATGGTCTGAATGAGATGGACGAGATCGCGCACGGCTTTCGTCTGCGACCCTGTATTGTCGCCGAGCTTGCTCAGTCCCGTCTGTAGCGTGATGAAGATGCCGTCGAACACGTTTTTGTAAAGGGGGCTCACAAGGCGGCTGAAGGCCGAGAGTGCCTCGTACACCTGCGACACAGCGAAATCATTGCCGGCTTGGATCCAAGTGGAGAACAGGTTCTGATAGGAGATGAAATAGCCCAGATGATTCTGAGCATAGCCTACGGTCTCCTCGTCCTCTTCCACCAGCTGCTCCATATCAGACGCCGTCATACCCTCGCCCAGGAAGAACTGCTCCTCCTTCTCGGAGAGGTACTTGTAGAAGATGAAGCCCAGAATGAAATCCTTGTACTCGCTCGCATCCACCTTGCCCCGCATGCGGTTGGCCGATTCCCAGATTTTCGCGGCGAGCTGTTGCTTGTTCATTCCGTTCCCTTTCGAATGGTGCACAGATCATTTCATTATAGCTAACGCTTTTATCACAGCGTTAGCATCAGTCGAAGCAACGCATCTGGAAGCGGCGCGGTTATACCGACATTTATACCGACATTTATACCGACACGATCAGCATTCAATGAGATTCTCTCAAGCAATGCACGGCTTGTATGTTCCGAAACGCAAAAGAGGGGCGAGGCAATGCCGCGCCCCTCATGCAGTCGCGCCCTTCCGCGCCGCTACAGGATCATGTTGCGGGCGATTTCCAGGGCGTCGTCGATGCCGTCGGGGTTCTTGCCGCCGGCCTGGGCCATGGTGGGCTTGCCGCCGCCGCCTCCCTGGATGGCCGGGCCCATGGCCTTGATAATGGCCCCGGCGTTGAAGCCCGCCGCCACGGCCTCGTCGGTGCCGGCGGCCATGAGCACGGGCTTGCCGTCGTTCACGCCGGCCACCACCATGGCGCCGGGCGCGTCCATGCGGCTGCGCACGACGTCCCACATATTGCGCATCTGGCCGCCGTCGCGAACCTCGGTGCGCGCGATGATGACGGGGTACCCCGCCGGCGCCAGCTGAACCTGGGAGAGCAGCGTCGAGAACATGTCGTCGCTCACCATGTCCTTGGCGCGCTTGGCCTTGGTGCGCATCTCCTTCAGGGCCTTCTGGTCGGCCGCCACGCGCTCGGACACGTCGAAGGGCGGCACGCGCAGCGTGGCCGCGGCCTCCTTCAGCTCGGCTTCCACCTTGTTCACGTAGGCGAGCGCGCCGTAGCTCGTCACGGCCTCGATGCGGCGCACGTTGGCGCCCACCGACGACTCGCTCGTGATCTTCAAAAAGCCGATCTCGGCGGTGTTGTTCACATGGCAGCCGCCGCACAGCTCGCGGGAGAGGTCGCCCGCCTCCACCACGCGCACGACCTCGCCGTACTTCTCGCCGAACAAGCCCGTGACCCCGGCGGCGCGGGCCTCTTCCAGCGACGTCTCGTAAATGGTGGTGGGCGTGGCGCTCATGATGTGCTCGTTGGCCTCGCGCTCCACCTCGGCCAGCTGCTCGGGCGTGCACGCCTCGAAGTGGGTGAAGTCGAAGCGCAGGCGGTCGGGGCCCACGTAGGAGCCGGCCTGCTTCACGTGGTCACCGAGCACGCGACGCAGCGCGGCGTGCAGGATGTGGGTGGCGGTGTGGTTGCGCTCGATGGCGGCGCGGCGGTTCGCATCCACGCGAGCCACAACGGTATCGCCCTCGGCGAGCCCCGCCTCCTCGGCGCGCACCGCGTGCACGAACAGGCCCTTCTCGGGAGCCTTCGTGTCCAGCACGTAAAGGCGTCCCTCGCCGTTCTCGATGACGCCGGTGTCCCCCACTTCTCCGCCCATCTCGGCGTAGAAGGGCGTGGCGGCCAGCACCACCTCGCCGGTCTGCCCCGGCGCCAGGGTGCCCACGCGCTCGCCATCGACGACGACGGCCAGCACGCGCGTCTCGGCGGCGGTGGCGTCGTAGCCGATGAACTCCGTGGGGCCGAGCTCGTTCAAAAGATCGCTGTAGATGCCGCCGTAGGTGGACCAGGCGGCCTCGGCGTCCTTTGCACCGGCGGCGCGGGCACGCTCGCGCTGGGCCTCCATGGCGGCCTCGAAGGCCTCCATGTCCACTTTCACGCCGCGGCCTTCCGCGATCTCCTGGGTCACTTCCACAGGGAAGCCGTAGGTGTCGTGCAGGGTGAAGGCCTCCTCGCCGGAGAGCACGTCGCCCTCAAGCTTGCCGAGGGCCTCCTCCAGGTAGGCCTGGCCCTGGCGCAGCGTGGCGCCGAAGCGGTCCTCCTCGGCCATGATGAGGCCGCGCTCCAGCTCGCGGTTCTCCACGATCTCGGGGTACACATCTCCCATGAGCCGCACGATCTCGTCCACGTACTCGTTGAGGAAGTGCCCCTCGATGCCGATGAGCTGGGCCTTCATGATGGCGCGGCGCAGCAGACGGCGCAGCACGTAGCCGCGGCCCTCGTTGCCCGGCAGGATGCCGTCGGCGATCATGAAGGTGACCGAGCGGGAGTGGTCGGCGATGATGCGCAGGGCCAGGTCGCACTCGGCATCCTCGCCGTAGGTCACGCCGGCCAGACGCTCGCCCACGGCCACCAGGCTGCGCAGCACGTCGGTCTCGTAGTTGGACTGCACGCCCTGCATGATGGCGGCCATGCGCTCGAGTCCCATGCCCGTATCGATGTTCTTCTTGGGAAGGGGCGCCAAGGTGCCGTCCTCCTGGCCGTCGTACTGGGTGAACACGCAGTTCCAGTACTCCAGGAAACGGTCGCAGTCGCAGCCCGGCGCGCAGTCGGGGCTGCCGCAGCCGAACTCCGGGCCCTGGTCGTAGTAGATCTCCGAGCAGGGGCCGCAGGGACCGGTGGGGCCGGCGCGCCAGAAGTTGTCGTCCTCGCCGAGGCGCGAGATGTGGTCCTCGGGCACGCCCAGGTTCTTCCAAATCTCGATGGTCTCGTCGTCGTCCTCGAACACCGTGAAGTACAGCCGCTCCGGCGGCAGCCCCAGCACGTTCACGGAGAAGTCGTAGGCCCAGGCGCACATCTCCTCCTTGAAGTACGCGCCGAAGGAGAAGTTGCCGAGCATCTCGAAGAAGCTCAGATGACGTCCCGTGGTGCCGATGATGTCGATGTCGTTGGTGCGCACGCACTTCTGCACGGAGGTGGTGCCGATATAGGGCGCTTCCAGCTGCTTCTGCTGCAGGAAGTAGGGCTTGAACTGCACCATGCCGGCGCTCGTCAGAAGAAGCGACGGGTCGTCGGGAATGAGCGAAGAGGAGGGCACGAGCTTGCAGCCCTTCTCCTGGAAGTAGTTCAGGTACTTCTCGCGAATCTCAGCGGTGGTCATGTAACGCATAGGTGTTCTATCCGTCCTTTACGGTCAACGAAAACAGTTGCAGCAGATTATAGCGCTCCTTGCGCGCTACTTTTTGGAAGACGACGTGTCATCATGGGAATGGCGCGCCGTCACCTTCCCATGGGCCTGCGAGCGCAGCTTCGGCAACTTGCGGCCGAACAGCGTCGCGTCGTCCAGCTTGATGGGCTTCATGGAGCCGGTGGTGACGCCCGGCGATGTGGCGTCCGACAGCGGGTTCACTTCCTCGTTGTCGGAGGGCACGCCCTTGAAGAACACGCCGTCCTCGGCCACCAGGTGCCGGCCGGTCTTCTTCTCGAAGTAGTAGACGAACACCGACTTCGCAACGGCCACCAGCGGAATGGAGGCGAGCATGCCCACGAGCGACCCCATAAGCCCGCTCATGGCGCCGCCGAGGGCCGAGCCCACCATCAAGGCCATGAGGGTGAGGGCCGGGTGGATGTCCACGGAGTTCGCCATGATCTTAGGCGAAACGAAGGTGTAGACGAGCTGCTGGATGACCACCGTGCCGGCCAGGGCGATAAGCGCCACCAACGGGCTCACGAAGACCGCCGCGATGGCCGCCAGCGCGCCGCCGAGCCAGGGGCCGATGATGGGGATGATGTTCATCACGCCGGTGATGAGGCCGAGCACGGCGGCGTTGGGCACGCCGACGACCTGGAACAGGATACCGCAGCCCACGCCGATGACGGCGCACTGCAGAAGCGTCCCCTTGATGTAGCCGCCCATGACGCGGGTGAAGGTGGCGTGGAAGAACTCGGCGTCCTCGGCGTGCTTGGGGCCGATGAGCCGGCGCGTCTCGCGGCCCATGGCCGGCAGCTCCATGAGGATCCAGAAAGCGATGACGAGCGCGAACCCTAAGGCCATAAGGCCGTTGGCCAGCGTCGTGGAGAAGGCCACGATGCCGTTGGCGCTGCCCTGGGCGATGGAGGAGGCCCAGGATGCGGCCGACTTCTGCACCTCGCTGATGACGTTCTTCACCGTTTCGTCCTCGAGCATCGGGGCGTAGCGGGCATACAGGTCGTTGCCCCAGGCGATGACCGCATCAACATAATGGGGCATGTTGCTGACCAAGTCGTTGAACTGGGCGTTCAGGCCGAACATAGGCGAGAACAGCAAAAAGCCGATAAGAGCGAGCACGAGCGCCATGATGACATAGGCGATCGTGGTGCCCAAACCGCGGTTGACGTGGTGCTTCTCCAGACCGTTGACAATGCCGCGCAGACAGAAGACGATGATGACGGTCCAGATGAGGATGGCCACGGGCACCGACAGGATGTTCAGCAGGTAGACGATCGCCGCCAAAAGCAGGATGGCCGCCACCACGGCCCACAGGTCGAAGAAGCGCGTGCGGGCGCGGGCCTGCTTGGTGCGCGAGATGGCATTGGCGGCAGCGGTGGCCGCGGCGGCCGCGCTGCGCGGGTTGTTGACGGAAGCGGGCGCGTCGGCTCCTCCCTGCGATTGAGACGCGTCGGTGCTCATGGGAATCTCCTCGGACGCGAGCTACTGAACGGTGTAGGGGCTGTTCCCCACGGGGGCCGGCTTGGCCTGGGCCGCGGCGGCGTTGGGCAAGATGGCCGGCGAGGCTGCGGCTGCGGGATCGGCAGGGGCCGTCGCGGCCGGCGTGTCGGTGTCGGCGTTGGCGTTGGCCACGGCCGCATCGGCGATCGTGCCGGCGGTACCGGAGAGCTGGTCTTCGAAGTCGTGGGCACGTTCTTGGTTGGCCGCGTTGGCGGCCTTGACAGCGGCGCGGCGGTCTTTGCCCTCGGCGACGACGGCGCGGGCGGCGTCCCCCATGGCCGAGACGGCGTCGGCGACGGTCGCCCCGCGCTCGGGCGCGCGGCCGGCCTTCGCGGCGGCGCTGGCGTCGGCAGCGGCTCCCAAGCTCACGGACTCGTCGGAGGCGTAGCGCGGCTTGAACTTGCTGCGCAGCTTGCCCGTGAGCGAGTTCACCAAATCGATCGGGGCGCTCGTCACGGTATCCACGGCACCGGCGGCCTTCGAGACGGAATCGGTGATCTGGGTCACGTCTTCCAGAATCTGGTCGACGCGCATGAGTTCCAAATTCGCCGCGTCCACCGTGAGCGACAGACGCTCCACCAGCGGATCGACGCGGCCCACAGCGGGCTTGGCTTCCTCGGCGATCTCGTTCACGCGGGTCAGCAGCGGGTCGATCTGGTCAGTTACCAGGGCATCCACATGGGCGATGAGGGGATCAACCTGGGCGGTGATCTTCTCCACGTTCTGCAGCGTGGGCGTGAGCTCCTTATGGGCGTCGTCGATGGTCGAACGCGTCGAGCGGATGGTCAGCGCCAATTCCACGACGAACCATACGAGCACCGCGCCGACGAGCACGTAGACGACGGGCAGCGCGATGTCCACGATCCCTGCGAAATCCATGATGATCCTCCTTATAATTCCGAAGACCTGACTATACCATTACTGGAGTCATTCTAATTAAGTTGCGCAGGGCCTCCACGGAACGCGTCCGCATGGTAGCCATTCCGTAAACGGAAGTTGACATCGTGTCACACGCGAGCGGCATCGCCAGCGGCACCCGCGCTGGGGCGCCCTCGCCGGCACGTCGCCCCAACACGATGCCTGGCTCGCTGCGCGGCGCCCGCAACGCGGCGGGCGCAACACGCCGAGCCGCGACTCAACTCCCCTGGCGGTCGCGGGCGGCGGCGTCGGTGCGGTAAGCCTCCCAGCCGCGCTCGCCGGGTTGGTAGAAGCAGCCGCGCTCAAGGCCCTCGGGCAGATAGCGCTGATCGACCCAGCCGGCCGGGTAGCTGTGGGGGTACTTGTACTCGCCGTAGTTTTCCGAGCCGGGGCGATGACGATCGCGCAGGTAGTCGGGCACCTTGCGCACCGGGCCGTTGCGCACTTCGCGCAGCGCCGCATCGATCGCGGCCTCGGCGCTGTTGGACTTCGGCGCCAGCGCCAAGTAAATGGCGGCCTGGGCCAAGTTGATGCGGCACTCCGGGTAGCCGATGACCTCGGCAGCCCGGAAGGCGGCCTCGGCCACAAGCAGGGCCTGGGGGTCGGCGTTCCCGATATCCTCCGAGGCAGCGATGTACATGCGGCGGGCGATGAACTTCGGATCCTCTCCCCCGTCGATCATGCGGGCGAGCCAGTACACGGCGGCATCCGGATCGCTGCCCCGCATGCTCTTGATGAACGCGGAGATGATGTCGTAGTGCATGTCCTTGTTCTTATCGTAGGGCAGCGCGCGGTGGGGCGTGGCGGCCCGCACCATGGCCTCGGTGATGGCGACCGGCGCCTCGCGCGTGCCCGGAGCCACCATGCCGGCGGCCAGCTCAAGCGTCGTGAGCGCCCCGCGGCCGTCGCCGCCGGCCAGAGTGACGATGGCAGAAGTGGCCTCATCTTCCAGAGCATAGCAGCCGGCAAGCCCCCGATCGTCGGCCACGGCACGGCCCACCAACTCGGCGATCTCATCATCGGCGAGCGAATGCAGCTCCACGATGCGCGAGCGCGAGATGAGGGCGGAGTTCACTTCGAAAAACGGGTTCTCCGTGGTGGCGCCCACAAGCACCACAAGGCGATCTTCCACCGCGTGCAGAAGCGCGTCCTGCTGGCTGCGATTGAACCGGTGAATCTCGTCGACGAACAGGATGGTGCGCAGGCCTCCCATGACGAGCCGCTTCTCCGCCGCATCGATTTCCCGGCGCAAGTCGGACACGGTGCCCCCGATGGCTGATACCTCCACGAAGGTGGCGCGGGTCGACTCCGCAATGACATGGGCGAGCGAGGTCTTGCCCGTGCCCGCCGGCCCGAAGAGGATGACCGAGCTTAAGGCGTCGTTCTCGATGGCCGCGCGCAGCCAGCTGCCCTCGCCCACAGCCTCCGCCTGCCCGACCACCTCGTCGAGCGTGCGCGGCCGCATGCGCACCGCCAGCGGCGCCACGTCCCGCTTCCGATCATTTTCCATAGCAGTAAACAAAGTATCCATAGCCCGTAATGGTACCACGGAGCCCGCCAAAATAATAGAACAAATGTTTTTGGTCGTTCGTCCGATAAAAGAACGCTAGCGATGGCCCGAAGGGCCGAGCCCGCAACCGTGAACCCACTCAGAGGTGCGCCCAAGGAAGCCAGCGAGCGGCGGCGAGGCGCCTCAGATTGCCCCGCCTTCGGGTCAAGCGGCCTTCGTGCCGCGCAGCACCCGAAACAAGGGGCAAGATGGGGCGCATCGCCGCCGCGCAGCGTCGACAGGGCGTAATTGCGATGCAATTACGCCCGCAAAAAGAAGCGGCCCGGCGGAGGGGGCCGCCGGGCCAGAAGGAGGGGGGATGCGACTCTCGCGGAGCCGCTTTCTGCTTTAAAGAGACAAAGCAGGCAAGTGATCGGAGGGGGTTGTCTCACTTGCTGACGTCAGTATAACAGCCACCCTTGAATTCCCTATGATGCACCCATGGTGAACTTGTGGATTCATAGGCTCATCGTTAAGTAATTCTTCACATTTTAGAAGAAACCTCATCAGCGGTAACACCTATCCCTGCCAGCGGGCGAACAGCACGTTGTTCGTCTCGAGCCAGCTCTCCACGGTGCCCGTGTCGAAGCCGTCGGCCGGATCCACCACAAGCGCGTACATTTCCTCCTCGGCAAGCACCGCGTCCAGCGCGTCGGTGAGCTGAATCTCGCCGCCCACCCCCGGCTCCACATCGGCGAGCAGCTCCATCACGCGGGGCGAGAGCAGATAGCGACCGAACACCGCCAGGTTCGACGGTGCATCCTCAAGCGCCGGCTTTTCCACCAGCGAGTCCACCTTCCACACATCCTCGGCTACCGGGGCCCCGGCGATGACGCCGAAGCGGCTCACCTGGTCGTCGGGCACGGGCATGACCGCGATGACGCTGGCGCCGCCATGGGCGTCGGAAACCGCCTTCATGGCCGGCAGCATCTCATTGCCCGGCACGAGCACGTCGCCGAGCAGCACGTAGAACGCCTCGTCGCCGGTCTTGGCCGCCGCACAGCGCACGGCATGCCCCAACCCCAGCGCCTCTTCCTGGTACACGTAGCTCACGGGCAGATTGCCGACGTACTCCACCGCGTCGGCGTAGGCGTCCTTGCCGCGCTCGCGCAGAAGCGCCACCAGCTCCGGGTTCGGCGTGAAGTGGTCCTCAATGGCCTTCTTCTCGCGGCTGTTGACGATCACGACCTCATCAGCGCCGGAAGCCAGACCCTCTTCCACCACGTACTGGATAGCCGGGCGGTCCACCACCAGCAGCATTTCTTTGGGCTGGGCCTTGGTGGCCGGCAAAAAGCGGGTACCGAGCCCCGCCGCGGGAATGAGTGCCTTCATCGAGCGCCTTTCTCTTCGTTGTTCGCGTGCCGCCCATGATACTACAGATGGCGCGCGCGTCGCCTCTCTCCTTCGCCGAGTTCGCTATACTGTCCCCCATGAGTAAAACGGACGCACATAGCCTCGACCCCATTCCCGACGAGCAATTCCTGGAGACGCACGACGCCGCCGAGGGCAAACCGGCCGGCGTGCGCTTTCTGGCATTCAACACCATCATCGACATCGAAGCCTACGGCGAAGCGGCGGCGTGCCGAGCGGCCTTCGAGGAGGTCCGGGCGCTCTGCCGCCTCTACGAGCGCCTGTTCAGCCGCACGCTTCCCCACTCCGACATCGCACGCATCAACAGCGCGCACGGCCAGCCCGTGGCCATCGACCCTTTGACCTACGACCTGCTCGAGAGGGCGCTTTCCTACTGCGCGGAAAGCGAGGGCGCCTTCGACATTACCGTAGGCCCGGCGGTGCGCCTGTGGAATTTTCACGAGGGCACGGTGCCCGATGACGGCGCGCTCGCCGAGGCGGTGCGCCATGTCGACTGGCGCGCGCTCAAGCTGTGGAAGGCGGCGACAGCCCCAGCGGCCGAGAGCGGCGCCGATGCCGCAACCGAGGCGGTACCCGGGTTCGAGACAGAGCCCGAACCCAAGGCCTGCTTCGCGCAGCTGGCCGACCCCGATGCCGCCGTGGACGCCGGCGGCATTGCCAAAGGATGGATCGCCGATGCGCTCGTGGCGGCCACGGAGGCCCACGGACTCTCGGGCACCATCGTGAACCTCGGCGGCAACGTGGCCGTGAGCGGCACCAAGCCCACAGGCGACCCCTGGCGCGTGGGCATCCGCGATCCGCGCGACCCCTCCCAGCTCATCGGCGCCGTGCCCCTGGTTGCGGGGTCGGCTGTCACGAGTGGCGTCTACGAGCGCTGTTTCACCGCACCCGACGGCACCTTCTACCACCACATCCTCGATCCGCGCACGGGACGCCCCGTCGAAACCGACGTGGCCGGCGTCACCGTCATCTGCGAGAAATCCATCGACGCGGAGGGCTTCTCTACCACCCTGCTCGCCCTCGGCCTTAAGCGCGGCCTCGCCCTCGCCCGCCGACACCCCGAAATCCTGCAGGCCTTCTTCATCGCCCCCGACGGCACTATCACCAACGCCCGCTGAGAGGGCTATGAAGTCTTTGTATCGGGCATGAATCGGCGCCCCCGCAGAAAGGCGCGAAGCGCTAGACTGATCGTTGCATCAATGAACTAACTTGCCGCGAGCGGAAAGGGCGCAATGGCCGAGGTCGCGAACAAATTCAACCTGGACTCCACCTATTTCGTGGCCTTCGAGATGGCCCACGAGGCCCTGCGCCGCGGGCTGGAGCAGGCGAGCGACCTGAACATCACCCAATACCGCATCTTAACGAAGCTGATGCAGGCCTCGGCGCCCGTGAGCCAGGGCGAGCTCGGAAAGATTCTGGACATGAAGCCCAATGTGGTGACTCAGGCCGTCGACGCCCTCGTCGCCCTTGGATACGCGACCCGCGAGGCCGGTGCAGCTGACGGCCGCACACGGTTCCTCGCCGTCACCGATGCCGGCGCCGAGCACGTCGCCGCCGTCAACCAATCCCTGGTAGAGAGCCTTTACAGCAACTTTCCCACCCAGAACCCCACCTACCGCACCATCCTTGAGGCGGCCGTGGCCGCCGCAGCCGCCATCGAGCCGCCGCTGGATGCCAGCCGCGCCCAGCGCTTCCCGGCCACGCGCTCGCTCGTGTCCATCGAGCTCATCCGCGCCGAAACCGAGCGCACCCTGCGCGATGCCACGGGCGCGTCGTTCAACGAGTGCCGCATCGTCCAGCGCCTCGGCGAGACAGATCACCCGGAGCGCATCGGAGCCCTGGCGGAGCAGCTGATGATGTCGCCGGTGAACGCGGCGCGCGCCGTGGATCGCCTCGTGGGCCGCGGCTGGGCCAAACGCCTGAAGTCGCCTCACGACAAGAAGGCCGTGTACGTGGCCCTCACCGACGAGGGCGTTTACCAGGGATTTCTCATCAGCGCCACCGTGAACGAGCTGGCTGCCACCAAGCTGTGGGTGCGCCTGACTCCCGAGCAGAGGGACGCCATCGAGCGCGTGGGCCATGTGGTGGTGGCCGACCTGAACGCCCAGCGGCAAGCAAAGGAGCAGGCCGCATTCGGCCTGCTCCAGGAAATCTAGTACGCGCTTTCAGGCGCTTTTTTCGAGTTGTTAGACTCGAGTTGCTAGAAGGTGAGTATCAAATGCCCATGTTTTGACGCTTCGCGGATCGAAAGAGAGGGAATCGCCCATCAACCAGCCTTCGAAAACTCTAACAACTCGAAATTCTTGTCACGAGGCGAGGCTCATCTTGTCCGCATAGACCTTCGCGCCGAAGAGCATGGCCACATTTGCCACGACATCCGCCGCGAACCAGCCGCTCAGCGCCGGCAGGCTGATGCTCGCCACGTTCAGGGCCGAGAACGTGCCGACCGTGAGCGCTGCGACGACGGCACCGCACAAAGCCACCGCCGTGATGAGCGAAAGCTCCAGGCTGTGCCCCGCGCGCCAGCGAGCCACGCAGGCGCACACCACCATGGAGGCGGCGCCCAGAAGCGTGCCGAGGAAGGCGGCGAACCCGATGACGCCGACGACGATGATCGGCAGTCCGGGCAGCTTCGATGACATAGAGCCCACCTGCACCGCCGACAGGATGCCGAGCACCACAATCATTAGGCACACCAGCGCCACGAGCGCCGTGGCCCAGCCCCACAGGAATGCCGTCAGCGGGCGCGGGCGCACCGCGGGAGCGCCCGCATCGCCCTGCGCCCGCGAGGCCAGCGCGCCGTAGAGCACCGCGCCGGCCGTCGACACGCAAAGCGCGAGGCCGGCCGCGAACAGAAAGGCCACGAAGGCCGAGCCCGTGAGGATGGAGCAGATCACATCGAGCACCGGCACGCCCGAGGCCGAGATGTAGTCGAAGGCGAGCACGCCGGTGCCCCCGGCCACCGCAAGCCCGATGCGTCCCAGAAGCGCAATCACGAGCGCCATGGCATACAGCGCGAGAAACGGCCGCGCCATCGCTTTCATATCTTTCATAACGAACTCCTATCCGTACGCGCGCTCGCGCCCTTACGCCTGGCCGCCGTTGATCTCGTTCTCCACCGCAGAGGTGCCGCACAGATACCCGCCGCAGAAGGCGAGCCCCACGTCCCCCATGAGCGATCCCAGAATCGGGTCGCCGATGTAGCTGTTCTCGCCGCAAGCGCCCCCGGCGGTGTGCCAGCCGGCGTACAGGCCGGGGATCACGCGGCCGTCTGTGCCCACCACCTGCATCTGGTCGTTGATGAGCAGCCCCGCCTTCGTGCCGTACAGGTTGCCGCCGATGCGGCAGCCGTAGAAGGGCGGCTCCACAATGGGGTGCAGCCACTCGGCGGGCATGGGGTACAGAAAGTCGTCCTCGCCGCGCTCGCAGGCGTCGTTCCACTTCACCACGGCCTCGGTGAGCACGCCCTCGGCGAGGCCCAAATCGCGCTCGAGCTCCTCCAGGCTATCGCGGCGCTTCAGCACGTCGGCGTCGATGGCGTCCTGCACGCCGTGGTGCCAGTCGCGGTAGTGCTCCGGCACCTTCTCGATTTGCTCCAGGTCGGGGGTGAGGAGCTTCCGGCAGTGCTCCTGGGCAAATCCCGCCAGGTGATCCTCGTAGTTGGCGTCGAAGACGATGTAGGAGCGGTGGCCCGGCGGGGTCATCTGGATGGTGGCGAGGTCGCCCAAAGCGTAGATGGCGTTGGCGCCGTCCTCGGCCACACGGGAGTCCATGTAGCGCAGGCGGTTGCCGCAGCGGTCGATAGTCAGCCACGGCTGGCGCGAGAGCTGGGTCATGCCGTCGTAGAGGAACCGCGCCCAGGTGCCGCCCTCGGCCTGCCAGTCGACCCCGCCGTCGAAGGAGGCGGAGCTGTTGAACCCGGACACGTCGGCACCCACGCCCAGCCCCATGCGGAAGCACTCGCCGCGCTCCCCGGCCGTCAAATAGCTGGAGGCGCAGCCCATGGCCGCCGTGGGGATGTACTTGTCCAAGAGCGCCTTGTTGTTGCAGAAGCCGCCCGCCGTGAGGATGACGGCACGGTCGGCGCGGATGTAGCGCTCGGTCTCGTAGTCCTCGTTCACCACGACGCCCACGATGCGCCCGTCGTCGTCCTGCACGAGGGCCACGGCGGGGCTTTGGAAGTGGAAATCGACGCCGTGGGCGTAGCCGTAGTCGTACATGGCGTCGGTGGCGTCCTTCATCTTCAGCACATGGTGGTCCAGCGTCGAGCGCTTCGGGGCCACGTACACCGGCACCTCGCCCAGACGCCAGTGCACGCCGCAATCGGCCATCCAGTCCAGCGACTTTCCGCCCTCGCAGGCGAGCCGATAGATGAGCTTCGGGTCGGCCGCGTAGTGGTACTCGTCCATGGCCCAATCGGTCAGCGCCTTGGGATCGAAGGGATAGCTCGGGAAGGCGAACTTCTTCTCCTCCTGGCCCGAATAGCCGCCTAAGATGCCGCACATGCCGGCCTCCTGGGCGTTGCCGCCGGGAAGGCCCATGGCCTCCACGCAGATGACGTCGGCGCCCAGCTGAACCGCGCGGGCCGCCGCGTTCAGGCCACCGCCGCCGGCACCCACCACGCAGATGTCGCACTCGTAGTCCCAGTTGGCAGGCACGGCCCGGGGAGGGATGGGCGTGGCATCGTCGGCGGGGAACGAGCTGGCGTTATGCTCGCGGTAGGTGCCGTCGGCGGCGGTGGCGTTGGTAGCGGCGGAAGGCTCGGCGGTCACGGCCGCGGAGCCGTCGGCGGCCCAATTGCCGCTGCGCACCTCGGCGGCCACGGCCGGCTCGGCGGCGGCAAGGCCCAGCATGGCAGCCCCGGCGGCGGCCACGGCCGAGCCGGTCAGGAAGTCGCGGCGGGAAAGGGCGCCAGCGCCCGTGGTGTTCTCGGCCATGGCTAGGCCTCCTTTCCAGTTAGGGCAGCGGTGGCGTCGGCATCGCTCGCTGCGGCGGCATCTCCGCCGCTCTGCGTCGCCGCGCCGCCAGCCGTCTCGGCGCCGGCGGCAATCTCCGCCTGGGCGAGCGCGTCGGCCACGGCCTGCTTCACCCCGGCGGTCGTAATGGTGGCCCCGGCGATGGCGTCGATATCGGCACTCTGGGCCGCCTCGATCATCTCGGCGTACAGCCCGTCGCGGATGGCCTCGTAGCCGCCGCGGCTCTGGCTCTCCCCCTCCTGGGTCGTCTCCAGACAGGTGATGCGCCCGTCATCCAGAAGCAGCGTCACCGTGATGGCGCCCTCCATGCCGCGCCCGTGCCCGACATACACCCCGTCGGCGTAGTCGCCTTGGGCCCGCGCCCCCGCATCGGCCGCAACCTCGGCTGCCCAGGGATCGTCGGTGCGCAGGGCCAGCTGCTCGGCCGAGGCGGCGTCCTTCGACCCGGATCCCTCGAAGGACGCCCCGCAACCGGAAAGCCCCAGGGCGAGGGCGGCCGCGCTGCAGGCGATGGCCGTCGTTGTTCGCTTCATGTTCCCTCCTATCATTCGGCTGTGCGTTCCAATTATTTCTTCGTGAAAGTTTTCTTTTTCTTTCTTCAATGAACTTTATTTTGGGAATCTTAGCAGTATTTCCCCCGTTTATCAATGCTTTATTGACTCATTTACCAATTTCGTCAATTATTACCAACTTGCAAAATTATGGATATTGACTGAAGAGTTCTACACAGGTATGGTACTTCCCAGCATCAATTTGATGCCCCGCGCAGCCGGTGCGAGTGGGTCAGCGAGGCCTCTTGTGCTCCACCCGCGGCGGGCTTCGCGGCAAGGAAGGCACCGATCCTTAAAGGAGGGATCACCATGTTATTCGACGTGTACGGCCCGAACGCCGGCTTCCAATGGCTCGGCCTGGCGATGGTGCTCATCGCGCTCATCCTGCTGAACGAATTCGCCCGCCGCACCAAGGCCGGCGGCATCTTCATGTTCTTCGGCGTCTGCGGCGCCATGACCGTCTACTGCCTGGCCGTAGAGATCGGTGCGGCGTCCGGTGCCGAGTGGGCCGTGAACAACCCCACCCACACCGACATGAACAGCTGGTTCCACTACGCCAAGGTGTACGCCGCCACCGCCGGCTGCATCGGCTTCATGATGCTGAAGTACTCCTGGGGCAAGATCGGCCGCTCGCATTGGTTCAAGGCCTTCCCCTTCGTCATCGTGGCCATCAACATCCTCATCGCCGTGGTGAGCGACTTCGAGAGCGCCTTCCGCGCCTTCGGCACCACGTGGGTTTCCACCGAGGGCGTCACGCTCTACGGCGGCTGGCACAACGTGTTCAACGGCATCGCGGGCCTGCTCAACATCGCCTGCATGACCGGCTGGTTCGGCATCTATATCTCCAAGAAGCGTCAGGACATGCTGTGGCCTGACATGACCTGGGTGTTCATCATCGCCTACGATCTGTGGAACTTCTGCTATACCTACAACTGCCTGCCCACCCATTCCTGGTACTGCGGCATTGCCCTGCTGCTCGCGCCGACCATCGCCGGCCTCATCTGGAACAAGGGCGGCTGGATTCAGAACCGCGCCTTCACGCTTTCTATCTGGTGCATGTTCTGCCAGATGGTGCCGATGTTCGTGAACGACTCCGTCTTCGCCGTGCAGTCGGTGAACAACCCGGACGTGAACCTGGGCGTGTCCATCGTCGCGCTGGTGGCCAACATCGCCGCGCTGGCCTACATCGTCTACCGCGCCAAGAAGCTCGGCGTGAACCCGTACAAGCAGGAAGTGTTCGTGGGAACCAAGGACTTCCAGAAGGCCATGGAGCGCCGCGCCGACACCGCCTACCTGCTTGAGACCGAGCCCGCGAGCGCCACGGCCGCCGAGATCGCCGAGATGGTGGCCTACAACGAGCTGCCCGCGACCGGCACCCCCGGCTACGTCTACGTCGCCGTGGAGAAGAACGAGAAGTAGTCATTTGGTTGGCTAAGCTGGCATTCGACTAAGTGGCTGGCCGGGGTAACCAACCTGGCTGCGAAGGCTCGCGCAAGCCCATTTCCCAAAACAAGCTCATCCCGCAGAGGGGGGATCCGCAACGGCGCGGATCCCCCCTCTTCTTTTTCGCATGAATCCCCCTCCTTTTCATTTTCGCGAAGTGAATGCCAGTTGGGAGCAGAAATGGTCAATGCCCGATTCGGAAAATGCCAGTTGAGGGTAGAAATGGCCGGATAACCGCGATTTCTCGCGCCGCCTTTCGACCATTTCGGCCCCCAACTGGCATCTACGGCGCCCTTTTCGCGAATCACCCACGTCAGGACCTCTTCGCGAACCGCCTACAAATGCTGCAAGTTGACACGGTAGCGGCGCAGGCGCTCCTCACCAATGTCGGAGATGACGGCGTCGAGAGCCGCAAGGAGCCCCTCGCGCTGCTCGGGCAACCGACCGTGCAACATCACCGGGTTGGACGCCCCCAGCATGGCGAACTCCACGGGAATATCCAGCTGGGCGACCAGCTCCTTCACCTCCTCATATTTCTCCACCTCGACCGCCTCGCGCCACCGCCCGGCCTCGATCTCCCGGTACAGCGCCGAACTCCGGTAGATGGTGAGCATATTCGCACCGATGAGCCAGGGGTTCGTCCGGTTGCAGACATCCGCCGTCGCCCGCGCCCCCGCCAGACCGCGCCCGGCGCCCGAGATACCCACCAGGTAGAAGAATGCGTAGGAGATCCCCGCAGCATCGAGCCGTGCACACTGTTTCGCGATGTCCTCGGCCCCGTAGCCCTTGTCCATGAACGCAAGGGCCTCCTCGTCACCGGTCTCGATGCCGATGGTGAGACCGTCGAACCCAGCCGCCGCGAGCTCGGCGAGCTCCTCGTCGGTCTTTGCCGCCACATCGGTCACGCGGGAGAAGCACCCGATGCTCTTGCATTGCGGGAAGTAGGTGCGAACAAGCGACGTGATCTTCCGCAAATGCAGCGCCTTCAGCCCGAAGGGGTTCGCTCCCGCAAGAAATATCCGACTCGCGCGGGCGCCGGGCAGCTCGAACAGGTGCTCTTCGGCTTTCCGAAGCGGATCGTGATACCACGTCTGCGCTTCCAGAAGATCCGCCTCGATGTCCTCCAAGGGCGACGGGCGAAACTTGAACGGCAGGTCCTCGTACAACGTGCAGAACTTGCACCGGTGATGCGTGCAGCCCGCCGTCGCCTCGATGATGAGCGAGTCCGCCTCGTAGGGCGGCCGCCAGATCGTTCCCGTGTAATGCATGGCACTCCTTTCTCTCATGCTTGGTGCGATTGGGAAAATCGTTGTCGACATTAAATCCTTCACTGACACGCCTTCAAGGCGCTCATCGTCGATTTCGCTCCCCACCCCATGCGCCATCGATTTCGCTCCCTGTCATCATGCTAGGATTGGTATTCGATTTGAAGTACTGTCTTTTTCTGAAGTAGAAGAGAGGAAGATCTATGGCGCGAAGGCAAGGCGAAGAGGTGGAGCGCTGCAAGTCCGTCTCCACCATCCAGCGCATGATCGGAGGAAAATGGAAGATCGAGATCCTCTTCTATATCGCCCTTAAAGACGTGCGGCATTTCGGGCAGCTCAGGCGCTGCATCGGGAACATATCCGAGTCCACCCTCTCCAAGCAGCTCAGGGAGCTGGCGGACGACGGCTTCCTTGTGCGCACCGATTTCGGCGAGGTGCCCCCGCGCGTGGAATACACCCTCACCCCTCAAGGTGAGAGCTTCGTGCCCATCCTCCTCTCCATGAAGCAGTGGGGCGAAAAAGAGCTGCGGCTTTAAGGCAGCGATTCGAATGGCCGCACTCGCTTTTTCGGGACTAGTCCTGCTTGCAACTTCTCAAAATTTTCGAGAAGTTGCAGCGCTATCTTCTCGAAAATCTTGAGAAGTCGCTTAACTGGGTTTTCACCGAGATGCCGAGGACGAGGCGCTCGAACTTCGGAATCCAACGTCCTGGAACTAGGGCAAGTACGGTCGGCATCAAATCCGCTGCCCCTATTCGACAACAATAGAGCCGATGATGAGGAACTCGCGATCCGACTTCACCTTGAGACGGCTGCTGCCGCAATCGGGGCACGCAACCTGCTTCCATCCCCATATATCGGTGCCAAAAACCAGCAGGCAATCCTCGCATTGCAGCTTCAGAGGCACCTTAGCCATGATAAGGCGAGCCCTTCGGCGATAGTCCCCCGCGAGAGGAATTGAAAGCAGCTCTCCATGAGCTCGTCCACTACATCGCGCAGATCCCCCACGACCAGCGAAACCTCGATCACCCAACTTGCGTTGTTTTCCGCAGCATAGACGAGCACAGTATCTACCTCATTGGTGAGAATGGACATCTCGTGCATGGCGATCTCCTCCTCAAAGACCCCGACCGCCTTTATGAACGGAGCTTTTTACAGCCTCATTTATCTGTGCTCAAGGCGATCCTGGCGAAACAAGAAACAAGCAGCACGGCGAGCAATCTGCGACCCTCTCCCGAATTTATCTCGCTCGCACAGCCAGCTTATCGGCCAATCTCTTCCAGCTTGTCCAGAAGCTCCTGGCGACTGTGCACGTTAGCCTTTCCGTATATCCTACGCATATGAGTCTTTACTGTGTTGGGCGACAAAATGAACTTCTCGGCAATATAGGGAACACTGCGTCCCTCGGCGAAGAGTGCGAGAATCTCTTTCTCTCGTTCAGTGAGCCCGCAGTCATCCGCTAGACGCCTTACGTTATCGGGAACCACCGTCGAAAGCCCGTCCGGCACGCCACTCGGAACCGGAAAGTCCAGCACCCCCTCCGCCTTCACACCCTCACGAGAAGAAGCCGATCGCACAGATCGGCCCTCCTCACCCCCGTCGAGACGAAACATCCGCATTAGGCCGATGACTGCCACAAGCTGCAGATAATTAAGACCGAGCATCACCGGATTGCCCGCTAAACTTCCGTAGTCCCCCACTAGCACCCCGGCGGCCTCTCCTGCCGTAATGCCTACCTGCTCGGCGAACATGGCAACGGCGATCAAGAGGGCAGGGCATACCTGACCCCTCTGAATTTGCTGCGCCATAATAGTCCATACCAGAATATCGAAAGCCGCGTATCCAACGGGAATGCAGATGCGGGCAAAAAGCCGGATGTCCTCAGAGTACGCACCTACCGTCATTGCGAGAAGTCCCACCGCAATAAGGGACACGCATATACTGAACAAATGCTCTATCTTCTGCCCATGACTGGTGAAACTTACGAAGAAGAAGAGCAACGCCGTTACGTCCCGCATTCCTATAACGTCTGCCATACCCGGAACGCCACTGGAAGGGATCTGCGGGGAGAACTCGAAGCCGTACATGAGGCCGAAAACAGAGCAGAACACAAGGATAAACACAATAAAGGAGGGCCGTATGCCCAAAAGCCTCTCTTTCGCGCTCTTCCGCCCACAAGAGGAGTCGACCTCGGCGGTTGCCTCGACAGGAATGCGGAACGTCGCCTTGCCTTGCAGGCGAAACAAGACATAGTAGCCCGCAAAGGAGAGCAGGGGCATAAGACCCACCGACAAGGCCGCCGCCACAGGAAGAAGCCCCTCTAGAAGAAGATTGCCCGCAAGGCCCAAAGCCCATGCTCCCGAAATATGAGTGAGCGTCTTCTGAGTTCCCTGAGCTGTGGCCACGCGTCCCCATAGAATAATGAGGGGAGCCATAGCGCCCCCCACCAAGCAACAGCCCGCGAGACACACCGGTGTCGCCGAGCCCAGATAGCCTCCGGTCACAGCCACGCCGCCCACGACGCCTATTGCAGCGCAGACGGCAAACATCCTCCAACGCCAAAGTTCATCGTCGTTCCCGCGAACCAGGGCAACGACGATGAGGAGAAGGGCAACGCAGCTTGAGACAAGAATGACGAGCGGCGCCAGCCAAGCCAGCGCCTCATGCTCCGCAGAGCTTGCCGCATCCGGCAACAGCGTGTCGCCGAACATCGCGCGATCCATCCATATCCAGAAAAATGCAGCGCCGACAATGCTCGGCCACGACGCCGAACCCGTTAACGCTTTGATGCGCCTTAGCTTTTTCTTCGACTGCCCCATGATTCCCCTTCGGAAACGACCGCGAATGCTCAAGTGATCAGACTGCGGCATACCAAGGCGAATTCTAACATAGTCATCCAACGCATCTTGGCGATTCAATGCTCCCAACTGGCCTTTTTCCTCGTAATCCTTTTCGGGTGACATTTTCCGAACGGCGGCCAATTCACTATTTTGGGAGGTCGCCTCTCTCGTCAGCACAGGCCAATATGCTTACAGGCCGTACGAAGGCACGAAAAAGAAGCGGCCACAGACCCAAAGGAGGAACCTATGGAACAGAGGGAGCGGACAATGAAAAAGGGAGCAACGAAGGTAACCGCGATCGCCCTGGCGATCGCCGCCGTCATGGCACTTGCCCTTTGCGGCTGCGCTAGCCAAGGAGACACATCGAAAAGCGACATTCCCGCAGAGGATCGAACCAATGCCAAGCAGGTGATCATGGCCGCCGGCGACTTGTTCACCATGATGGACCTGGGCCTCACCGATGCCGACAGCCCCGCTACCATCTCCCAGAACGATCCCGCCTTCGCGGAATTTTGGAGCGAGCTTCTCCAATACAAAAAGGTTGCCGACCTCGATGTGCAGAATGCCGAGATCGTCACCGACATCACCGCTGTCGAGGCTGCCACAGCACGCGAGGACAGCACTCAGACGAACTACCGCTACGCCATAAAGAGCGCCACCATGACCGTCAACGGCAAGACGATTACCTACGATGCCTCCAAGGGCTTCTCGGCATAACAGTCACACAGTATCCCGAAACATATAGAGGAGAACACTATGGAAAACCTGTCTCGTAGAAGCTTTCTCGCCTTGGGCACCCTCGGCGCCGCCAGCGCCGCCGCGGCCGGTCTTGCCGGCTGCGCTCCGCAGACCAAGGGCTCCGCATCGACCGATTTGGCCACTACCGGCAACCGCTCGTCGGAGCCCATCAACAGCTCGGGCATCGAGGTGAACCCCGATGAGGTCGTCGAGGTCATCGAGACCAACATCGTCATTGTAGGCGGCGGTCTTTCCGGACTTGCTGCCGCCGTGCAGGCCGCCGAGAACGGTGACGATTTCATTCTTCTTGAGGCCCAAGCCACGCTCGGCGGTAACGGCCAAGGCGTTGAGGGCACCTTCGCCGTGGACTCCCGTTTCCAGAAAGAGCAGAACATCCAAGTCGATCGCTCCATCATCATGCAGGAGGAGCTCGGAAAAACTCAATGGGTGGCCGATGGCCTGCTGTACAAGGATCTTTGCGACAACTCGGCGGCAAACATCGAATGGCTCGTCGATCAATGCGGTTGCGAGCTGGAAGGCACCATCGACAACTACCCCTTCGGCGTCAGCGTCGGCTCCGTTGACACCTTCCACTGGTGGAAGGACGGCGCGGCCTACGTGGGCTACGTGATGCCCATGCAGCAGAAGCTGCGCGATGCGGCGGCGGACATCCGTCTCAACAACCGCGCCCTGGAATTCAGCTATGACGAGAACGGCGCCATCAACGGCGTGTACGCCATCGACGCCTTCGGCGACTTGGTGCAGTACCAGGCCAAAGCCGTCATCGTGGCCACGGGCGGCTTCGCCGACGACGACCGCCGCATGACCAAATGGGGCTTCGATCTGACCACCCTCGAGCGCATCGGCACGCCGGGCCACTTCGGCGACGGCATCAACATGACTATCGCCGCCGGCGCCGAGGAGTTCAACGGCGTATGCTACTTGAAATACAACCGCATCAGCCATCAGGTGGAGAAGTTCGGCGCCTATTGGGGAGCTTTCGCTTTCGGCGGCCCCATGCTTTGGGTTAACCAGGACTGCGAGAGGTTCGTCGACGAAGGCTACGTTTTCCGTGTCGGCAACGCCATCACCCAGTCGGCAGCCGTCCACGGCCAGAATGGCGTGGCCTACAGCATTTTCGATCAGGCTATTTACGAGAAGCAGCTGGCCGACAATGCCGATGCCGCCGCGGAGTGGAAGGTGGACCTCGCCGAGCAGATGGAGGCCATCATCGCCGCCGGCGACGACGTCTGGCGGGCCGACACACTTGCCGAGGCGGCTGAAGCGGCAGGGTTAGATGCCGCTGCGCTGCAGGCGGCCGTCGACGAGTACAACGCGAAGTGCGCCGCCGGCAAGGACGACCTCTACGGCAAGGACGCCCAGTACCTCATCGCCATCCAACAGGGCCCCTTCTACATCGCGAAAATCCACGAGGCCATCGAGGGCCCGCTCGGCGGCGTGAAGACGAATCGCAAGTTCCAGCCCGTGCTGACCGATGGCGGCGTGCTCGATAACGTCTGGGTCATCGGCCTCGACGGCATCATGCTCTACCGCGACGTCTATCCCATCGATGTGCCCGGCAGCGCCAGCGCTGAATGCATCAACGGCGGTCGCTCGGCAGCCAACCAGGCCCACGAACTCGTGCAGGCCTAAGCACCCTTAAGAGACAATCCCCATCTCCCTCCCATCCGGCCCGAGCGACTCCCCTCCCCTCGCTCGGGCCGGATATTCCTGACCAAAGGAAACCTGTGCGCACTTGCGAAATGACTTAGCGAATGAAACTCCATTACGATCAAATTCCTCACCACCATAGTCCCTTTTTTCGTTTTCGCGAAGCCCGCTGTTAAACCACCATTGACATATAGCCGTACCTCTCCCCGATGCTGACGC
>OLOG01000750.1_pt1 | contig 25456 bp, 20 predicted proteins | sample 1672351 | NCBI WGS metagenome assembly OLOG01 (sample SAMEA3136674, study PRJEB25190) | human gut metagenome | biome: human gut; feature: human-associated habitat; material: faeces | place: Austria | collected 2013 | reverse complement strand
AATCTCTCGTTGACTGGGGGCATTGTCCCGCGGTGCTAGATCAAGCTGAAGACGCAGCAGTTATGGCGCTTACTTTAATCTTCTCCTAGGCGTTTTCCCTCTGCCACGGGGTGGGTGGGCGGTTAAGAAGGCGCTGGGCGTTCTCGTAGAGTTGGGCGAGCAGGACGGCGCGGGCCTCGGGGGTGTCGGCGCCACGCACCTCGCAGAGCACATCGGCGGTGTAGATGGTGTGGGCCGGGCCGCAGTCGGTGCCGCGCACAGGCTCGGGAGTCATATAGGGCGAGTCCGTCTCGGTGAGCAGGCGGTCAGCCGGCACCAGTGCGGCGGCCTCGCGCACCTCATCAGCCTTCTTGAAGGTGAGCGGCCCCCCGAAGGCGATGTAGCAGCCGGCCTCCACCCAACGCGCTACCTCCGCAGCGTCCAGGTTGAAGCAGTGCAGAAGAGTCCCCGCCTCGGGGAAGCCCTCCTCTTCCAGGATGGCGAAGCCGTCGTCGTGGGCCTCGCGCATGTGCAGCGCGATGGGCAGCCCCGCTTCCTTGGCCAGGCGGATCTGGGCGCGAAAGACGTCTTGCTGCACATCGCGCGGCGACAGGTCGTAGTGGTAGTCGAGCCCGATCTCCCCCACCGCGCTCACCCGGCGGTCGCGCAAACACTCGAGCAGGGCGGCCTTTAGCTCCGGCGTCCAGTCCTTGGCGTTGTGCGGGTGCACGCCGGCCGCGATGCGCACGTGGGGCACCGCCGGGGCAGCGACAATGCCAGCCGCCCCGTCGTCCTCTTCTTCCATGACCTTCAGATCGCGCGCGGCCTCTATGAGCCAGAGAGGCAGGTCGTCGAAGGTGGCGAAGCCGTCCTCGGCCGGATCGACGATGGTCTCCACAAAAGCGACGCCGTGGGCGCCGGCGCGGGCCAACTCGCAGGCCGGATCGGCGAGCATCTGCAGGTGCGCGTGGGTGTCGGCCACCGGGCCTTCGAGCACCGGCGAGGGCATCACGCGCCACTTGCCCCCCTTGCGCTTCTGGCGAAACAGCGCGTCGTAGAAAACAGGATCTTGGTCTCTCATGATTCCTTCTAGCATCTTCTAAACAGGGCTGCTACAATGGAAGCACCAGCAAAGCCCGAAGCTGTAAACTCTGGCGGGCGGCGCGGATTGTTTTGATCCAGAAAAGACCAGTTACCGCTGGTCTTTTCCTTTCTCCCACTATAGCTCAGGCAAGTTGTCGACATCCAGGCGCGGGAAGAGGGGGTCGCCCACCTCCACGGCGACGCTGGCGGGCAGCTGGCCCCAGGCCGTGGCCTCCTGGATGTCGGTGACGCCGGCGATCTCTCCCAGACCCAGGCGACGGAACACCTCGGCCGAGGTGTTCGGCATGAACGGTGCCATGTACAGGGCGATGATACGGATGGCCTCCAGGCAGTTGTAGATGACCCCGGCCAGCTCATCGGCACGCGCGGGATCCTTCGCCAACGTCCAGGGGGCGCTCTCCTCCACGTACAGGTTCACGCGGCTCGCCAGCTTCTGCACGGCCGTCGCAGCCCCGGTGAAGTCCACCTCGGCCATGCAGGCGTCGTATTCCGCATACAGCCCATCGGCGATCTCGCGCAGCGGGTTGTTCTCGGAGCCCGCGGGCGCCTCGGGCACGCGGCCCTCGAAGTACTTCGTGGTCATGTTCGTCACGCGAGAGACGAGGTTGCCCCAGGTATTGGCCAAGTCAGCGTTGTACACCTGCACCATGCGCTCCATGGAGATGGAGCCGTCGTGGCCGAACTGCACGTCGCTCATGAAGTAGTAGCGGTAGGCGTCCACGCCGAACACGCGCACCAGATCGGCCGGCATAAGACCATTGCCCTTCGACTTCGACATCTTCTCGCCCTTGGTGAGCAGAAAACCGTGGCCGAACACCGTGTGCGTGATGGGCATGCCGGCGGCCATGAGCATGGCCGGCCAGATGACGCAGTGGAAGCGGGTGATGTCCTTGCCCACAAAGTGGTACTGAATGGGCCAGCGGCGATCGAACTCGGCCTCGCGCTCGGGGTCGCCGTAGCCGATGCCCGTGAGGTACGCGATGAGCGCGTCGGCCCACACGTAGAACACGTGGCCCTCATCCCACGGCACGGGGACGCCCCAGTCGAAGCTGGAACGGGAGATGGACAGATCCTGCAAGCCGCCCTTCACGAAGGAGACGATCTCGTTGCGACGGCTGACCGGCCGGATGAAGTCCGGATGCTCGTCATAGAAGGCGAGGAGTTTGTCCTGGAACTCGGAGAGCTTGAAGAACCAGTTCTCCTCGCCCGAGGACTCGTAGCGCACCGGGCGCTTGCAGTCGGGGCACACGAATTCGCCGTCCTCGTTCTTCTCCAGATCGCTCTCGGCGTAGTAGGTCTCCTCATGGACGCAGTACCAGCCCTCGTAGGCGCTCTTGTACAGCCAGCCTTTCTCGTACAAATCGGTCCAGAACTTCTGCACGGCGCGCGTCTGGCGATCCTCAGTGGTGCGCACGAAGTTGGTGTAGTCGATATCCAGCGTCTTCCACGCATCGGTGAAGGCGGGGGCGAGGGAATCGCACCAGGCTTGCGGGGTCATGCCGTTCTTCTCGGCGGTCTCGGCGATCTTCTGGCCGTGCTCGTCGGTGCCGGTGACGAACGACACGTCGTAGCCGTTCATACGCTCGTAGCGAGCAATGGTGTCGGCGGCCACCGTGGTATAGGCGGTACCCAGATGCGGCGCGGCGTTGATGTAGTAGATGGGCGTGGTGACGCCGAAGGTTCCCTTAGGCATAACGGGTAAGACTCCTTTTCCGGGCGCAGGCGGCCGATGACACCACCGCTCCCCTTTAGGGTTGTTGCGTGCAGGCTATCTTAACACAGCGAAGGGCCGCACGATCCTTCGACTCCGCGCTGCGCCGTAGGCGCGTGATGACGCGGGGCCGTGAGGAACCAGGGCAGCAAGGGTCGCGAGGGACGCGAGCGCCGCAAGGATCAGGAGCGCCCGAGGATTCCGCCCAGCGTCGCCGCCAGGTCCTTCACGCTGATGGGCTTGGAGAGATGGTCGTCGGCGCCGGCGCGCTTCGATTCCTGCACATCCTCGGTGAACGCGTTGGCCGAGAGCACCACGACGGGCAGCGCGCGCAAATCATCGCGCTCGCTCTCGCGGATGCGGCGCGTGGCCTCGAGGCCGTTCATGACGGGCATCTGGATATCCATGAGCACCACGTCGAAATGCCCCGGCTCGCTCGCATCCAGCGCATCGAGGGCCTCCTGGCCGTTGGCCGCCGTCTCGGCCGCTGCGCCGAGGGACTCCAGCAGCGCCACGGCGATCTCGCTGTTAAGCTCGTTGTCCTCCACAAGCAGCACGCGCACGCCGCTCAAGTCGGCGCCCCTCGGCGCGGGCGCATCCCCCTGCGAAGCATCGCGCGCATCGTCGGCGTCGTCGCTTTCCCCAAGGACGCCTTTCGCATCCCTTTCCACATAGCGCATGCTCACCCGCACCGTGAACACCGTGCCGCGACCCGGCTCGCTTTCCACATCAATCGTGCCGCCCATCAGCGAGACGACGGACTGGGCGATGGAAAGCCCCAGCCCCGTGCCCTCCACGGACTCGGTGCGCGAGTCGTGCTCGCGCGCGAAGGGCTCGAAGACGTGCGCCAGAAACTCCGGCGCCATGCCGCAGCCGGTGTCGGCGAAGACGAACTCGTAGTCGCTCGTCCCCTCGACGCGAGAGGCGTGCTCGACAACCCGCAGCGACACCGAGCCGCCCGCCGGCGTGAACTTCACCGCATTGCCGAGCATGTTCATGAACACCTGCTGCAAGCGAAGCCCGTCGCCCTCTACCAGCGGATGGGCGAGCCCTTCGAATTCAATCACGAAGGCGATGCCCGATTCTTCGCAGCGCTGCGAGAACATCGTCTCCATCTCGAGAGCCAACGCTCGCAGATCCACCTCTCCCACGGTAAGCACCAGGCGCCCGTTCTCGATCATGGAGAGATCGAGAACCTCGTTGATCAGCGCGAGCAAATGGTTGCTCGACAGCGTGATCTTCGCCAGGCAGTCGTCCACTTTCTCCGGATGCCCCTCGTTCATGCGCGCGAGCTCCGTCATGCCGATGATGGCGTTCATCGGCGTGCGGATATCGTGGCTCATGCGCGAGAGGAAGTCGCTCTTGGCGTTGTTGGCGGCAACCGCCGCGCGATAGGAGTCCTCCATGGCCCGCTGGAGCTGCTTCTCGCGCTGCTTGAGCGCCGTGACGTCCTGGGTTGTGTAGAGAAGCCGCGTCGGCATCCCCGCCGCGTCGCGCTGCACGCAGATGAGGTTGATGTCCTCCCATTTGACGTCTCCCCCGCGATTCATCTGGTACTCGAAGCGGATCTCGTCGGAGCCGGGCGGCATGAGATCGATGATCGTGTGCTTGTCGTAGAGCTTGGCCACCTCCGCCTTGGCCTCGTCGCCCACGACCAGGCCCTGCAGGCGCTCTATCATGGCGGTGTAGGGGCCTTCCAACTCGTAGGGGTCACTCGGCGTGACCGGGCCGCTCATGTAGCGGAACCGATCGGCATCCAAATCCATGAGCACCAGCCGCTCGGTCAGCTTGGCCACCCCGCGCTGCACGTCCTCCCGATCGCGCATCGAGCGGGTGAGCGAGCGGTGGCGGCGGTTGTTGTAGAAGATAATGCCGGCAATGACGAGGACGAATACCACCACGATGACGAACAGGGCGTTCCAACCGCCTTCATTGGCCTCGTTGATCATCTGCTCGGTAGCGGCGGCCGGGAACGTCTCCAGCATCATCCAGCCGAGACCCGGCACCTCGCGAAGGCACACCGAGCCCGTGCCGCGCTCAGCCTGGTAGCTGTACGTGACCGTCTCGTGATTGGCAAAAGCGCGCTCCAGATCGCGGGCGCCAGAGGTGGCAGAGGGGTCGGCCTGCGCCTCTTGGATAAGGTTCCTGCCAACATAGGAGGAATCCGTGGCGGCCACCACCTCCCCGGTGGGCAAGCACAGCATCACCTGGGACGCGTAGCCGAAGAAATCGCCTGACAGAAGATCGGCGAGCCGGTTCTCGCTGTAGTGGGCCAGAAGCAAGCCCACGACCGGGCCGTCCGCGCCCTCGCGAACCGGTGCGAAGAAGTACACGAGGTTCTCGTGGGTCATGCGGGTGTTGAATACGGCCTCGATGCCAGATTCGCCCGCCATGGCCCGCTTGAAGTAAGAGCGATCCGACACGTTCACCGGCTCGTGCTGGGGCGAGTGCTGCATGCCGTCGACATCAACGAAGTCGATGGTGTCGAAAGGCGAGGTCTCCTCCACGCTGATGAGCCATTCCTCGCTGGTGACGATGTCGGTCACATCCGCCGACTCCGAGGCAAGGGCGGCGATAGTCTCGATGTCTTTCTGCGTGTTCTCCATGAGGGTGGAGACCAGCACGCAGGATTGGGCCGTGGCATCAGAGACGTACTGGTTCGCCTGGGCGACGATGCGGTTGCTCGTCTGCTGCATGAAGGTGGACAGCGTGACGACGACCGCGATGAACACGAGAACGAAAGCAGCTATGGAGAGCCAGTACTTTTTCCCCTCGTCTTCCACAGCGTCCTCTCTCGTCGCGGCACAGGTAATTACACATGATACGCGAAAGAGGTCTGGTGGTAGATTACAAGTTGGCAGCGGCGGCGGAAGAGGCGACGTCGGCGAGGGTGAGCCCGGAGAGATAATCGCCGATCGCCGCTTGAAGGCCGCCCCACACGCGACGAGACGGGCAGTCCTCGGCGCGCTCGCAGGCAGAGAGCGACCCCATGCAGTCGAGCAACTCCAAGCCGTCCTCGGAGGCGGCGACGATGTCGGCCAGCGTGATGGCACTTGCATCGCGGGAAAGACGGTAGCCGCCCTGGTTCCCGCGCGTCACGTCGAGCAATCCCGCGCTGGCGAGAGGCGCGACGACCTGCTCGAGATATTTCTTGGAAAGGCCCTGGCGGTCGGCGATATCCTTCAGGGCCACGCGGCCCTCCCCCTGGCTTTGGGCCAAATCGATCATGAAACGCATGCCGTAGCGGGTCTTCGTCGAAATCTTCACCGAGGTCGCCTTTCTGGGAAATCGTCGTGAATATGGCAACAATCATAAGAGGTTCTTGACAATCTCCGCAACCCGATTATATTAAACTCTAGCAAATTACTAGACTTAGATGGGGGCGCCCGGCCGCGCCCGAGAACCGTACCGGGCGAATCCATCCCAGACGCGGAAGCAGGAGCACCATGAGGCAGATCTACCTTGACCATGCGTCCACGACGCCCGTTCGCCCCGAAGTGGTGGAGGCCATGGCCCCCTACTTCACCGAGCATTTCGGCAATCCTTCCTCCATTTACCCCTTGGGCCAGGAGGCCTCCGACGCCGTGGCTGCCGCCCGCGAGAGCTTGGCCAGCCTCATCGGCGCGACGCCGCGCGAAATCTTCTTCTCGAGCGGCGGCACCGAATCGGACAACTGGGCCCTCAAGGGCTTCGCTCGGGCCAACGCCACCAAGGGGCGCCACATCATCACGAGCGCCATCGAGCACCACGCGGTGCTTCACACCTGCGAGGCGCTGGAGCGCGAGGGCTTCGAGGTGACCTATCTTCCCGTGGACGAGCACGGACTCGTGAGCGTTGAGGACTTCAAGGCGGCCATCCGCCCGGACACCATCCTGGCCTCCATCATGTTCGCCAACAACGAGATCGGCACCATCGAGCCTATTCGCGAGCTGGCGGCGGCCGCCCACGAGGCGAGCGTCGCCTTCCACACCGACGCGGTGCAGGCCTTCGGCCATGAGCCCATCGACGTGAACGAGCTGGGCATCGACATGCTGTCGGCGTCGTCCCACAAGATCTACGGCCCCAAGGGCGTCGGCCTTTTGTATGTGCGCCGTGGCGTGAAGCTTCAGAACCTTCTCGATGGCGGCCAGCAGGAGCGCGGGCGCCGCGGCTCCACGGAGAACGTGCCCGGCATCGTCGGCTTCGCGCGCGCCGCCGAATTGGCCGCGGAGGAAATCGCCCCCGAGCGCGACCGTCAGCTGGCCCTGCGCGACCATGCCATCCGCCGCATTCTCGAGGAGATCCCCTCGGCCAAGCTCAACGGCAGCTGGGAGAGCCGCCTGGCCAACAACGTGAACTTCTCCTTCGAGTTCATCGAGGGCGAGGGCATGCTGCTGCAGCTGGCCACCCGGGGCATCTGCGTGTCCTCCGGTTCCGCCTGCACCTCCGGCTCGCTGGACCCGAGCCACGTGCTTTTGGCCATCGGCCTTCCCCACGAGATCGCCCACGGCTCGCTGCGCATGACGCTGGGCCGCGACACCACACGGGAAGACGTCGACTTCGCCGTGGACTCGCTTAAGGCCACGTTGCAGAACCTGCGCATGATGAGCCCCCTGTACGAGGACTTCCAGCAGGGCAAGGTGGAATCGGTCATCGAGCGCTTCAAAGCCGACGGCTTCCCCTACGCGAACTAGCATCACTCATCACCTCCCCTCAATAGAAAGAGAGAACCCCCCTCATGGCCATGAACTACTCCGATAAAGTGATGGAGCACTTCACCAATCCCCAGAACGTCGGCGAGATCGAAAACGCGAGCGGCTGCGGCACCGTGGGCAATGCGGTGTGCGGCGACATCATGCGCGTGTACCTCGACATCGACGAGAACAACGTCATCCGCGACGCGAAGTTCAAGACCTTCGGCTGCGGCGCCGCCATCGCCACAAGCTCCATGGCCACCGTACTCGTGAAGGGCAAGACGGTGCAGGAGGCGCTGGAGGTCACGAACAAGGCCGTCATGGAGGCCTTAGACGGGCTGCCCCCGGTGAAGGTGCACTGCTCGCTGCTGGCCGAAGAGGCCATCCATGCGGCGCTGTGGGACTACGCCGAGAAGAACGGCATCGTCATCGAGGGCCTGGAGAAGCCCGTGAGCGACATCTCCGAGCACGACCACGGCCACGGCGACGAGGACGACGAGTAGCCGCTGGCTCTCCGACAAGCCGCTGGTTCGACCCGGAAGCCCAAGGGCTTCCGGGCTCTTCTCTTTTCAAGCCGGCGCGTGCCGCAAAGTCGCCCACCCCTACGCTGCAACGACGATGACGTTCATGCCGTCGCCCGCGCAGGTTTGCAGCACCACCGACTCGCCGTAACCGGTTACCCGCGAAGCGATGGTCTTCCACGTGGCCGTCTCCTCCACCTGGAACACATCCCTCACCGTATAAGTGCGCCGCCCTCCCGAGCGGTCGCACACGACGACGGCATCGCCCGAGGACAGCGAACGCACCGGTGCGAACGAGCCGGGGTTATGTCCGACGAAATAGCCCCAGCTGCCGTCATCCACCGCGTCCGACCCCAACCACAGACCTCCCCCGGAACTCGGTGTCGTGCCGCCGCGCACATCGCGGTAGGGAATGGCGGTACCGTCTACCACCAGCGTGCCAGGCTTGAGCGTTCCATCGACGTTCGATCCCTCATCAGATGGCACCTCTTCGGAAGCGGAAGAGCCGGCTTCCGCCGATGTTTCCACCGAAGGTTCGGGCCCGGGCGCGCTCGGCTGAGAGGCAAATCCCCCACCCTCCCCCGCGCTTCCGGATTCCTTCGACGCCTCCTGGCTGCCGCGTTGCTCGTCCACCCGAGCCGCCTCTTCCGAACGCGCTGCCGCGACCTCGCCCGATGAGGTACCTGAGCCCTCGGCTGAAAGATGAGCGCCCTGTGCCCCGGCGGCTTCGGCCGGTGCTTGCTCCCCTGCTTCCGTGGCGGCTTTCCGCTCCGCCGCGTCCGTTGCCCTATAGGCCGCAAGCGCCTGCCGCACTTCGGCGCGATGGGAACGGGCCGCAGCGGCCACCTTCTCCTCCAACTTCTGGCCCACCAACGGAGCCCAAGCGTCCCCGGCTCTCACACTTTCCTCAGGCACGGACCCCTCACTTCCCCAAGCTACCGCGCCAAGCCCCAGGCCAGCGCCCAAGGTAAGCGCCAGCGCTCCTGTCACCACAGCCTTCTTTTTGCGTCCAACAACCTCTCCCATGCTCTCACCAGGCCTTTCGCTCTCAAAACCGAATGTTTGTTCGCATTGTAATGTAATACAAGCCCAATGAAAAGCCCTTTTAGTACAAAAGTTCGCTTCAATTTCGCAGTGCCGAATCCCGACGCTAGCGCAGCTTGGCGCGGCGCTCTTTCCAGTCGGGCATGAAAGTGTCCATAAGCGCGTGGAAGCGAGGGCCGTGGCCGCGCTCAAGCAGGTGGCACAGCTCGTGGACGACCACGTATTCCAAGCACTCCGGCGGGTAGAGGGCCAAGCGCACGTTGATGCAGATGCGGCCGGTCGAGGGCTGGCAGCTGCCCCAGCGACTCGTCATGTTGCGGTAGGCGATCTTGCCCGCCTTCACGCCCATGACGGGCTCCCACGCCTCGATGAGCGCCGGCACGCAGGCCGCAACGACCGCTTTCCACTGGGCCACTTCCGTAGGCGTGGCCGCGGCGGCCTCGACACGGGGCGATTGCGCGATCTCCTGCTGCTGGCGCTCTATCCAGTCGCGCTTCTCCCCCACGAACTTCCGGATGGTGGCGAGCGGCAAGTGCAGGGGCGCCGACACCTCGATGCGCCCGTCGGGAGGCTTTACCCGCAGGTGCATATTCTTGATGGCCTTGCGGGTGAGCCAGACCTCCAGCCCGTCGATGAAGACGAGCTCGGGAGGCATCATTTTTGCCGGACGCTTTCTCGCTGCTGCCATGAAATTATTCGACTCGCTTCGCTCGCTCAGAATGACACCGAAGTCATCGCGCGGCCTCCATGGCCAGGTTGTAGGCGTCGTTGCGGGAAATGCCGAACTCGGCGACAAGGTGCTTGGTGACCTCCTTGGTGCGCAGGCCCTCCGCCACCAGCTCGACAGCGCGCTCGGCAGCCGATGCCGCGGCCTCCTCGGCACCGACGGCCGCCTCCGTCTCGCCCGGGGCGTCTATCACGAGCGCGATCTCGCCGCGAACGCCGCCGGGCTCCTCGGCACGGGCCGCGAACCGCTCGCGCAGCTCGGCGGCACTCCCCCGGGCCACCTCCTCGTGCAGCTTCGTCAGCTCGCGGCAGACCGCCACCTCGCGCCACGGCAGCACCTCGGCGATGACCGAAAGCGCCGCCACCAGCCGGTTCGGGCTCTCGTAGAACACGAGAGCCGCGTCCAACCCGGAAAGCTCTGCGAGCACCGTCCGTTGCTCGGTCGCCTTGCGTGGGAAGAAGCCGCCGAAGTAGAAGCGCGGGCACACCGTTCCCGAGGCCACGTAGGCGCAGGCCGCCGCCGAGGCGCCGGGCAGCACCTCCACGGCCACACCGGCCTCGCGCGCCGCGGCCACAAGTCGCAGCCCCGGGTCGGACACGCCGGGCATGCCGGCGTCCGAGCAGTAGGCCACCACCTCGCCGGCCGCCACGCGCTCCACCACGCCCGCAGCCCGCGAGCCGATCATCGCCTCGTCCAGCCGCGCGAGCCGCTTCTCGATCCCGAAGTGCGCGAGCAGCTTCCCCGTTACCCGGGTGTCCTCGGCGCACACCACGTCGGCCTCGCGCAGCGCCTCCAGCGAGCGCAGCGTCATATCGCCCAAATTCCCAATGGGCGTCGGCACGATGACGAGTTTTCCCGAAGTGCTCATAGGTACATTATATATGAGGAGGCGGCCACTTAGCCCTCGTCGCCCAAGCGTCGTTCGGCATCGCGAAACGCGCGGTCATGATCGCGGGCCCCGATGGCGAGGATGTCCACGATCTGAACTTGCCCGTCGCGAATACGGTAGATCACACGAAGGCCGTCGGCCCGAAACTTCAACTCCCGGCATCCGGCCAAAGCTCCGCTGAGCGCCTTGCCTATCTCCGCGGGACGAACGCGGAGTCGGGCAAGCCCTTTGTTGAGCATCGAGCGAACCGAGCCGTCGAGCGCCTCGTACTCCTTGCGGGCCCCACGGGAGAAGACGAGCTCGTAACCGCTCATGCGAAAAGCCCCCCATCAGGAAGGTCATCGGGATCAAGGGCCAAGAAGGCATCATAGCCCTCGTCGCCCAGTATCTCGCTGAACGGCACGGTCTCCCCCGAGGGATCGCGATCGATGGCGGCCAACCGCTGCGCCGCGACATCGTAGAGGCGCTGGAGGCGCAGCTGCTCCAGTTCCACCGCCATGGCCTCGAACTCGTCGTAGTCCACGATGACCGTCTCGATGCTGGCATTGCGATCGGTCACGAACAGCGGCTCCCGCTTCGCACGGCGGCGGCACTCTCCGAAGTTCTTAGAGGCCTGGGTGGCGCTCACCACCCGATCCTTGCTGAAAGCCAGCTTCCCATCGGCGACGACAACCATGATTTCGCTCCTTATGCGTATGCAATCTACTTTAACACCGTATTTTTATGCGTATTGTAACACGGAAAATGGGTAGGCAGCGAATAGTTGTCCCGAAGTCCCTATCTCATTGTGGCCCCCGCCTTCGCAGAGTACTAGCTGGTCTTGGACTATCTGCGCCTGCAGAACCGCTTAAGCAGAGGCTCCCGGCAGGAAAGCGGCATCCTTGTCCACGAAATCGGCAAGCAAACGGGCATAGTCGCGATAGTATCCGCTTCTGTCGTGCTCCACGACCCGTTCTGCGAAGGCATCGACCCAACGAAGTAGGTGCTCCTCCAGAAACAGTCGCTGCTCCGTCAGCAGCGACGCCCTTTGAGCCTCGCCGGCCCTCGTTGTTTCAAGAGCCAACTCCCGCATAAAGGCCAATTCGATGGCCATGTGATCATCTGCGACCTTGCCCATGCCGAGAGGTTTAAAGCCGTTGCGCAGATACACGTTTCGAACTTCGAGAGTATTCGGCTGAAAGAGCGCATTGATCCCCGTAGCGTAGATAGATTCCCACATACACACCGCCGGCTTGCCCACACCCACGAAGAGGCGGTTGTACTCCCCTTCCAAGGTAAGCGGCACCGCATCAATATCCTGCTCAGGCACTTTCGGGCCGGCGCCTTCGCCAACCTTGCAAGTACGGCAATCCCGAAGGCCCCAGGCCTCGCCTAAAACCTCGAAGCACTGGTCCATAACCTCACAGGATTCATTTTCCGCGAGAGCCCGGTCGGGCACATCCGAGAACACGCGCTGCAGCAACCCGTACATTGCCGCCCGGGCGACCAGCACCTCATCAAGAGCATCACTCTGAACTTGGTTCATCTCAACAGCCCCTTCTTCGCCATACGGCCAATCTCCTGTTTTGAGAAACCGCCGCGCCCCCTGGGAGCGCGGCGGATACGGGAGGGCCACTCGTGCAACCTCGACAACAGCTGGATGACTTCAGTTCCTACATCAGCCAATCCCGAAACGAGCTGGCTGCATAGGCGCTCTCGTCGACATACGTGGCAGGAGAGGTGGTCGATTCCGGCGCACAGGCCACTTTGCCCAAATTCGTCCCCGTCTCTTCCATATCGCCGAACGTGAGCGCTCTCATAAGGCACGCCTGGACGCAATCTGGCTCTATGCCCTTCGCGCGCAGATCATAGCAACCATCGCATTTCTGCGTGATGTTCAGATCGACGCGATACTGGGGAGCCCCATAGGGGCAGCTTTTCACGCAGGACTGGCAGCCGATGCACGCGCTGTCATCATGCTGCACGGTTCCATCCTCTTCGTCAACGTACATGGCCCCTACGGGACAGTTCGCCACGCAGGCGGGATCCATGCAGTGGTTGCAGGCGAGTGACAGGTGGAAGACGCCCGGTTTGGAACCGTTCTCGCTCACGAAGCTGCTCACCCGACGGAAGAACGCCCCTTCGGGAAGATGATGGTTCTCCTTGCACACCATCATGCAGCTGTGGCACCCCGAGCACAGACTCTGGTTGAAATGAAAGCCCTTCTTTCCCATGATCTTCTCCTATTCCGCGCTCAGAACGACCTGACGACTGCTGTCGCTTCCCAGCGGATCGCCCGCATATTTGCTCACGCGCACGTTATTCGAATTGAACGAGGTGCACCCCATACCCTGCATGAGGGTGCCGTTCAGGGTGCTGACGCCGCCCATGACGTCAATGCCCTCCTCATTGAACTGCGACCAACCGCCATTGGGAAGTGCCAGCACGTCGTCCATATAGGTGGGGCTGACGCACGCTATGCGAAGCACGCTTCCGTGAGGACTCTCCACCAGAACCGTGTCGCCCGTGGCGATACCGTTCTCCTTCGCCACCTTCTCTCCCATGAACACCGGTGTGGCAAACGCCTCGCCCAGAGACTTGGTGTTGCCGTATACGCCGTTGCCGAAACGAGGGTAATGCGTGTTGTACATCAGGTAGGGAAAGTCGCCCTTCACCTGGTCTTCGAAATCCGCGTAAGTGGTCTCGATGCCCTCCACGGGCGTCACGTAGGTGGGATAGGGCTTCCACTCGTCGCCTGCACGAAGCTTCGCCTGGTTGAGGATATCGGCCTTGTACTGGCAGTAGATCTCGAATTTCCCGGAATCGGTGGCCAGCGGGTGGGCAACGGGATCGTCCACGAAGTCCTTGTACGCAATGAAGCCAAAATTGTCGCCCTGCTTGCGCTCTACCTGGTAGACGCCCTTTTCCTTGAACTCCTGCAGCGTGATGCGCCCCTGTTGCGGCTGGCCCTCCACGCCCATGGCGTCAATATCTTCCTGGGTTATGGTAAGCAGGGGCTCATAGGTCACACCGTCGTCGCAGATGACCGTGGTGCCCGCCATGATGTTGTACAGCTTCTGCTCTTCGGAAAGCGGATACATGCCGGCGGGGTCTTCCCCCAGCGCCGTGAGGATGGCGCTCTCGAATTCCCGGTTCGTGCGCGCTTCGTACAGGGGATCGCACACTTTATCGTAGTGGTACACAATTTCGCGGCCGCCCTCGCCCGTCTCCAGGATGGCCTCCTTCTCCAAGTCGCTGATGACCGGAACGACGATATCGCAGAACTGGATGTCCAGCTTCGGAAGGATTCCGCGGCCCACTACGCATTCGATGCCGCCCTCGCGCAGGGCCCGCACCGCTTTCACGGTATCGGGGTAGGAGCGCATGGCAGACCACGTGCCGAAATCCATAAAGCGGACGTCCAGGTCGCGCTCCTCGCAGGCGCTCTCGGGAGCGTCGTTGCGAATGTCTCCGGTGAAATGGTACTTCTTGTTGAAAATCGCATCCCACACCTGTGCGGCGCTCACCACGTCGTCGCACGGCTCGCCGAGCATCTTCTTCGGGGCGATTCCCAACTTTTCCTTGGCCTCGTCGACTCCCGAGCTGCCCGTCAAAATAAGGTTGCACGGCGCATCGCTTCCGCCATCGAAGTAGTAGCCGCCCCAGCACTGCCCCGGTTTGCCGTAATGGCCGCCCATGGAGTTGACGGCGATCATGAGCTGCTCCAAGTTCTCCGTAGCGGTATGGCGCATGCAGCCGAAGGCATTGAACGTCATGACCTTGTTTTCCTTCGACAGCAATGTGGCGAACTTGGTGATTGCCTCCACCGGCGTGCCGCAGATCTTCGTGGCCCACTCCGGTGTTTTCGGAACGCCGTCGTATTCCCCCTTGACATAGCCGAGGAAGTTCTCGGCGCTCGCCGCATTGGCCGGCATCGATTCGGCGTCGAATCCCACGGTGTACTTGTGGAGGAAGTCCCAGTCCACGACGTTGCCGCCCTCTTCATCCAAGCGCAGCATCTCGTAGGCGACGGCTAACAGGAAAGCCGTATCGGTGCCCGGACGAACGGGAATCCAGTCGGCCTCGAGCATGCTGGCCGTCATATTGTAGTCGGGACCCACCACGGTGAAAGTAGCGCCGTTCTCCTTCGCTTTCATGAAGTGCCACATGGGAGAACCCATGGCGTTCCATGCAGGATTGAAGCTGTAGAGCACCACGTTCTCCGCGTTGTACATTAAGTCGAAGCGATCATTGGCCTGGCCGCGCTTCACATCGCAGCCATCGTGCTCCGCGCCCAGGTGGGCCGGCGCCAAACGCGCGCTGCCGCGGGATCCCGTGGCCATGATGCCCACGCTGCCGCCCAAATAGCTGGCATAGGGCAGCCCGTCCCACGACACGCCCAGAAACGAACGCGAACCAAACTGCTCGAACACCCGCTTAACCTCGTCGGCCACGTACCCGACCGCCTCGTCCCAGGAGATGCGCTCCCATTCGTCCTGCCCGCGCAGCTCGGGATGGTAGTCCACCCCGCCCGGCTGCCAATGCTTGCGCTTCATGGGATACTTGATGCGATCCTCCCCCAACCACGTGGAGGACAGCGTTTTGCCGCGCGGACAGCTGCGCTGCTGAGGGTAATCCTGGGAATCATCATGAGTATCGTCGGTCTTCTGGCGAACAATCACACCGTCGACCACATAGCCCTTGTTCAGGCAACGTCCGCCGCAGGACTGCCAGCAGGAAAGCGTCATCCACTGACCGCCCTCCGGCAGGACGTCGATTGGCTGCCGCTGAATACCCGTATCCTCTCCCGTTTTCGGCGTCTTGGTGGGCTCAACATCGCCGCCAACGCATCCCGATAGGGCAAGCGAGCTTGCCAATAGCGAAGCCGCTCCTAGAAATGCACGTCGTTCCAGCATTCCCATCTCCTCTTTCTCGCTCCCATGCAACGAACTCGGGAATGTGCCATCGCTTCAGGCCGGCTCACCCGCCCTCGTTGCCTTACGGGAAGGATTATGGAATCGCGGGAAAACGGCTTCAATAGACGGCAGATCAATGAATCCTTAACAAATTACAACACGAAGGTCAGCAGAGGCAACGTGCATCTCGAGATGCTAGAATTCCTTAGAGAACGAAAGGGGGCACTGTGGGCGGGAAGGAACTTCGCATCGATGTGAAGCTCGTTGTGCTCAGCGCCGTCCTCATCACCCTCATTATTGCCGTTGTCGGCCTCTGGTCGGCCAAAACCCACGAGCAGCAGCTGAGGCAGGAACTCGTTGAGCAAGCCCGAGGTTTCGCCCAGCAGATGGATGCCGTGTGGACTTTCGTCGACGCCAATCAAAACCGCATCAATTACACTTCGGACGGCATATACGAATTCAAGGGACTGCACTGCTCAGTTGCGGCAAAAGCGGTAGCCCAGCTGTTCAACAGGAGCACCGACTACGTGGTTAAGTTCACGCGCACCGATCCGAGAAACCCCGGAGATGCCCCTGATGAGTGGGAACAAGGCGCTCTGGCCTCCTTCGAGGAAGATCCCGCCATTGGAGAGTACTACCAACTCGTGGAAAACGATGAGGCGATGAGCCTCCGCTATTGCACGCCGCTCACCGTGGAAGAGGGGTGCCTGTCGTGTCACGGAGCGCCCAAGGGCGAGATAGATATCACCGGCTATGCAAAGGAAGGATGGAGCATGGGCGATATCGCGGGCGCCCTGAGCATCAGCATCCCCGCGGAACGATACATCGAATCCTACAACGCCGCACTTGCGCGAGATCTCGTCTATTACACCTTGGCAATGTGCGCCGCCTTGGCCATCCTTTTCTTCGCCGTACGCCACCTCGTCACCAAGCCTTTGCACTCGGTCGTTGAGAGTTTGGGCGAAGTGGGCCGAGGGCGTATCGACATGAAGCTGAACAACAGCCAGTCGACCAAAGAGATGTCGACCATGATCAACGCGTTCAACACTATGACCGACGAGCTGGACGATCTCTACGGCAATCTGGAGCAGCAAGTTGCCGACCGAACCGAGAGGCTGCAGAAACTAAGCGAGCAGGCCATCGCCCAGAGGGAGGAGATAAAGAAGGTCAACGAACGCCTGCAGCAGGAATCGGCCTACAAGTCCGACTTCCTCGCGACCATGAGCCACGAGTTGAAAACCCCCCTTACTGCCACTATCTCCTATCTGGAAGCGCTGCAATCGAAGCAATTCAACTTATCAGACGAGGAAAAGCAACTGGCCTCAAGCGCCGAGGCCAGCAGCAAAGAGCTGCTGCTAATCATCAACAATATCCTTGAAACCAGCAGATCCAAAGACATCAAGGAGAAGATGAACTGGGAAGTGATCGATGTACTCGACTTTACCGAGTACCTTCTGCAAGAAACGCTCCCCCTCGCCCGGCGCAGAAACGTGACCATTGTGCGGAAAGCAGACCCGGCCTGCCCCCTCATCTACTCAGACTGGGGCAAATTGCGTCACGTTTTGCTCAACCTGATGAGCAATGCCACCAAATTCTCGCACGAAGGGGGCATCGTCGAATTGGCGGCACGGATCTGCGAAGACGGCAAACACGTGCAGATCGCCGTAACGGATCACGGGATCGGCATTGCGCGGGAAGATCTCGACTCCATTTTCGATCGGTTCTCCCAGACGAGTCACTGGGGAAACGCGAATCCAGACGGAAGCGGCTTGGGACTCTATATCGTGAAAGAGTACGCACAGCTCCTCGGCGGAGAGGTAGCCGTTGAAAGCGAGCTTGGAAAAGGGTCTGCGTTTTTCCTCGCACTTCCCACTCATCCAGAAGGGGCTCCCAGTGAACAACATACTGCTTATTGACGACAATCGAGAAATTCACAATTCTCTCCGGCCGATTGCCGCAGCTCACGGCTACAGCCTCCTCTCGGCCTACGACGGTCTCTCCGGGCTATCAATGGCGCAGAGCTGCGGTGCCGATATTATCATCCTCGACGTGATGCTGCCCCAATCCAACGGATTCGCCCTGTGTCGGAAGATCCGAGAAGCCGGCTGCGACACCCCGGTTATATTCCTCACGGCGAAAAGCGATATCGTCGACAAGAGCATCGGCTTCGAAGCCGGAGGCGATGACTACATGACCAAGCCCTTCCAATCCGAGGAGCTGTTCATGAGGATATCCGCCGTGCTCCGCCGAACGGGATCGCAGAAGGCAAAGCCCGAGCCCCCAAAGGAAAACAAGCAAGATGTGGTTCTCGGCGATTTAGTGCTGAAACCGAGCCAATACCTCGTAGAGAAACATGGCGAGAACGTTGGCCTTACCGCCAAGGAATTCGAGATACTGCACTTGCTCTCCTCGAGCCTGGGGGATGTTTTCAGCAAGGAGCAGATCTACGAGCACCTTTGGAACGAATCGAACCCGCTCAGCCTCGACTCGATTACCGTGCTCGTTCGCCGCATAAGGGAGAAAATCGAAGACGACCCTTCTAATCCCGTCCACCTTCTCACCGTATGGAGGATCGGCTACCGGCTGGTCTAACGCTGCGCCTCGCTCTCGAAAGACGCAACGTCGAAAGGCGACCGTAAAGGACATATCCCGCCCCGCACAGGGATGACGTCGTGTGTGTCGACAGCATTTTCGACGAAACGCTGTCGCGCTCCTCCCGATCCTCTACATGATTAAAAAAAGAGCTTCCCTGACATTTGTCGGGGAAGCTCACCTCTCTTGAAAGCAATTCAGGAAAGAAGCGGCCGCCTACCCCACGACCTCGGTGGTCTCCACCTCTACGGATGCCGCCACGGTCTCGGGTTCCTCAGGCGCTCCGTCGCGGGCCACCGCCCGGGCGGCACGGGCCTCGGCCTCCTTCTCGGCCAAATTCGCCTTGGCCACGGCGATCATGAGCTTGATGCGGTTGAGCTGGTTCACCTCGCTCGCACCGGGGTCGTAGTCCACGGCCACGATGTTGCTCTCCGGGTAGCGGCGGCGCAGCTCCTTAATGGTGGCCTTGCCCACCACGTGGTTCGGCAAACAGGCGAAGGGCTGGGTGCACACCACGTTCGGGCAGCCGGAGCGAATGAGCTCCACCATCTCAGCGGTGAGCAGCCACCCCTCGCCCATGGAGTTGCACAGGGAAAGGATCTCGCTCGCGTAGTCGGCCAGCTCGTAGATGTCCGCCGGCGGGTGGAAGCGACTCGACTTCTCCAGCGCGTCGTTCACGGGCTTGCGCAGCTTCTTGATGGCGGCCAGGCCGATCTTGCTCCCGAGCGCGCTCTTCTTCGACTTGCCGATAGGCTGCTGGAAGATGCCGCCGGCGATGCCGAACAGGAAGAACTCGATAAGCCCGGGCACCACGGCCTCGCAGCCCTCGCGCTCGATGACGTCCACGATCTGGTTGTTGGCCGTCGGGTGGAACTTCACGAGGATCTCGCCCACCACGCCCACGCGGGGTTTCGTGCCCTCGCCGGCCAGGGGCAGCGCGTCGAAGTCCTCCACGATGCGGCGCACCGTGCGGCGGAACTCCGACTGGCGCACGCCGCGCTCGAGCTGGTGCTTGCAGGCGTCCATCCAGTACTGGAACAGGCGGTTCGCGCTGCCCGGCTCCACCTCGTAGGGGCGCGTGCGATACAAGCACATCATGAGCAAATCGCCGTACTGCAGCGCGTAAATGGCCTGGTAGAGCATCTTCGGCGTGATCTTGAAGCCAGGGTTCTCCTCGCCCAGGTCCTTGAAGGAGATGGCGATGACCGGGATGTGCCCGAGCCCCACGGACTTCAGCGCCTTGCGGATGAGCGAGATGTAGTTGGTGGCGCGGCAGCCGCCGCCGGTCTGGGTGATGAGCACGGCCAGCTTGTCGGTGTCGTACTTGCCCGACAGCACCGCTTCCATAATCTGGCCCGTGACCAGGATGGACGGGTAGCAGATGTCGTTGTTCACGTACTTCAGGCCCGCGTCCACCGCGCCGTGGTCCACCGAGGGCAGAAGCGCCACGTTGTAGCCGGCGCGCTTGAAGATGGGCACCAGAAGCTCGAAGTGGTAGGGGGCCATCTGGGGCGCCAGAATCGTCCAGCCCCCATCGCGCATCTGCTCGGTGAACTGGGGGCGCGCGAACTCGGTGGAGGCGCCCTCGCGCTGCTCGATCTCGGCCGCGGCCACCACGCCATCGGCCTTCTCGGTGAAGCTGGCGGGCACGAGCTTATCCAGGTTGTCCAAGTCGATGCACGCAGCCGGACAGCCCCTCTTCTCGGCGGCGGCGTCGGCTTCCGCCTCGGCCTCGCGGTCGGCCTGGTCCTTCAAGGCCGCCAAAAGACTGCGCACGCGAATGCGCGCCGCGCCCAAGTTCGACACCTCGTCGATCTTCAGCACCGTGTACACCTTGCCGGCCGCTTCCAACACCTCCTGCACCTGATCGGTGGTGAGGGCATCCAGGCCGCATCCGAAGGAGTTCAGCTGAATGAGATCGAGATCCTTACGCTGGGTGACCACCTTGGCCGCCGCGTACAGGCGCGTGTGGTACATCCACTGATCCACCACGCGAATGGGCCGCTCCAGCTGGCCCAAGTGCGCCACGGAGTCCTCGGTGAGCACGGCCAAACCGAAGCTCGTGAGCAGCTCGGGGATGGCGTGGTTGATCTCGGGATCCTGATGGTAGGGGCGCCCGGCCAACACGATGCCGCGCGTGCCGGTCTTCTCCATCCACGCGAGGGTTTCCACACCCTTCGTGCGAATATCGCGTTTGAACGCCTCGTCCTCGGCCCAGGCCGCCTCCACCGCCGCCCGGATCTCGTCAGCCGTGAGCGCGGGGCCGCACCCGTTCGTCTCTTTCGCAAAGTTCTCGGTCAGCTCCACCACCAGGCGCTCGGCCAGCTTGTCCTTGTCGTGGTAGGGCACCCACGGCGACACGAAGGCCACATCGGTCTCGCGCAGCTCGTCGATGTTCAGGCGCAGCGCCTCGGGGTAACTCGCCACAATGGGGCAGTTGAAGTGGTTGCCGGCGGTCTCGTCCTCCTGGCGCTCCCACTTCGAACACGGCATCCAGATGAAGTCCGGGTGCTTGTCGAGCAGGTTCATGATGTGGCCGTGCGAAAGCTTCGCCGGATAGCACACGCTCTCGGAGGGCATCGATTCGATGCCGGCCTCGTAGGTCTTCTTCGTGGACGGGTCGGACAGCACCACCCGGTACCCCAGCTTCGTGAAGAAGGTGAACCAGAACGGGTAGTTCTCGTACATGTTGAGCGCGCGCGGGATGCCCACGGTGCCGCGGGGCGCCTCCTCGGGCGCCAGGGGCTCGTAGCCGAAGGTGCGCTCGGCCTTGTACTCGAACAGGTTCGGCACGGCCGACTTCTCGGTGCCGGTGCCCAAACTCTCGCCCTTCTCGCAGCGGTTGCCGGTGATGAAGCGGCGGTGCTTGCCCGTCGCCGCATCGATGCCGAAATCGTTCACTGTGAGCAGGCAGGCGTTCGAGCAGCCCTTGCAGCGCACGGTGCGATGCGTCGGCGCGAGCGCCTCGATCTCCTCAAGGGACAAAAGCCCACTCAGGGGCACCTTCGGGCCCAGATCCGGCGACAGCGGCACGTTCTCGGTGCGCCGACGCGTCTCCTCAAAGCGGTCGCGGGCCAACAATGCCGCGCCGAAGGCGCCCATGTTGCCGGCGATGTCGGGACGGATGGCGTTCACTTCGGAGAGCTGCTCGAAGGCGCGCAGCACCGCATCGTTCAAGAAGGTGCCGCCCTGCACGATGACCTTCGTGCCCACATCGTGCGGGTCGCGAATCTTGATGACCTTGAACAGGGCGTTCTTGATGACGGAGATCGCCAGGCCCGCGGCGATGTCGCCCACGGTGGCGCCCTCCTTCTGGGCCTGCTTTACGCGGCTGTTCATGAACACGGTGCAGCGGCTGCCCAGATCCACCGGGTTCTCGGCGGAGATGGCCGTGGCGGCGAACTCGGCCACGTCCAGGTTCAGGCCGCTCGCGAAGGACTCGATGAAGCTGCCGCAGCCCGACGAGCAGGCCTCGTTCAGCATGATATGGTCGATGACGCCGTCCTTCACGCGCAAGCACTTCATGTCCTGGCCGCCGATGTCCAGGATGAACTCCACGCCGGGCAGCATCTCCTGGGCGCCGCGCAGATGGGCCACCGTCTCAATCTCGCCGGAGTCGACCCGCAGGGCCTCAAGCAGCAGCCCCTCGCCGTAACCGGTCACGGTAGAGTGGCCGATCTTCACGAGCGGCTCGGCCGTTTCCGGGTCGCGGGGCAGCGCCTGGTACAGCTCGGCCACGGCCGCCTTGGCGCAGCCCAGCACGTCGCCCTTGTTCGAGGCGTAGGTGGACCACAAAAGCGCCCCGTCCTCGCCGATGAGCGCGGCCTTAAAAGTAGTGGAACCGGCATCGATGCCGAGGAAGGCCACACCCCGGTAGTCCTCAAGCGACGCGCGGCGCACGCGCTCGGCGTCGTGGCGCTCGTGGAACTCCGCCAGCTCCGCCTCGTCGGCAAAGAGCGGCGCCAGGCGCACCACTTCCGAGCCTTGCAGGTCGCCCAAACTCTCCAGGCGCGCGAGCACATCCGCGAGCTTCTCGGGCCGCGCGCCCTCCGCCACACCGGCGATAGCGCAGCCGGCGGCCACGAACAAGTGCGCGTTCTCGGGCACGATGATGGCCTCGTCGGTCAATTCCAGCGTCTCGTAGAAGCGCTTGCGCAGTTCGGGCAGGTACTGCAGAGGACCGCCGAGGAAGGCCACGTGCCCCCGGATGGGCCGACCGCAGGCGAGGCCGGAGATGGTCTGGGTCACCACCGACTGGAAGATGGAGGCGGCGATATCCTCCTTGCGCGCGCCCTCGTTCAGAAGCGGCTGCACGTCGGTTTTAGCGAACACGCCGCAGCGGCTCGCAATGGGGTAGATGGTCTCATGATCGGCCGCCAGCTCGTTCAGGCCGCCGGCGTCGGTGTCCAGAAGGGCCGCCATCTGGTCGATGAAGGCGCCCGTGCCGCCGGCGCAGGTGCCGTTCATGCGCTGCTCGATGCCGTTGTCGAAGTAGATGATCTTCGCGTCCTCGCCGCCCAGCTCGATAGCCACGTCGGTCTTCGGGATGAACGTCTCCACCGCCGTCTTCGACGCGATGACCTCCTGCACGAAGGCCACATCGAGCCACTGGGACAGAAGCAGGCCGCCCGATCCGGTGATGGCGATGGTCATGGTCTCGTTCGGATAGGCCGCGGCCGCCTCGCGCAGCACCTCCACGATGGTGGCGCGCACGTCGGCATGATGGCGGCGGTACACCGCCCACAGGATCTCGTTGTCGTTGTCGAGCACCGCCAGCTTCACCGTGGTAGACCCCACGTCGATGCCGATGTGGAAGGGGCAGGCCGCCGCGGCGGCACGGGAGGCGGCGGCGATCTCGGCGGCGTCGGCGCGAGCCTCCTCCACCGTCGTGATGCGCGGCGCGCAGGAGGCGCACGCCGCGGGCGCCGGCTCCTTCACGGACGTGGACGCCTCGGTGATGATCTCGGTGTACTTGCTGCTCTTGGCGTTCTTCTTCATTGGCTTACTCCCAACTTACAGCTCGATGGACTCGCCGGGCTTGATGAACAGAAGGCGCGTGGCGATGCGCGCCATAGTCTCGGAGGATTCGGGGCAGCCGCGCTCGATCCAGTGGGCGATGATCCCTAAGTAGGCGGCGGCGTAGAAGGCGACGTAGTATTCCACGAAGACCGTAGGGTTGTCGCGGTATTTCTCATGCAGGATGTTCTGCACCAGGTTCTCGCAGACCGCCTCGCACAGCCGCGGCCCGAAACGCACATCGCCCCCGGGGCCGAGCACCGCGTGCAGAAAGTCGCTCTGCTCGCGCAGGTAGTCGAACAGCTCCACGAGGAACGGCAGCGGGCGGCCCGTCGCGCGGAAGGCCAGCATGTCCGCCAGGGTAATGGACTGCATGCGCTCCTGCAGGGCATCGAGGTCGGCCATGACCTCGTCCTCCAGCACGGCGAGCAGCCCGTCCTTGTCGCGGAAGTGGTTGTAGAAAGTGCCGCGGGACGTATCGGCCCGCTCGCATAAGTCGTTCACGGTGAGCGCATCGTAGCCGCGCTCCTCCATGAGCTCGACAAGGGCGCCGCGCAGGGCGCGCCTCGATTTCGCGATGCGCCGATCCTCGCAGGGAGCGGCCGGCGCGCAGGTTGCCGTGGCTATGACGGTCTCCTTCGTTCGGTTGCGATGCAGCGGTCGCATTTCGACAGAACGGCCAAAAATGGACACGCTGTTCAATAGCTCGCATTATAGAGAGCGCCGCCCTTTTCGGCAACCCCTTCCTCCCCCTTCCACCACCCTTCCAAAAGCCTGTTTTCTTGTCGAAGGCGGCCCACGGCCGCCCTTTTCCTGGTATCTTGGGATTTCGCATTCGTACCACCGTGCTTATCGAGGAGGCAGGCGCCTGCGCGCCGAACCCTATGGCAAACAGACCTGGCAAGCATTCCGCTCCGCTCAACTCCGGCACCTCGCGCCGGGGCGCCCACTCGGCGCCCCTCGGCTCCGCGCAGGGACGCCGCGGTTCCCACTCCGCCCCCGTAACGAGCGCCGGCCGCAGCACCCGGGCCACCCAGGGCTCCCGTTCTCGCAGCGCCCAGGCGGACGCCTCGCGCAGCTCCCGCGCCTCCCGCGCCCGCTCCTCCTTCGAGGGCACCGGCTTCGCGCCGACCGCGAGCCCCGTTTCCGCCGCGGGCGGCTCCCAAAGCTTCGCCGCCACCGACAGCCTGGCACGCGCCAAAGCGGCCCGCAAGAAGTCGCGCGGCAAGAAGATCGCCCTCGGCATCGCGGCGGCTCTCGTCGTCGTTCTTGCCGGCGCCGGCACGGCGCTCGCGCTCTACCTGAACGGCATCAACGCCACCATCCAAGGCGGTCTCGACGACGCTGAGTTCAAGGAGCTCGGCGAGCAGCTGGCCCCCGCCAAGGCCGACGGCTCCTATTACGTGGGCATCTTCGGCAGCGACGCCCGCAAGGGCGAGACGGCCAGCCGATCGGACGTGACCATGCTCGCCCGCATCGATCCCGACAAGGGCGTGGTCGACCTCATCTCGGTGCCCCGCGACACCATGATCGACATCGAGGGCCACGGCACCCAGAAGATCAACGCCGCCTATGCCTTCGGCGGCCCCTCCGAAGCCGTGAAAACGCTCTCCACCTTCGCGGGCGTGCCCATCACCCACTACGTGGAGGTGCACTTCGAAGAGCTGAAGGACGTCGTGAACGAGCTCGGCGGCATTCAGGTGAACGTGCCCGAGAGCTTCTATTCCGACACAAGCGGCATCTCCCTTGAGGCCGGCGAGCAGACCCTCGACGGCGACCAGGCCCTCGCCTTCGCCCGCGAGCGCCACGCCACCCGCGCCGGCGATTTCTCTCGCGCCCAGGCCCAGCGCATGATCATCGAGGCCATCGTGGAGAAGGTGCTCTCGAAGTCCATCACCGAGATCCCGGGTACCGTGGAGTCCCTCGCTCGCTGCGTGACCACCGACTACTCCGTGACCGATCTGGTGTCCCTCGCGCTCACGTTCAAGGACAAGGGGCTCACCATGTACTCCGCCGCCTGCCCCAGCTACACGCTGAACCAGGACGGCATCAGCTACGTGGGCACCCAGTACGCCGAGTGGCAGGACATGATGCGCCGCGTAGACGCGGGGCTTGATCCGACCGACACCTCCGTGGAAATCCCCGAGCCCCAGGCAAGCGATACCGAGCTGGGCGCGGCCACCAACGCCGCCTCCCCCGCCGAGTACCGCGACCTCATGGCCGACGCCCTCACCACCGACGACGTCGTGGATGTGGAGTAGACGGCTACCCGCATCAAAAACACCGAGCGGCCCGGGCACTCGCC
>OLOG01000749.1_pt1 | contig 25507 bp, 23 predicted proteins | sample 1672351 | NCBI WGS metagenome assembly OLOG01 (sample SAMEA3136674, study PRJEB25190) | human gut metagenome | biome: human gut; feature: human-associated habitat; material: faeces | place: Austria | collected 2013 | reverse complement strand
ACGGATCGTCTGATTTAGTTGTGAGATCGTATCCTTCAGCTCGATCAGCCGGATATCATTTCTGCCTGAACTCATGGTATAAAACTCCTTTTTTTACTGTTCTCATTATACCATAAAAACGGCGGAATCCCTAGTAAAATGGGACTTTTTTTACTCTTTTTTATCCTCAGGTTTTCTCGGTCTGATCGCTTTTGGCTGCTCGATCTCCAGACCTGACATCAGCCAGTCGAACTGTCTCCAGGTGATCGGCTGTACTTCATTTTTATTCCTTGGCCAGCGGTATCTTCCTTCGGAAACGGTCAGTCTTTTATATAATAGTACAAAGCCATCGTTTTCATATAAAAGTGCTTTGATCCGGTCACATCTCCGGCCACAGAAAAGATATAAGGCTCTCTGTTTTGGATCCATATGCAGCTGATCTTTTACGATAGCACATAATCCGTCGATCTGTTTTCTCATATCTGTATATCCACAGACAATATAGATATCATCCACAACAGAGATATCGCCTAACATGAGAAAGCTCCAAGAAGTTTTAATGTTTGTTCCAGTAATCTTGGATCTGTCTGATTACTGATCCTCAGAACAGCTTTTCCGATCTGAAGTTCCATTGCTGCAACAGGTTTTGTGATTTCTACACTATCTTCCATAGATGGCTGTTCGAAAAAGTCTGAAGGATGGTCTGGAATGATCTCCATTTTCACGACTTCCTGATGAACTGCCTGAAACCTGTCTTTTCCTGCCGGTGCTGGAAATTCACAGGCCTGTTTACGAAAACGGCGGACCCAGTTATAAAAAGTCCCAGGATTGATATCATGTTCCAGACACCACTGGTGATCAGAAAGTCCGCTCTGTCTGCATTCCATGATCATATCATACTGTTCCTGTTCCGTGCGTCTTTTTGCTCTCATTGTACTCCTCCATAATTGTAGTAAAGTACTAGCATTTTCATTCATCTAGCAAACGATGGAAGTAAAACGCTAGCATCTAGCAATCATTATGACAGGATTTAGATGGATTGAAAATCCACCCTAAAATAAAGCGCTTACTATGATGTAAATAATCATGACGGATATTGGTTAGTCTGTGATTTAATGTTAATAAAAGTTTTTCCTTTTTGATCACATTCTTCGTTTTACAGTATTCCTTTCCTTGTTTATTTTTCTCGTATGAACGAGAAATCCTACGCTGTAATCTGCGTTTTTGTTTCTCTAGTTTCCTAACTTTTTTCGTTTTATTGATGTTCTTATATTTATTACCATCCGAACATATCGCGAAATCTTTAATCCCTAGATCGATCCCTATCCCATCATTGGACGGAACAGTCACAGAGTCTTCGTATTCAATACCTACTGTGATCCACCAGTTGATTCCATCATATTTTATACGAGGATTACTATATTTACAATCCACAGGGATTCGATTCTTTTCCGCAAGTCTGATCCAATTTATTTTTTGTTTATTCTTCTTTTTGGAAGCAACAAAACCCTCAATTTTTACATGCGTATCTGAAAATTGAATCTTTACATTATTTGAAATTTCATTTAACCAGGAATATTCTTCTGTTTTCTTTAATTGTGTAAATTCTTTTCTCAGATCATTATCAGATAGGAACTTACCATCATTTTTATAGTTTTCTTTTTCTCTGCCTAACGCCCAGTTATAAGCAAATCTGGCAGTATTGGCATATCGAAAGAGTTTTGTCTTCTGTTTATTATTTGGAATCAGCATGACCCGAATTGTTTTTATCATCTTTTTCATCACCATCATCTATAAGTTCTTTTACAAGTTTTCTTGTTTTAATTACTCATGTAAATACTATCTATATTTATTACTAGAAGTATGATGTGGATGAAGTTTACCGTTTTTATCCCTATTCCTTAATGTTTGAACCGATACACCTAATATTTTTGAAAATTCATTGATAGAATAATATTTACTCATAAGCAAGTCCTCCTTATAATATTTATAATTAATTCTACCCATAAATGTTATAAACCGCAACATATACTTATGATTTTTTATAAGACTATTTTAACAGTTAAACACCTTCTTCGTATCCATTAAAATACATCTTGATATTGGCCTTACCCACCTTTTTAGCGATTAATTTTCCATCTTTTATTTCACATACAGAAGGATCTGAAGAAGCAATGACTGCATCAGAATTTAAAATATTATCTTTGCTTCCAATAAATAATAGTTTTAAATCCTCTTAGCATCGTTGTCTCCAAAAGACTCTGATTCATAACAAGTGCAGGTAATTATTCTTTTCAATTTTTTCACTCCGTTTCTTAATATCTCAGGAAGCTTATAAATACTTTGTATATTATATTGATTTACCCATTTCATAAGCACGTTCTAATAAATCCTTTTCTTCTTTCACAAGCCCTGCATCCATAACATTTGTAGCATATATTCTTCCTTTTACTTTTGAATCATCCAAATGCTCAACAAATCCATCCAGATCACCTAAAGATCTTTTTATGATATCTTCTTCTAATCCTGCTGAAATAATATAATAAACATCTTTATGTCCTAAGTTCTGCCAGATTGGATATGTACGATCAATGAATGTTTTCATCTGAGCTGAAATTCCATAAAAATAAACAGGTGTTGCCAAAACTAATATATCCGCCTGTTGATATGCTTTTAAAATATCTCCCATATCATCTCGTTGAACACAAAATCCTCCGTTTTTCATACATGCATCACAAGCTTTGCAAAAATTAATTTTTTTGTCTGATAGACGGATCATCTTGACTTGGTGGCCTGCACTTTTGACGCCTTCTTTAAATTTATCACATAAAATCTGAGAATTACCTTTTCTTCTTGGACTTGCTGATAGGATTAATACCTTTTTAGATTCTTTTAGTGATTTTATTTCCACGTTCTCTTCTTTATTTTCCTGATAAGTACGTTTTCTATCTTCAAAACTTATTACATTATGAATTCTATTTGCCTTTTTGATGCCCAACCGCTCCATGTCCATATGAAACATCTCAATCGGCATTCCATATTCGTGAAATCCCTCGGGGATGCATAGATTATTATTAACACAATCATTTAATTCATATGAATATTTCTGATATCTATCTATATTCCATTCATAACAATTCATAATCTGTGTTATATAATTAATTGCACCGAGTGTTTTTCGACCATGTGATTTTGTGATTTGAATGTTTCCTGCTAACTCGAAGTATTTCTTGATTTCCTTTTCCTGATATCCAATTTGCTTCATTGCATTAGAAATGACTTCATCTATATACAACGTATAATACTTCCAATTTCTTGGTTCAATGTCCATCATAGCGATCATAAAACGATTACTGACATTTGCAATTAACAAGACATTTCTTCTTCCTAATTTAACTAAATGCGTATCCCAGCAAAATGCAAGTTCCGTTGTTTGCTCATATGGCTGATGTATGTCTTGATTTTTTAAACGTTTTTGAATTGTTTGTGTTACTCCTATTTCCATTTCTATTTTCCTTTTTAATCAGTTTGTTGTTCATTTTTTGTTTAATTTAGATTAACTCATCAATTTAATTTATATGTTCGTATCGATTTAAAATCCTCCATTTTGATATGCTCTAGCAATTACATAAGATGGTTCATAATATGCACTCGCATTATAGTTGTCTAATACCTCACAGATTTCATCATTATATACTCTGATAATCGCTTCTACTTCCGTTTCTTCCATTTGCATTGTATCAGAGATCAAACGTTGATAAACTTTTCCCATTTGAAGAGCTGTTGGAATTCTATCTACCAAATCTTTGTCTACATCTGTGACATCAACATTTCCTTCTTCTAATTGATATTCTTCAATCCAATCATCCTCTACTGACTTAGGATTCTCTGAATGAAGAACATTTGCTACACTGATCAAATGTTCTAATTGTTTTTTCCCTATTTTATTTACAATGTAACTGTTTTTTTGATGGATTCTTCTTGCAACACGTTCTACCATATAGCAAATGAAATACACATCGTCTTTCTGTATTTTTTCATCTGGAAAATAAATGTTTGTCATAAATTCTCACTTCCTTCAAAACTTATTGTTTCTAATGCCTGCTCTGTACAAAAAACTATTTTATGTGTTGGGTATTTAAATTTAACAAGTTCCCAGAACGCTGCTTTACTAATATTTCCAGCTACATAATCTTCTACATAATCCCATACTTGATCATCTGCCATTGGCCCTTCTACAATATCATATGTATGTTCTATTCCTCTTCTGCAATCGACTACAAATTGTAGCCATTCTTCTGTCATTTCTGAAAATCTACATATTTTTAACTTAGGATCTTCTGTATACTTATAATGACTTACTACTGATTTACCTCTTCTTGTTAATGCCCAACGTTTTGCTTGTTTTTCAAAATTGGTGCAATAAAAACCATATCCAAAATCTTTATAATGTCCATTTATTAAAATTTTAGGATGTGTTACAGGCACATTACTTCCATGGTAGATTATCAAATCATTCATGCTTATCACCTCAATCCATATACCAAAATATTCTCTTTAATAATATCAGTCATTTTTTACTTTTACTTCCTTTATTTCTTTTAAAAATTCTTCTGGTGAAATATATAAATTTTCTAATATTGGTATCAAATCTATATATTCTTCTTCACTTTCTTTGTTGTGCTTATACTTTGCCATTACTACTAAGTATCCGTGATCCCATTCTTTTATTTCCGTGTATTTTTCTAATGAGTATGGTGCCTTGAACCTTATAATATGATTTCCATATTTAAAAACTGTAAAATTTTTTTCGTTACCCAATATTGCATAATTCATTATATATGTCCTTTTTCAACACAATTATTATACCATTTACGATATTGATATTTTATCACATTACTAATATCCCGACAATGAAAAAGCCACTGCTGATCAGTTACTATTTCATTCCAATAGAATACTAAATCACAATGGCTTTTGTAAATTTTATTTAATTGTTTTCGTCGCATATAATCTAGTAATTGAAATGTGTATTTTGTTTATAATTTTCGGTTAATTTTGATTAATACATTAATTTATTTTGTTAGCTGATTTCTTAAACTGATTTCTTAATGTCTACGGGACCTCTTTTAGATGATGAATGAAAATTGTACCTATTAATATTCTACTGTACATATTATATACACTTTAAGTGTATATGGCAACAATACATAATCTACTATTTTTTCATTAATATCGTATGTTTTTTCACCCTGTAAACTATTATAACAAACTGTTAGTTTGGTTGAAATTCCATCTTTCCTACATAATTCCTGTAAAGTTTCCATATACGCATCAAAGGCTACCTGATCTTTTATATAAAACCATGCCTCTTGTGCTGCTTGCCCATGTTTATTAAAAAATGATTTATTAATAGTCACATCCCTTATTTTTAAGTTTAATATATCATCTAAAAATGTATCCCAGAGATTATCACTCTTATATTTATACGTTATCCGTTTTTTCGAATTAACAGTCTCATATTTTCCTTGTTTAGCATATTCCAATAATTCTTCTTTTATATTTTCATATGATGTTTGTGCAGAATCGACTCCCTTTGCATATGACTCCTTTTCCCTTTCACTTAATACATCTTCTGGTGTCTTTGTGACTCTATTTAATTCATCTTGAAATGACATAATTAATTCTCCCTCTCTATCATCAGTAAATACGTTTTCTTATTTAATTACAATAATCCATAGCGCCAAAAACAAAAATAAATAAAGCAATAGTACACTATAGATAATATTCCCTGTTCCATTCTCGATTTCGCAAGGTACCAGCTCAGGAATGCTTAAGTTGCAAAACAGCTTTCTCATCTAATCAGCTTTTATTACACCAGTAAAATGTGATTCAACAATTCCATCCATCTGTGCTGCAATCTCTACAAACGGTAAATTCAAATCAAGTGTCTTAACACTTATTTGACTGCCATGCATCTGATACACATTATCAGGCTGGATTTCTTCTTCCGTCTTAGCATAAAGAAGCATTCCTGAAACTGTATTATCATCTTCTCCAAATTGATAGCTTCGATTTTTTACATAGGTAAAAATCTGATACAAATTGTTTGAATGAAGCGTATGTTTATCAAAATGGACCTGTGTAGTGCGACTGTAGTATTTTGCATCAATGATAAGCACTGTATTGCCACGTTGTAAGTGAATATCAGTTTGCATAACCGGTAGCATCGTTCCAATACCATCGTCTAGTGCCCACGGAATCTGCGATGCACTAACAGACAATTCTGGATAATGTCTGCTGTAATATTCCAGAATGAATTTTTCATACAGCCTGCACATACGCTGCTCGTCTACAAAGGATGCTAATCTATAGTTACCTGCATCTGTTGTGATCAGCATTCCTTCAATTATCAACTGACAAATACTAACTAACATTCTATATGTTTGATTATTACGCTGAAAACGAATCGATGACCATTTAATTTCTGTCGGTTCTATAGAATCTACATTCGAAAAATACAACATTTTCTTCTTCAGATCATCTTTGTATTTTGCTTTTACTTTGCCGTTCCGTAAAAGAAGCATTACTGTTGTTTTCAAGATTTGATTCAACTTGTTATTTTCTGAAAGCTCATCAAAATCACAGGTGAGCATTTGTTTATGCAGCAACCTATTCTTAATTGTGCCTGGCATATTTATTTTACCACGCATAACCGTCAGCTCTTCCTGATGACTTATATATTCTCTGTAAAGTCCCTGCTTCAACTGCAGCCCTATGCCCTTGGCCAGGATTGCAGCCAGCAGATTATACATCTCATCAAAAGACTCTACTGCAACATCATCATATGTCTCTTGCTTCAGTGTCTGAAAAGCATAGGAAAGCATATGGTAAATATTATTGATCAGAATACTCTTGTCCTTTGTCATTGAAATACCCCATGCAAAATATTCTCCCAACGCTGTAGTTTATCTGTATCATCAAACCAATACTCTGCTAACATTGGCAATATATCAAAATCGACTACATCTTGCATCCACTCATCCGTACATTCCTTTGTATTACAAAAATAGCTATGCCCAATACAGAATCCTTTCCCTAGAGATTTGTCGTTTGCAATTTCTCTGTTCAGTTCCTTAATACGGTCAATCAACGTATTAAATGTGTCATTTGCAAATGCTTCCTGATATTTAATAAATCCTTCCGAATCAAATCCTGGTTCCATATCAAAGAAACTAAATCGGCGGCGAAGTGCATAATCAATCATCGCCAAACTTCTATCAGCAGTGTTCATCATACCAATGATATGTAGACGTTTTGGAACGGAAAAGCTGAGACCATTATAGGCTAATGTTGTCTTTGTCTCTCGATAGTCAGCCTCAATCAACATCAATAATTCACCAAAGATTTTACTCATATTGCCTCGGTTAATCTCATCAATGATAAAGAAATAATCTTTATCTGGATGGTTCGCTGCTTTCTGACAGAACCTATAGAAAATTCCATATTTCAGTTCAAATCCATCCTCAACTGGCTTATACCCCATTATAAAATCTTCATAGGAATAATTCTGATGGAACTGTACAAACTCAATGCGGTCATCATCTTTCTCTCCCATTATCGAATACGCCAGTCTCTTAGCTGCATAAGTTTTTCCAACACCTGGTGCTCCATGCAAAATGATATTCTTCTTCCTTGTTAGAACAGCTACGAGACGATCATATTTTGCCTCGGTCATGTAAACCTGATCTAAGAAATTTTCTTTTGAATACTCATCTTCATTCTTCTCATCTGTAAGCACTGAATTTTCTCGATGAATCAAATCAATGATAAATTCGTATTCAGTCTTTGTTAATTTGAATAAACTACCCTGAGTAATACTAAAATACTCCTTTTTTTTCAATTCGAACCATGCATTCAATGTTGCAAAATCAATAGCTGATGGATAACTTTCTTCTAACTTATCAAAATATATTCTCTCTCCATCCTGCTCTGCACTTACACGAAATATAGTTACAATTTGTTTCACCGGAGTAGACTCATATCCAATCACCATATCTCCAACTTTTATATCAATTAAGTCTTTAACGATTTTACACTTATTCCCATTCTCATTAAACAAAGTCTCATTCTGAATTTCTCCAACTGGCATACTGACTATACTACACATTTTAGGATTTTTTTCATTCAAAAACCAATATTGCTGTCCATCATCTTCTTGAGACTGTGCATAAAGAGGCTTATTTGTTGAGTCTTCCTTGTTCCAATAACGAAAAATGAAAAAACCAACATCTATTGTAAGTGTCCGTAACTCGGGATCCGCATAACAAGACGACGTAATCTGAGAATTTAGCAGATTACTAAGCTCATCGTCCTGCTGTAATTCTGCACATATCTCATCATATAATGCCATGAAATTTCTAATATTATCTACATAAGCACCCTTCTTAAACCGATAGTCACTTTCAAGTTCCGATGAGACAGCTTTTACTTCACTGAATTTATAGATATAATATTTGTCTGGATAGCGCAGCCATAAATATGCCATGATTGCATTTTCATACTGATAGTGCTGCGCAGCTCCATTTGTATAGCGCTCCAATAATGTATTGGACTTGTTTTTAAAATTAGCAATTCTTTCACATAAATCCTTACTTTCGTCATATAGTTCCATATACATGGAACGTACCTCTTCTGGTGCAGCCTCTGCAAAACCGATAATCATTTTTGCTGGAAAGTTATTCGCAGACGCAAGCAAATTACCAACCTGATCCAGAGATTTCTTAAGCATCTGTGCAAAATCAGCTGAGTTAATATCCCAGTTTTCCTGAAAGCATTGTACTGCTTCCCATTTGTATTTTTCGTCAGGCCATTGTTGCTGTACAAAAACTTTTTTGTATTCTGCTAGTATTTGTTTTAATCGAATTTTGTTGAACATTGTTATTCACCACCTTTGTAATGATCGTCTAAAACTTTCGCATTTCATAAGATTTCAGGGATCTTAAGCATTTCACAATATGAAAGCGATTTTTATGTTACCTGTTACTTGTGACAATCTCGCTAATAATCATATGAAACATTGTTATTGTATTCTGTTTCTTAATTTCAAATCCGCATTTTTCGTAAAAACCAACGCTACTATTATACTCATTATCTAACGCCTGTCCGTATATTTTGTTAACACCAACTGCCTTTGATAACGCTATAGTCAATTCAATCAAACGTCTTCCAAGCCCTGTCCTTTGATACTTAGAATCTATATCCATATTCATTATTTCAACCTTATTCCATCCTCCTTCATCATCGAGATTAAATATAAGGTCAATGTCAGATTTCCCATAATTCAAATACCTAATTGCTAAATTATAATTATTCGGAAATCCAAATATAGCCTTGTTTGGATTCCATTCGGTAATACAAGCCTCTAAATCAGTACCAAAATCAAAATCTTTTAGTATTTGAATTAATGATTTATATGCCTCTTCCTGTTGTTTATATGATAGCATTTTCTTCCTCCCTACCTTCAATATAATCTCTTTGAATCTTATATATCTTAAAAAACTGTTCATTAAAATAATAATGCTTAGGATGCAAAGTTACTTCTTGACCAAACTCATCATACAAAGCTAGGTAACTACCATAGGATTTCACCGTTTTATCCATTAATTCAGGCCTATCTAGATTTCGAGATGAAGAATAATAATCTATCAAATCATTAACAATTTCATTCTGAACATTTTTTACATCCAAACCCGTAGGACTGAAATTTGTTAAATATGCTCTGACTTCTTAAGCATTCCTGTATTTTGTTTATAATTTTCGATTTATTTTTATTAATGTATCAATTTGTTTTGTTGCTGATTTCTTAATATCTGCGGGAACTTATAAGCATGTGTATTCAAATTAATATCCAACCCATTCTGGTTGTTCACCCATGGATTTTTCTACTGCACTTATCCAATCTGCAATTTGCTGGATTCGTTTTGCCAATTCATCAAAGTCAATTACTTCATCATCTGCATCTTCCCACAATTTTTCCATTGCATATGCAACTCCTTCTTTAGGATAGAATACCGAATCATGATCCAAATTCATAAACAATCCGCCCTCACCATTCTTCTTACATTCTCCTCGTATTGCAATATATTTACAATACCAACCATTCACTGTTCTTTTTATTGAATACGTATTTTCATGTCCCCATCGTCTAGTATATACTTTGAATGTTATTTTTTTATTCAAAGTATTATCACTTTTGTTTGATAAAACAATACCTTGATTTTTAACTTCTTTCAATAGTGCATTCAAACAATCTGGATCTTCATAAAACTCAATCGTTTCTAATTCTGGGTCTCTCTCTCTATTATAAATCAAATATTTGTTAAATATAGGGAGTCTTCCCCAATGTATAATAGGGATAAATTCTTTTAATTTTTCAAACATTTTTCGATATTTATCTCCGGCATATACTCCGAACATATTCCTTTCAGCCTCTTCTCGGAACGGACTATACAATTTAATAAATTCCGCTTCAGCTGCTAATAGTGCATCTTTTACAGCCTTATTTGATTGAATTATCTTATCAATAAACTCGCTAAAAGTTAAATTCATTACATATTGTTCTCCACTTATATCAAATATGTTTGGAGCAATATACAAAATATCACTTTCTTTAAATGCAAATAAATCTTTTAAATCTTGTTTGGTAAATGATTTTTCCTCAACTCTTCCATTTGCAATTAATTGTTTTGCAATATTTATTTTTATATTTCTTTCTCTAACTTTATTCCACTTTCTTTCATCTTCTATTTCTTCATCACTTTCATAATACACTACTCATTACCTCGCTTCATAAACAATTTATATTAAAAACAGGACATCCCCCATGACATTCATTATACACTTCACATTTCTCACACTTCAATTTTTTCGGCATCCGAATATCGTTCCTAATATCAATAAAACTCTGTGAGCTTCTCCATATTTCCACAATATCTTTATCCAAAATACTACTACCCTTCATCCCAGCACCACACATAAATGAACATGGATACATTTCACCAGTTTCAGAAATAAATGCCGAGAATCTACCAGCTTCACAATAGTCAATGCTACACAAATTAATAGTGTCTTCTTTTTCTACTAAATGAGAAATCATACAACTATCAAATCCTATTTGACATTTCTTAAATTGCAATAGTTCTTCAAGTAGCTTGCTGATTTTTCTTCCTTTTTTCAATACATTCCTGTTTCCATTTCTTACAGGTTTATAATTCAAAAAAATTATTGCATTTACATAATCAAGGCATTTTTCTTTCAAAAGTTCTCTTGCCTGATTTATATTGTCAGCATCTATAACAAAATGAATATTAACTGGAATCTCATATGATGAAGCATTTTCAATTACATTTTTTGCTTCATCATATGGATAATACCAACTAACAGCTAATGCACCCCCATATTTTCTAGTTGCCTCATATATCTCTGCAGTCATTCCTTGTCCATTTGTTGTATATGAAGGTACAATTCCATACTCCCTGGTCATTCTTAGTATATCATTAAATTTCGGATGTTGATTAGGATTACCTCCTCCAAGAGCAATTTGAAATACACCTGCAGCTTTTGCGCTCTTCAGAATTTTTTCGTATAAATCTAAATCTATATGCTTCCCATATTCATCAGAACTTCTATAACAAAAATCGCATCTTTTTTCGCAATAATTTGTTATAGATACATCCAACAACTCTGGACCAGTAGCTTTCCAAAAAGGATTTTCTCCATCTTCCCCAATTCTAATTGTATATCCTGTTTTTTCATCAAAAATTGCCTTATATCCATATCCATCTTTTATATATCGCATTTACCAACCACCTATATTTCCGTTAAAATATATGTTGTCATCACATAAAATAAAACTTTCACAGCAGAAAAATACTTCTGCAGCAGTTTCTCCGTCAGAACTTAATCGACCATAATACACTTCCCGCCCTTCTGATAACATTTTTTCCACTGTATCAATCGTATCTTTGCTAAATCCTTCTTCTAACAAAAATTCTCCAACTTCCATTTCTTTATCATAACTTTTAGCTGCATCAATAATATTTTTCTTATCATCTTCAATTGCACAAAACAAATCTTCAAATATTTTATTCATTGGTGAGTCACCATCTGCTCCAATAGCAGTCATAAAATTATCTTTCGAATACTTTTCCTTAAGAGAGATAATAAATGATGTAGAAGAACTGTTCGTAACAAATCCTTTTCTAATTTTCATTAAATACATACTCCAATGTTTTGTTAATAATTTGTAAATTTTCGTCTTCATAACCCAATATACTATCTATTAAATAATTATTACTTGTAAATCTAAGAATCCATAAAGATTCATCAGTTCCAAGTTTTATACTTTGTATAACTTCAGTTTCTAAAAGTTCTTTTTTATATAAATATTCTTCAAAAGACTCATATTCTTCAAAATAATATTTCTTATATTTTTCGCCCAAATTCACAGCTCCAGATATCAAATCCATTAATATTTTTATAACATAACTTTCAGCAAATGATCCCTTCTTCATACCATTATGTTCTCGAATCATTTCAATAAAATTGTAAACACTAAATTCTGAATCTGCTTTTAGAAAATAAGTATCCTCTATTTTTATAATCTCTAACATGTTATACCTCTACAACCATATTTCTTTTAATGAAGAAAGTGTTCTCTGATAAATATCTGCATTATTACAACGCAATTTTAAATTGTTTATATCTTCATCTTTCATTAATACATCTAGTTCTTGATAAATATCTTCTAAATTTACCTTTAGTACGACAGGAATATAATCTTTCTCTAAATACTCCCTTGTAATCACCTTAACAACATCTAAACAGTATGATGTAGCCTTTATCCATAAATTCTTAATGTCATTTGGCATAATCACATACAAATAAATTGACATTTTTAGGAATGTATAATAGTCTATGTTCTTATTATTATCCATTCCTGAAACAAGAGCTTTTACCATTTTATCACAACCAAAGACACAATCCTTCTGATCCATCTTGTGATTAACCCTAGCAACTTCTGATATAGGGAAAAATGTTTTTATAAAAACATCATATTCGCCAGGATTGTCTGATATTTTATCCATAAATTCAAATAATAACTCTACTGTTGCTTTTTTAAAGTAAGATTTATTTCTTCTTGCTAACAGATACTCTATTAATCGCTTCCTATGTGGTCCTTTACAATCGAATTGTTCTCTCCATGCTTCAATATCTCGACAGGTAATATCCTTATCCTCTAGATTCCAAACGTTCTCCCAATACATATTATTAAAATTGCTATTTTTCTCAATAATAGGCAAAATATTGGGAGCAGAAGTTCTTGCAATAAAAAATAAGTATTTTTCCACACCCTCAAGAATACTCCAATGCTCTTTACACATTTCATTCCAAATTACTGGAAAACTTTGTTCTGCATCATCCTTCATCAATAGATGCCTAGTAATACAAAAATCTCTGAATTCATCAAATGTAAAGCTTAATACTTCAACAGTTTGATTCATAAATCCTTTTTTCACAATTTGATCCTCTTTAAATATGATATCTCCTTCTAAAAGATGATCCAAAAGTTGTATTTCATTCGAATTAAGAGCATCTCTAGGTATGTTGTTAAAAATCTTGTTTTTAACCATGTAGCAACAAATATTATTTACTAATTGGTCAAACAACGAATCTCCTCCTGGGATCTTTCTTTCTTTTATTTCTTTTTTCTTATTTTCATAGTATGAATTAAAAAGTGTATACTTGTACACATCATACATATATACTTGTTCTTTCCCACAATTCACCTCACAAAAGAATCTTAACAATAAAGTATCATTAGCCAGAAGATTATATGTACTATTCGTTAATGTATCTCTTCTAATATGAACATCAAAGTGTTTCAGGTATCCCTCAAAGATCCTGTTCTTGAATTTCTTTTCTCTTCTACCTGACATATCTACTATAGCGAATTCTTCACCTATATTTTCCTTTGATAATTTTCCAAATCGCTCTTGTAGTAATTCGCAACGTGTTGTCATTATTATTTTCAAAAAAGGTAATTGTATCCATTCCTTAATTGCCTGTAGAATATGATTTTCAAAATTTGGTAAAGAAATATTTTCATTTAACCCATCTATTACAATGACAATTGGTATCTTATTCTTTTCCCACCATTCATTTAAAATCTCAACAGCATATGCTTCACTATACTTTCCATTTATGGTTATATATCTGGTTAATACATTAACTGGCGTATCACAAAAGTCAGCTGCATTAAAAAACAAAGAAATAATTTTTCTTTTAACCAAAAAATTTTCCGTAAAATCACAAACAAAATTAGTTTTACCTTGCCCTGCATTTCGAATTAATAACAAGACACGCAAATCTAAGTATTCCAATTGATTCAGAACATCTTCAAGATCCCATTTTATCGAATTATTAAGAAAATATCCTTGTGTATACCTTTCTTCTATGGAATCTCCCCCATATTTTTTCTTATCTATTTGTTCTATATCTAGAATACACCTTTTAAGATAATCAATAAGTGAACCATAAACACTTTCATAATTATCAGTATTTATATTTTCAGGATACTCAGAAAAATTTATTTCTTGCTTTTTCTCTTTTTGTAAAATCATATTTACCTTATGGAAATCCATATTTTTCAAGTCACTTATAATTTTGTTAATAAATAGTATAGGAAGCGAAAAATAACGTAATTTCTCCTTATATTGACTCTCTTCAATAAATATTTCAGGAATATATTTTGCAATTTCTTTGTTCTTGCTAATTAATGACATACATTTTTCATGGCACAACTGCCTCAACTCATTAATATACATAGGTTCAGCTACTACATCATCTGGTAGCCTACTTAAAAACTTTCCTATAGATGAAAAAGAAATACCCAACTCACCTTTTTGATCCCAACTTTGAAGTTGAATAATACCAACTATTCTTCCATTTAATATAACTGGTGAACCCGACAATCCTCTGTAATTTCTTGATAATCCCGATTTAATACTGGCTAATGTATAATCTGCTATAGGATCCTCAGAAGTATATATTCCTATTCCTTCCATTTTATGTTTTTCTAAATTTTCAGTAATATATCCCTCTATTTCCCATTTTGATGCTTCAGAAAGCAACTCAATAGAAGTAAAATATAACTTATCCGATAGCAATGCATACTTTTCCTTAAAATCATCAGATTTCACGGATATTATCGCAATAATGTCATCAACACATTCCACCTTTCCTATAAATTTTTTACCAAACTCAATTTCTACAGTGGTTTCATCTCCAACTACATGTGCCGCTGTCAAAATTTTGTTATCGCTTATAATAATTCCAGATCCAAATATGCCATCCTCTGGTTTTAAAATCTTTACTACACTTGAATGCAAACCATCTACCTCTTTACTTCTATTTTATTTTCTTCAAAATGAGCAGTAACAGCATATTCACCTTGACAGCTCAATATTTGTTCTTTTTGTCTTATTTCATAATTAAAATAAATATCTTTAATTCCATTAATAAATATTCGTGCTAAGAGATCGTTTTCCGGATGATTCTTTTTTCCATTTGTTGAAATCAACGCCTTTTCGATTCTAATACTTTCTAATAGTTTAATATTAGGTTTAGTTGAACCATGATGTGATAATTTAACTACATCATATTGAGGTTTAGCTCTTTTTACCCAGTCTTCACTTTCTGAATCTCCTGTAAATAACATCGAAGTTTCATCACTCTCGATTTCTATTACAATAGACATCCTATTAACTTCATTCATTTTTGCTAAGGTTGATGTCCCAAGCCAGTTCTTAATATCAATTTTGCTCGCAGAAATGCATTCCCTTCCACAGTTTCCAGCTTCATCCTTTTCGGTAGCAATAATCAATTTTTCAATAAATTCAACAAAATTATCCTTCGCAAGTTTATAGTTTCTACCCAAACATGAAATAAGTTTTTTATCTATCCATTTTGCGAAACAATTAATTTCATTTTTCCCTGGAGATAATACAGAAATCTTCCATTTCCCAATTTTTATTTTATCTCCTGCCATAATCAAACCATTCTTAGACACATTATTTAGATTATAATTGTAACTTCTACATAATACTTCAAATGCCTCTGCTTGTTTTGCCGATACAAAACCTTCTCCTGTTCCAATAAGTCTTAAAATTTTACTATATAAATATCTACTTTTACTATAATCTATTTCAGATAACTTTTCTACTAAATGTGAACATAGAAAATCATAGTTTCGACATACTTCAAATATTCCATTAAACCAAATATTGTCAATTGAGATAACATTAGGATTTTCACTATCTCCATTATCTTCAATAAGTGCGATTGCACCTCCAATATGATCTTCATCCATATGTGTAATAATTAATAAATCTAATCTACATCCTTCATTATGTAGTCTCTGTAAAATAGGTTTCAACTCACTCTCATAAGTCGACCTATATCCACAATCAATTAAAATACAGTGTCCATCGCCAAGTTCTATTAAAAAACTATCCCCTGACATTGCTTTTATAAAGTGAATTCTACATGTATTATTTTTCTCTACACTCAATAACTTTTTCCTTTCATTCTTCTACTATCGAGTAACTAAATATACTTGATTGTTAAACATTAAACTAAATATACTATTTTTCAATTGAATTACTTATCACATATACTCTTTTATTCAAATTAAAAATCTATTTTTCTTTCCATTCTTTGAAAAATATCATATCTAACCATTAAATCTCTCTTTTATCTGATTGGGTAAGGTCTATAAACCTTACCCAATCGCATAAATCAGCATCTACTCCCTATCGAAATTAATATTTCTTAATTCAACAAATTCATTTTCATCTTCACTAATTTTTTTCCAATCTTCTAAAATCTCTGCTTGTATACCTCTTCTATATAATTCTTTTGCAATTTTACAAGATAATATTCGACACCTTAGTTTATGTAAAGTCTCTTGTTCAGAATCTGTCTGTTCTATAGCAGTTTCCTTATAAAGTTTAAATAAGCATGTAAGTAATATCTGTATTTCATTTTTTATGTCTATTCCAGCATTTATCAATGAAGCACATACGTTTAGCGCAGATATATTAACACATCTTTCGCTACTCATAACTTTATATATCAAATTCTTAAAAATTATATCAACACATTTAACCATTATGTCATTATCTTCTAATTTAAAATGATTTACATAAATCATATCAAAAAAATCTTTAAATAAATCAAACTCTTGTTCACTGCTTAACCAAATTTTATTTTCAAAATCCTCAAACTTAAATGTACTATTAGTATTATATAGCAAACTAGCTTCTGCCAGCTCAATCACTATAGAATTTTGATATATATTTTTTAATGCTTTAAAATATTCTTGTACATTTTCAGTTTCTCTCTCAGATAGATTATTTTCTTTTTTCTTCAAAATCAATAATCCTATAGAAATTAAAAAAGTTTGACGAATTGTTTTTTTTGCCCCTTGACCTGCTTGTCTATTTTTAACCATTTTTTGATTAGATAATACTAAATCTCTCATTGTATCAAATGTCTTTCCAAAATCAATTTTTTGAATGTCAATATCTTTAAGGATAACTATTAAACTACCATAATCATTTCCCATCAATGGAAATGTTTTTGTATCTGAATCTTTTGTCATTTTGGTTAATGTATCTTCGAATATTTCTTTTGTCTTTTCCTTATATTTTTTGCTATCCAATATATATAACCTTAACTTATTTTCTACTGTATCTTTTTCCTCTAATACATCATATAAATATTCTTTATCTTTATCATTCAATATTATAATTCGTGCAAGCATAAACAATCGATTTATTGCACATTCCCGTTTTTCATCTTTTTCATTTCGTATTACTTGTTTAATTTGATACATTGCTATATTGTATATTTCAGAATCAAGTTTGATTTTCTCTTTTGGTATTGAAATAAATACCATAGGATCACGGTAGTTGCTTATTCTATCTATTTCCATTGGAAACTGCAATATTTTCTCTATCCGTTGAATCTGTTCTTCTGTTGAAAAAGCATTAAATAATATCCCAAAAATTTGTTCAATACCTTTAAAATTGTCTCGTACATCACTTAAACATAACTCAAACATTAAATCAAAAATTTGATCTAATACATTAACTGAACATTTATAACAAAATCTTGCTATAATTTCTGGAAGAACTGCTGCTGCTTGATCATATATGGAATTAGCAAAAAAATAGTTTTCAGGTTTAACATTTTTTATCAAAACTTTCAATATTCTCAAATATTCTTCTGTTATCTCATCTACATCTTTTTGTGACAATTCAGATAACTTTGTTCTACCAAACATCAAATCCAAATGCTTATTGTCTCGTGCTATTAAAATTTGCATAAAACACCAATGTGGATAATATTGTGCTAGCTGCTTTACCGCACTATGCAATCCTCTTGCATTAGTGACATTCTGTATCCGAAATGGATGACCTGTTTGTTCTAAAAATCTAAAATACTCTAATGCATAAAACACTTGCGTATTATCTGTTCCCATACGTATGGTATAACTAGACGTCAAATCATAATTATTTCTACTTTCGAAACTTTCATTGCTTTTTTTCTCCATCCCTAAATATAAACAATATTTATCATTTTCTGCCCACCAAGACACATCACCACTATGTATACTTTTTTCTGATTCTGTTGTCAACATATTTCCTCGTCTAATAAAATTAATTAATGAAACAATACTTTCTTCTATGGAATATAAATATTCATTTCCACTCTTTTTAACTAATTGTCTTCTCACTAATTTAAGAGTTTCCATCAGCATTTCATCTGCTTTAGATGTTTCACCAATAAGTGCATACATACTTGCCTTAACCATTGGCCAATATACATCACCTTTTGCTAAATTCCATGAATCCAGACTTTCTCTTAATTTCTCTGTTTCAAATCTAAATAATTCTTTCCAACAATCACAGGCTTTAAAAAACTGTTTATTATCATAATCTAAATATACCTCTTCTATTTTTTTATGACATTTATCATAATTTTCCCACTCTCCTAACTCCCTATATGAACGTAACAAATGTAAATATATCACTTGATTTTTATATTTTACTTCCTTCATTCTTTTTTCCAATTCAATACATTCTTTTTTTTCTAAAACATTCCAAAACTGTTCCACTACTTGTAGAAGGATTGGTCTTCCTGAAATGTCCATAAGCTTTACATACTCATACATAAAATCTAATTGCTTTTCAATGGTGTTTTCGTCAAATTTATACATAACATCAATTTCATTTAATAGAGCATTTACCTTGCTTTTCATTTTCCATGGTAAAAAAATCCATCCCGGATATGAATCGTTCAGTCGTTTCATTATCTCTATTTTCTTTTCAAAATCTGTATCAAATTGCAAATTAACCTTTCCATCGTCAAACCAATTATTATTATTTTTCTTTTCTTCTACTGTTGAATTTAATTGTTCTAAAAAAAATTTTAGTCGTTCCTCAATACTCTTATCTGGCCAAAATTCTTCTAAATCTATAACTATTATATTACGTTCAAATAATAATTTTCGTTTTGCTTCTGCAACATGCGAAACAGATACCATATACATTTTCTGCGAACTACTTTTCCCAAGATTATCATGTATCCATCCAATCCAACTTGTAAAATTAGGATCTTCACATGAAAATCCCAACATACAAAATACATTTTCCAATAGTGCTTGTTGAACTGTATTAACCATCGCTGCAAATTTAATAGGATATGTTCTGTAATCTTCTTCAGTAATTATAAATGGACGTTGTGATGGAAACGATCCATGTAATTTTAAAATTCTAGGAGCATCATTGCTATTTACCAAATCCTCTTGACTAGTAACAACATTATATCTCCGTTCTGTTACCTTATCCGCTGCACGTTCTAATAAAGTATCATAATTTGTAGTAAATACATCTTTCCACGGCATTTTTAATAGATTAACATATATATCTGAAGGAGCATATTCCAAATCTGGCACAGCCTCTTTAATTATTTTTTCTAATTTAGGACGTCCTATCGTTATCTCAACCTCCTGAGCTAATCTTAAAGGACTATTATACTCTTTTCCTGGATAATTGCTATTTTCATAAACTGTTTCATAAAATTTATCAGAAAGTTCATTCCAATTTAAAAATGTTTTTTCTGTAGCAGCTATCTTCTCTGCATTTTTTGAAAAACCAGCTCCTACCATCAAGGCTGCATGATTTTCAGATAATGCTTCTGCAATTTCTTTAATATAATTCATACTCTATCACCCCTCTGTTCTCAAATTGAGTAAAATATTTTTTAGTTCCCCACAATTCTCATATCTATCATCTAAATCATATTCTAAACACTTAAGAACAATCGCTGCCTTCTCTTTATTAATTTGTGCAATGCTCATAAGATTATTTTTCATACTAGAACCTGTTGGCACTTGCCCTGTCAAAAGAAAATACCATATTGCTCCAACGGAATAAATATCACTCCTAACATCTCTTAATTTTGGATTAACTTGTAACTGCGGATCAATATAGGACCCTCCAGCTACTCTTTCTCCAGTCTTAGTAATCTTTGTATGTCCTGTAACGTCCATAAATGTACTAATTCCAAAATCAATAATCTTAAAAATTTTATCTTTTTTTGAAAACATAACATTACTTGGCTTTAAATCTCGATGAATAATTCCTTTTTTATGAGCATATTCTAATCCTGTCAATATTTCAATTATTACTGCAAGACTATCATCAAACGATACAATAGAATATGTTTCTAATAACTGATTCATATCATATCCATCAATATATTCCATTCTAATAAATGGTTTTCCATCCAGATATCCTGCATCATATACCTGAACAATATTATCAGAATGTAATTCAAACAATATTTTAGCTTCTCTAAAAAATCTTTTTTCACCATCTTTTTGCTCTTTTCTTGAAGCAAACAATGGATCAAAAAATTTAATAGCAAAATCAATATCTAAAATCTTATGATGATATAAATCAACTGAACCAAATCCACCTTGTCCTAAATGCTTAACTTTCTGAACAACCTCAACATTATTTAATAAGTCACTTTCTTCTTGTTTGTCAACATACGTAATTACATTTTCCATTTCCTTATTAATAAATTGACGTCTTTCTTTATAGTGTTGAGACTTATTTTGCATATATTTTCTAAATTCATATGGATTTTCATATTTTCTTACAAATTGCGGTAAATTATCCTGTATACAACGATTTTCTAAAAGTTCTGATCGTAATTCTTTATATTTTGTAATATCATTAGATCCATATGTAGCCATTTGAATTAATTCATATCTAAACTGTTCTAATTTCTCAATCAATTCCTTTTTATTCAATTTGCCTACCTCCCCTAATATTTAAACTTTTTCTATTTTAAGATCATCCTTCAAAAATCAATGATCATCCATAATATTATTGTATACAATTCTTATATTTACATCTGCTTTTTCATATCAATTAAAATCTCCTTAAGTTCTTCACAACTATTATATCTATCATCTAAATCATATTCTAAACATTTAAGAACAATTGAAGCCTTCTCTTGATTAATTTTTGCTATGCTAATAAGATTATGCTCCATACTAGATCCTGTTGGCACCTGACCTGTCAAAAGGTAATACCATATTGCTCCAACTGAATAAATATCACTTCTTGGATCCCTTAACTTTGGATTAACTTGTAACTGTGGATCAATATAAGAACCTCCCGCTACAATTTCACCAGTCCTTGTAAGTTTTGTATGTCCAGTAATATCCATAAATGCACTGATTCCAAAATCAATAATTTTAAAATTTTTATCTTTATTTGAAAACATCACATTACTTGGTTTTAAATCACGATGAATAATTCCTTTTTTGTGAGCATATTCTAATCCTATCAAAATTCCAATTACAGCCGTAAGACTATTTTTAAATGGTATAATAGAATACTTTTGTAATAACTGGTTCATATCATACCCATCAATATACTCCATCCGAATAAATGGTTTTCCTTCCAGATAGCCTGCATCATACACCTGAACTATATTATCTGAATGCAATTCAAATAAAATTTTAGCTTCTCTAAAAAATCTCTTTTCACCTTCTTTCTTCGCTTCTTCAGAAGCAAATGACGGATCAAAAAATTTAATAGCAAAATTAATATCTAAAATCTTATGATAATATAAATATACTTGTCCAAATCCCCCTTTCCCTAAATATCTTCCAAGTTCATAAGCATTTATATTATTTAATAAATTCGTTTCACCTTGCTCTTCAACATAAAAAATCACTTTATTCATATGCTCTGTAATAAAAGATCTTCGTTCAGCATATGTACCATATTCTTCTTGCATAAATCTTCTAAATTCAAGAGGCGTTCTATATATCTTTATAAACTGGGGCAATATATTTTTTATCAATGGATTTTTCAAAAATTCTGATTGCAATTTACTATATTCATTATCATCAAATCCGCCATCTGTGGCTACTGCCATTAATCCATTTTTAAATTGTTCCAGCTTTATTATTAATTCTTCATTATCCAATTCATTTTCCCCTATTTTACTTCAATACCTTATCCATCAAAGACCGATAGCTATCCACAACATCATATACAACATTACCATCACTAATTGCTTTAAAATGTTCCCTTGCACAATGAATCTTTGATTCTTCAATTTTACGCAATTGCATTGAACTCATAGATCCTTTTGTTTCAGCAACAAAATAAATATGTTTTACACTTCCTTCATAAAAAGCAATTGCCCAGTCTGGATTGTAATGTCCAACTGGTGTTGATATGTAAAATCCATCTGGTAATTTTACGTATACTGCGACATTAGAATCCGTATCTAATTCTGTTGCGAAATCTCGTTCATTTGTTGAATCATATAAAATGTGATCATATAAATGTTTATTTGCCTTCATAACATTTACACCCAGACGACCTTTAATTGTTGGCTCTGTAAATATATCTGTTCCATATTTATCCTCTAATACATCGTATGTAATATGTTGAATGATCGCTGTTGCTTTCTCATCATTGATAAGTTTTGCTGCCTTTATGATAAACTCTTCTGGATTATCTTTAAACTGGTTAAATACCACTGGCTGTATTCCTTGCAATATACGAACAATTGCTTTTCTAGTTAGCTTCGTTTCATCTACCAATTTCCCTATCAAGTCATATTTTACATTTGAATTCACTGCTGTTGCATGTGTATACGTATCTGTTTGGCTTTTCAAAAATAAAGAGCCTTCTTCAAGTGATTCTTTTGATGTAATTTCTTCCATAGCACCTTGATCAACCTTAATATAAATTTTTGATACGCGTAATTTTCTGTCCAACGATTCTATGGATTTTTGAATTAATTCTTCTGTATCAAAGTTAACAACATAAATTGTCTTCGAATTAATTTTATTCCATAATTCTTTAAATTCTGGCATTGCTAATTTATCATCATCTACTTGCAATTCTACATTATTATTGCGTGCATTTTCTGTTGGTACAGAATGCTTTTCATCGTATATAGAATCAATAATTTCAATTACAGATTCTGCGCTATCAGCAACTTCTTCTGCAATTTTAACTTGCCCGTTGCTTTTATCTTCATAATATTTGTCTGTTAATTCACCTTTTCTGTCAATATATCCATTTATAATCAGATCATAGTGAATTGCTTGTGCAGTTGTTTTATCAATAACCATTTCTTGATCCTGCTTATTCTTAATAACTTTATTAACGAATAAGTCTGGTGTAATCACTCGAGGTCTATCCGCTACTGCATCGGCAATTTCTCCTTGTAGTCCTTTTGCAAAGCTATCATAGCTTTCATTTGCAATAACCGTCAATACATTCACATTATGTACATCTTTTCCTAAAATATTTTCGTCCATGCGCTCACCATTTTGATTTACACATAAACGAAGACCTCGTCCGACTTCCTGGCGTTTACGTACATCACTATTACTTTGTTTCAATGTACAAATCTGAAATACATTTGGATTATCCCATCCCTCACGCAAAGCGGAATGTGAAAAAATAAATCGAACTGGTGATTTTTTAGGATCTTGATCTAGCAATAATTCTTTATTTTTCATAATCAGATCATATGCATCTACATCATCTGTCGTTGTTTCTTTTTTCTTCATTTTTGAATCAATCATCTTTCCTTTTTTATCAATAGAAAAATAACCTGCATGCGTTTCTTTTGCAGAAATTGATTCTAAATATTTTAGATAATCATCCTCTCCCATCCTAATCTGTAGATTGCTTATAATATCATTATATTCTTCTTCAAACACATCTGCATAAATTCCATTTTGCGCCTGTCCTACTTCATCATATATTCTATATTTTGCTACTTCATCTATAAAAAATAATGACAAAACCTTGATTCCTTTGTTAAATAATTCTCTTTCACGTTCTATATGAGAAAGAATCGTTTCTCTAATTTGAATTCTACGCAACTGGTCTTCACTAACTTTTCCAATCACATCTCCTGCATAAATTTTAATACCATTAATAAATTCCACTGAATCATCACGTCCATCAATTCTTGATACAACAAATCCATTTTTATATTCTTCCATATTCCCTGAATTATCATAAAGGTTATAACCTTCACTAACCGTTCGTGTTATTGTTCGAATTCCTGATTTTCCTTTAAAATCAAATTGAATTGTCGCTGTTGGTGCAGATTTAGAAAGATTGATACTTTCAAGATATACATAACTCTCAGTTGCTGTTGTTCCAGATTCCGAGATACCTTTAACTGCAATCTTTTTTACTAATTTCTTATTATATGCTTCCATCGCATCTAGACGATAAATCATGTTATAAATACTGTCACTTTTATGTGTTGCAGAATAACGTAATGTAAACAATGGATTAAATCCCTTTAAACTTTCTTTTGTTATTTTTCCTTCAACCGACTGCGGTTCATCAATAATTACAATTGGATTCGTTTTTGCAATAATATCAATTGGTCTCCGACTCCTAAACTCATCTAATTCCATAGAAATACGCTTTGAATCTTTTTTTCGAGAATTAAATGCCTGAGAATTTATAATCATGACATTCATAGCATTATCAGAAGCAAAATGATCAATTTCTTCAAGCTTTGATGAATTATAAATGAAAAATCGAATCTTTTTCCCATATTCTTCTTTAAAATGATCTTGTGTTATTTCAAATGATTTATAAACTCCTTCACGAATTGCTACATTTGGAACAACAACAATAAATTTACTCCATCCATATGCACGATTTAATTCATACATTGTCTTAATATAAGTATAAGTTTTTCCAACTCCAGTCTCCATCTCTATAGTCAGATTATATTTTCCTTCTAATTTTTCTGATGGTTTTATCTGATTAGTATAATGGTCTCATAAATTAAGACACTTTTTCGGACAGATCTTAATGAATCTGAT
>OLOG01000741.1_pt1 | contig 25748 bp, 24 predicted proteins | sample 1672351 | NCBI WGS metagenome assembly OLOG01 (sample SAMEA3136674, study PRJEB25190) | human gut metagenome | biome: human gut; feature: human-associated habitat; material: faeces | place: Austria | collected 2013 | reverse complement strand
CCGCACCTCGCTCGCCGTATCGGCACTTAGAATTATGCGGTATTGCCTAAAATAAGGCATAAGGCGAAAATCAGCCTTGACAAATATCCGAAATCGGACCATACTAGTAGAAGTCCGATTTCGGATTTATTTTTTTTCAAGGAGCCTGACCCATTGGAACCAGAAAACAGACTTTCCCCCCATGCACTGTTGGAGATAGAGAATCGACAGTATAACGAAACCAACCTTTTATACCACACCACGGCGGCACTGTTTGGCCTGTCGGACACGGTGTTCTGGGTGCTCTACTCGCTGTACGGCAGCGACACGCCCCAGACCCAGGCCCAGATGAGCGCTGGCTGGTGTCTGCCTAAGCAGACGCTGAACTCCGCTGTGCGCGGCATGGTGGAGCAGGGTCTTGTTATGCTGACACCCGCCCCCGGCTGCAGACACGGCAAAAACCTGAGCCTGACCGAGGCTGGCCGTGCCCTGGCCGAAAAGACTGTGGCGCAGGTCATCCGGGCAGAAAAGTGTGCCATGCAGCGCATGGGGCTGGAACGCGCCCGCCAAAACCTGGCCCTGGGGGCAGAATACCTGCATTTCCTGCAGGAAGAATTTACGCAATTGAAAGAATCGCAAAACAAAACGGAGAATGTATGAGCAAGGATCGTATCCAGTTATCTGACCATTTTACCACCGGCCGCCTGCTGCGTTTTGTGGCATCGCCCATTATCATGATGATCTTCACCTCGGTGTACAGTGTGGTGGATGGCTTTTTTGTCTCGAATTTTGCCGGTAAAACGGCATTTTCTGCTTTGAACCTGATCTACCCGTTCCTGCAGGCGTTTGGCTGCCTGGGCTTCATGGTAGGCACCGGCGGCAGCGCGCTGGTCGCCATGACACTGGGCACCGGCGATAAAAAGCAGGCGGACAACCTGTTCTCGATGCTGGCGGCCTCCACGATCGTGATGGGCATTGTCTCCACCATCATTGGCTTGTTCCTGCTGGAGCCTGCCGCCCAGCTGCTGGGCGCTACGCCGGAACTGCTGCCGAAATGCCTGATGTACGGCCGCATCCTGCTGGTGTTCCAGACAGCCTTTATGATGCAGTTCTTTTTCCAGAGCTTTTTCATCACCTCCGAAAAGCCGAAGCTGGGCCTGGCCTTCACTGTGCTGGCGGGCCTGACCAACATCGTGCTGGACTTTCTGCTGGTGGGTGTGCTGCGCGGCGGCATCGTTGGCGCGGCGTCGGCTACCGTCATCAGCCAGATGGTGGGCGGCATCGGCCCTATGTTCTACTTTTTCAACCGCAAAAACTCCAGCCTGCTGCACTTTGTACGGCCCAAGTTCAGCGCCAAAGCGCTGGGCAATGCCTGCGCCAACGGTTCCAGCGAGCTGATGACCAACTTGTCGGCCTCGCTGGTCAGTGCGCTGTACAACCTGCAGCTGATGAAGCTCATCGGCGCCGACGGCGTGGCGGCCTACGGCGTGCTGATGTACGTGGGCTTTATCTTTGCAGCGGTGTTCATCGGCTATGCCCAGGGCTGTGCGCCCATCATCAGCTACCATTATGGTGCTGAAAACCACGATGAATTGAAGAACTTGTTCCGCAAGAGCATTACGATGCTGGCGATTGCCGGTGTGGCGATGTTTACCAGTGCCCAGCTGATGGCCACGCCTTTGGCGAAGATGTTCGTCGGCTACGACACCGGCCTGATGGAGCTGACCGAGCATGCGCTGAAGCTGTACGCGTTCTCCTTCCTGCTGTGTGGCTTCAACATTTTCTCCTCGGCGTTCTTTACGGCGTTGAACAACGGTGCCATCTCGGCGGCGATCTCCTTCCTGCGCACGCTGGTGTTTCAGGTGTTTGCGGTGCTGGTGCTGCCCATGGTGCTGGACATTGACGGCATCTGGTATGCCCTGGTTTTTGCCGAGGCTGCGGCGTTGCTCGTTTCGGCGGCGCTACTGGTCAAGAACCGGAATCGGTATCATTACGTTTGATTTCTGCTTTTAATATATGCCTTATCGGCCCTGCCCACCTTGCGGCAGGGCCTTTTATAATGGCATTTTGCCGCTAAAATGCACCGAAAACTTACGAAAATATTGACACATCGGGGCTTCCGTTTTATACTGTTAGCGTTGACTAATTACAATAGACTAACTAAAAGAGGAGCCTTCCTGTGTTTCTTGAACTGAATCAGATCAAAAAGTCCTTTGGCAGCGGTGAAAACCGGGTCCAGGTGCTGAAAGGCATCGACTTGGTCGTGGAAAAAGGCGAATTCTGCGTGCTGCTGGGGCCGTCCGGCTCCGGCAAGTCCACGCTGCTCAACATCCTGGGCGGCATCGACCGCGCCGACTCCGGCGACATTCTCATCGACGGCGAGCGTATGGCCGATATGAACGAGAAGGCCCTGACCCTCTACCGCCGCCGCCATCTGGGCTACATCTTCCAGATGTACAACCTCATCCCTAACCTGACCGTGCGGGAAAACATCGAGGTGGGCGCTTACCTCTCCCGCCGCCCGCTGGATGTGGACGAGCTGCTCCACCTGCTGGGCCTGTGGGATCACCGCGGAAAACTGCCCAACCAGCTTTCCGGCGGCCAGCAGCAACGCACCTCCATTGGCCGTGCCATCGTTAAGAATCCGGACATCCTGCTTTGCGATGAGCCCACCGGCGCGCTGGATTACAAGACCAGCAAGGAGATACTGAAGCTCATAGAGACCGTTAACCAGAAGTACGGCAACACCGTCATCATGGTCACCCACAACGACGCCATCCGCCTGATGGCCGACCGCGTGGTGCGTCTGCGCGACGGCGCCATCCGCAGCAACGAGACCAATGCGGTCAAGGTCCCCGCGCAGGACCTGGAATGGTAAAGGGGGCTTGCGCGTGAAGAACCCTTTAAACAAACGCATGCTGCGCGAACTGCGCAGCGAGATGGGCAAGTACGCCGTCATCGCCATTCTGCTCATCGCCACCATCGGCTTTGTGTCGGGCTTCCTTGTGGCCGGCTCCAGCATGATCGCCGCCTACAACGAGGGCTTTGAGAAATACAACATCGAGGATGGCCACTTCCGCGTGGAAAAGCAGCTCAACCGCGCCCAGCTTAAGGCGATCACCGGCGCAGGTGTGACCCTGTACGACCTGCACTACCGTGAGACCGCCATGGAAAACGGCAGCACGCTGCGCATCTACCCGGACCGCACCCAGGTCAACACCGTCTGCCTGATGCAGGGTGCCATGCCTGCCGCCCCCGGTGAGATGGGCCTGGACCGCATGTATGCCGAGAACAACGGCATCGCGGTGGGCGATACCGTGACCGACACAAACGGCCAGACCTGGACCGTCACCGGCTATGTGGCCCTGCCGGATTACAGCTGCCTGTTTAAGGATAATACGGACACGATGTTCGACGCCATCAAGTTCGGTGTGGCCATCGTCACGCAGGAGGCGTTCGATGCCCTGCCAGAACAGCAGACCTGGAACTACGCCTGGCAGTACGACACCGCCCCGGCGGACGACCGCGCCGAGAAGGACGCAGCCACCGACTTTATGAAAGTCGTCAACAAAACGGCGTCCCTGCAGGATTTTGTGCCCGAGTATGAGAACCAGGCCATCATCTTTACCGGTGACGACCTGGGCAGCGACCGCGCCATGATTGCCGTGTTGCTCTACATCGTCATTGCCATTATGGCCTTTGTGTTTGCCGTTACTACGTCCAATGCCATCGCCAAAGAGGCGGGCGTCATCGGCACGCTGCGGGCCTCCGGCTACAGCCGGGGCGAGCTGGTGCGCCACTACATGGCCATGCCGGTGGTGGTCACCCTTATCAGCGCGGCGGTGGGCAATGTACTGGGGTACACGGTGCTCAAAAACGTCTGCGTCGACATGTACTATGGCAGTTACAGCTTGCCCACCTATGTCACACGCTGGAACGCCGATGCGTTTTGGATGACGACAGTCATCCCGGTGGCGTTGATGATCTTCATCAACTGGCTGGTGCTTTCCCGCACGATGCGCATCTCGCCGCTGCAATTTTTGCGGCATGACCTCAGCCGCCACGCTAACCGCAAGCATGCCCTGCCCCTGCCGTCGGCACTGCCGTTTTTTGGGCGGTTCCGCACCCGCGTGATTTTGCAAAACCTGGGCAGTTATGTGGTGCTGTTTGTGGGCGTACTGTTCGCCAATCTGCTGCTCAGTTTTGGCATGATCCTGCCCGATGCGCTGAACCATTACAGTGATACGATCGCGGACAACATGCTGAGCAACACCCAGACGATGCTGCAGATCCCCTACAGCGCCATGGACGAGGACCGCAAGCTGAATGCCCTGCTCTCGATGCTGCAGTTCCGCATGGAGACCGATACCGAGGAAAACAACGCCGAAAAGTTCAGCGCCTACAGCCTGCAGACCCTGGGCACCGACGAGGGCGGCGCGGCCAAAAGCGAGAGCGTGCTGCTGTACGGTGTAGAGCCGGACAGCCGTTACGTGCAGCTGCCGGGGGATGGTGTCTACCTGTCCTCGGCCTACGCGGACAAGTACGAACTGGGCGCAGGGGACACGATTACCCTGCGGGAAAAGTACGAAGATACGACCTATACCTTTACGGTGGACGGTGTGTATGATTACATGGGTGCGCTGGCCGTCTTTATGCCCCGGGAAAAGCTGAACGAAGTGTTCGACCTGGGCGACGGCTACTACGGCGGCTATTTCTCCGACGCACCGCTGACCGAGATCAAGGATGAATACGTCGGCTCGGTCATCGACCTGGACCAGCTGACGAAAGTTTCCCGCCAGCTGATGGTCTCGATGGGGGCCTCCATGGGGCTGGTCAACGGCTTTGCCGTAATGATCTTCTTCGTGGTCGTCTACCTGCTAAGCAAAATGATCATCGAGAAGAACGCCCAATCCATCTCGATGACGAAAATTTTAGGCTACAACGGCAGCGAGATTGCCCGGCTGTATCTGCTGTCCACCACGGTGGTGGTCGTGCTGTGCTTGGTCATCAGCCTGCCGATCGAAGTATACGTGATGAAGTTCCTTTTCCGCGCTGTCATGATGGAAAGCATGACCGGCTGGATCGAGATGTGGGTCTCGCCCACGCTGTACCCGCGCATGCTGGCGGCGGGCCTGGCCACCTACGCGGTGGTGGCGGTACTGGAGTACCGCCGCATCATCCGCGTGCCGATGGACGAAGCGCTGAAGAATGTGGAGTGATGGGATATGAAAAAAACGATACCGATACTTTTGTCTGCGGCGCTGCTGCTTTCGGCCTGTGGCCAGGCGGCCGGCACGGCGGAAACCACCTCGGCGGACGCCCCTGCTGCCGTGACCGAGACGACGGCGCAGACCTCTGCCCCCAAGACCACGCCCGGCGGCGTGGATAAGGCCGAGACCGTCTACGCCAAGGCCGACGCCGGCGGCACCGTGACCGAGACCACGGTGGAAACTGTGCTGAAGGCCCGCGACGGCGCGACGATTGAAGACGTGGCCGCCCTGCGGGACATCATCAACAAAGAGGGTGATGAGGCGTACACCACCGGCGCCGACAACGCCCTGACCTGGGAGAACAGCGGTAATGCCATCACCTACGAGGGCAAGTCCGACGCCGCCCTGCCGGTGACCACCCGGGTGACCTACTACTTAAACGGCGTGGAAACCGCCCCCGCCGACCTGGCCGGGCAGAGCGGCCGGGTGCGCATCCGCTTTGACTACACCAACCACACCCGCGAGACCGTCACGGTGGATGGGCAGGAGTACACGGTCTGCGTGCCGTTTACGGCCATCACAGCGGTGATTTTGGACGGGGACAAGTTCTCTAATATTGAGGCCGACAACGGCAAGGTTATGGAGCTGGACGGCACAACGGCCGTGCTGGGCACCGCGATGCCAGGCCTGGCGGACAGCCTGCGCCTGACCGAGTTTGAGCCGCTGGAGGACACCGAGATCCCCGCTTATTTTGAAGTGAGCGCCGATGTGACCGACTTCTCGCTGGACTTTACGGCCACGATCCTGACTCCCTCGGCGCTGGATGATCTGGACACCGGCGACCTGTCCGACCTGGACGATTTGAGCGACACGCTGGACGACCTGACCGACGCCGCCAACGAACTGGAGGACGGTACCGGCGCTTTGGCCAACGGCGTGCAGGCACTGTATGATGGCTTCCACGAGTACGCCGACGGCGTGCAGGGCCTGAACGAGGGCGCCGAAGCCCTGGCCGACGGCCTGACCCAACTGTATGACAGCGGCACGGCCCTGGTGGACGGTGCCAACGCCCTGCGGGACGGTTTGAGTGCGGTCAGCGGAGCCGTCGGTGGGATGACCTCCGGCGATACGGGCAGCAATGACGAGATGATGACCCAGCTGAACGAGCAGCTGGCGCCGGTAATTTCCAATTATGGCACGACCTTGGTAACGGATACCGTGACCGATGCGGACCTGCTGGCCACCCTGACGGCGGCTGGCCTTACCGGGGAGCAGCAGCAGGCCGTACTGGGCGCAGTAGGCGTGGCCATGGGCAAAGCGCTGCAAAACGACACCCCTGCCATGGTGCAGGGCGTGGCCGGTACGGTCTCCGGGGTCCTCATGGGCCAGCTTAGCAGCGGCATCAGCCAGCTGCAGACCGGCCTGGACCAGCTTGCCAGCGGCAGTGCCGAGCTGGCCCGCGGTGCCGACACCTACGTAAAAGCGGTTGGCCAGGTCAGCCAGGGGGCCGACGCCCTGGCCGAAGGCAGCGCCAAGCTGGACGACGCCAGCGACGCCATGTACGAGGGCCTGGCTGAACTCCACGATGGTGCAGCAGAACTCCACGACGGCGTGCAGGAGTTCAGCGATAAAAACACCGACGACCTTTCCGATGACCTGGGCGGCGGCCTGCGCAACGTAGTCCGCCGCCTGAAAGCCGTCCAGCAGGCGGGCAAAAACTACCAGACCTTCAGCGGCTTGCACAACGGAGATACCGGCAGCGTAAAGTTCATCGTGGAGACGGCGGAGATCAAGAAGTAAACAGGGTAGAAAAAATAAAAGGGAAGAATCTGTGAGGAACAGGTCCTTCCCTTTTTGTAATGCGCATGCTTGACTTTCTGCACAAGGCTGCCGCCATCAAAGTCTTTGAGTTTGCAAACAGCTATGGCATCCGATGGCAGGGCTTTGTTCAAACGCTCCAGGCTGTTGTGCAGTTCAGGAAGGCTCTACTGGTCAGACCGAGTTAAATAAAGACCGTTTACCAGATGCAATCATGATATGCTATCCTGCCGCTTCGGGGAGGTGGACGCCTACGGCAAGGCCGGACACCGCGGTACGCCCACATGACTTTAGGTGGTTGCCTTATCAACGCTGACGGTAAAGGTTACGATGCCGGTGTAGGTGCCGGAATCGTTTCCCAATTAAATCGAGTAGCACTCTTCAATGTACTTATCAAACAGCTTACGTTTGATAAGCCGTTTGCTGCCGACCCAGAGGACGAAGGGACAGTTTTCATCGTTGGAGAGCTCGCGAATCTTGTTGACGCCGATGCTGGAGTAGGCGGCGGCTTCTTCCAGTGTCAGGTTGGATTTTTCCCAGATGGGCACCTCTTTCATGGCCATTCTCCTTTCGCGGGGCGGGGGTTACACATTGTAGGTCGTTTCGTGGGTCGCCATGTTGTGCAGCACATCGCCGCGCAGCATTTTATCGGCATGGGCAATGCGTTCCTCGCGGGCCTTCAGGTGAACCATATCCTCGTAGGCCTGCTTTGTCATGTCGATCAGCCACGGCTGGGTAGCCAGCATCGCATCGGCAAAGCGGTAGACCGTGGGCCAAAATTCCTCTTTGGCTACCACGCGGTTGACAAGACCCATCTGCAAGGCCTCCTCGGCAGAAAGATCCCAGCTGGTCAGCAGAGCTTCCAACGCGCGCTTGCGGGGCATGGCATCCACGATATCCACCAGCACCATCATCGGCACACCACCCATACGCACTTCGGGGAAGTTGAATACCACGCCCTTACGCGCCACAGCGAAATCGCACAGTGCCAGCACCCCCATGCCCGCTTTCATGCAGTCGCCGTTGACGGCGGCGATCATCGGCTTGGTCACGGCGCCGGATGCCTTCAAAAAATGCGTCAGGGCGTCGGTATACTTGTCTTTCTCGCCCGGGGCGTTGGGGTCCACGCGGCCGCCGGTGTAAAAATACTGCTCGTTGCCGGTGATGATGCCCACGCGCACATCGGGGTTGTTTTGCAGTTCTTCATAGCTGCGGGCCAGCTGTTCGATGCCGTCCCAATCCAGACCGTTTTTCGTTTCGGGATTGTCTACGCGGATCAGCATGATATGGTCTTTAATCTCGCAAAAAACCTGTTGCCTGGTTTGCATAGCCGTTCCTTTCTCCGCCTCAACGGTTGCACTGGTGGTGCGGGCCCTCGACCGAAAGGTCCGAGATCTTGCCCGCACGCAGGGTGGCACTGTCACTGTGGCCGAACGCTTCCCGCACAAAGCGGGCTGTATCAAGCAGACGGTCAATATCAATGCCGGTCTCGATGTCCATCTCATTCATGGTATCGACAAGATCCTCAGTGGCGATATTGCCGGACGCACCGGGCGCGTAGGGGCAGCCACCCAACCCGGCGACCGACGAATCAAAGTGCGTAATGCCAGCCTGCATGGCGGCAAACACGTTGGCCATGGCGTTGCCGTGGGTGTTGTGCGGGTGGAAGAAGAAGTTGATATCCGGGTAGGCATCCAGCAGACGGCTGGTGGTGTTGTACACTTGCAGCGGCGTGGCTACGCCCGAGGTATCCCCGAGGCCGACCGCCTTGATGCCCATGGCAGAGAGCTGATCCAGCACAAATTTAAGGCGGGAGAACGGCGGCACGCCTTCAAACGGGCAGCCGAACGTGACCGCCAAACCCACGATGAGGTCAACATCAAGCCCGCTGTTCAGGCACTGCTCGATCATTTTGATTGATTGCTCGGTCGTCATGTTCATATTGTTGATGTTGTGGGAGTCGGTGGCTGAAAGCGTAAGCTCCACCCGCTTGACCCCGGCAGCAGCGGCACGCTGAAAGCCGCGGAGGTTGGGCACCAGAGCGCTGTACTCCACGCCCGGTTGGCGGGTAATGCCCGCCAGCACTTCCTCAGCATCCGCCATGTTGGGCACAGCCTTGGGATGTACAAAAGCAGCGGACTGGATATCGGCAAAGCCGCACTGGGACAGGCGGTCGATCATCTCGATTTTGGTGGCGGTGGGCACAAAAGTTTTTTCGATTTGCAGGCCGTCGCGCGGGCCGACCTCTTTGATATAAATCCGTTTGGGCAGATTCAGCATCGTGGGTTCCCCTTTCCGGCCATCCCAGGCCATCTTAAATGATTTTTTCCTCTTTCAATTCTTCAATCTCGGCATCGCTCATGTGCAGGTCATGGCCGTACACATCCTCGTTGGAGCTGCCCATCTCGGGGCCAAGGTGGTCGATGGTGCAGGGCGTACCCGAATAGACCGGGAAGATACCCGGAACGACCACGTCCCCCAGCACAGGATGCTGCACATGCTTGAGGCTCTCACGGTAGTTCATCTGCTCGTCCTCGAAGATATCGTCGATATAGTTGATGGGTGTGGCCGGGACGCCGAAGCCGTCGAGGTACTTGCACACCTCGCAGGCGGAGGCGTAGTGGCTGCTCCAATCGTCGATAATCTTGTCCAGTTCTTCGTGGTGAGCCACACGGTCGGTATTGGTCACAAAGCGCGGGTCGGTCAACAGCTCGGGCATGCCCATGGCTTCGGGCAGGCGGCTCCAGGTGTTCTGGGTGCTGGCCGCCAGCACGAACCACCGGCCGTCGGTGCCGTGGTAGTAGTTGGCAGGGCTGGCCGCGCCGGTGTAAAGCGGCTCAATCTTGGGCAGCTTTTTGTTGACAGAGTAGTTGGTGATCTTATCTTCCATCGTGCGCAGCAGCGGTTCGTAGAGGGAAACATCCACGACCTGCCCCTCGCCGCCGTTCTTTACGACGTTCATCACGGCACTCAGGCCACCCATGACGGCGTACATACCGGCCATCAAGTCCGCCAGCGGCACGCCCGGGCTGATGGGAGCGCGGTCGGGATAGCCGTGGAATCCGGTAAAGCCCGAGTAGGCTGTAACTGGCGTGCCAAGGCCCGCCTTTTTGTGGTAGGGGCCGGTCTGGCCGTAACCGGAGATGCGCACCAGCACGACCTTGGGGTTGACAGCTTTCATCGCGTCGTAGCCGATGCCCCACTTTTCCAGCGTGCCGGGGCGGAAGTTCTCGATAACGAGATCGGCATCTTTGACGAGGTCCAGCAAGATCTTGTGGCCTTTTTCACCGTGCAAGTCCAGCGTAACGCAGCGCTTGTTGCGGCCCATCGTGATCCAGCGCAAGCTGACCTCGTGGTTGGCGTCATCGTAGGGCAAAAACGCGCGGAAGGGATCGCCCTTGCCAGGCATCTCGATTTTAATGACATCCGCGCCCCAGTCTGCCAGCAGAGAGCCAGCAAACGGACCTGCCACCACATTGCAAAGTTCGATTACTTTTAAAGAAGTAAGGGGTCCTGTTCTCATCGTCCGTTCTCCTTTTTACTGTTTTTTATCCATCACAAAGGTATCGCCGGTAGAAATACCGCCATCGACGCAAATCACCTGGCCCGTCAGATGCACACTGCCGGGGCTGAGCAGCATCACAACGGGACCAACGAGCCACTCAACACGGCCGGGTACCCCGCGGGGGATGGCCTCGATGCGGCGGCGGTAGCCGTCGGGGTTTGCCATGACGGTGGCGCGGTTGATATCGGTAACGACCAGCCCCGGGGACAGCACATTGACGTTGATACCCTGGGCACACCACTCGGTAGACAGCGCACGGGTGAAGCCGTTGATGGCTGCTTTACTGGCCGAGTAGGCCGTATACTTGGCCTTGCCCTGCAGAGCGCTCAAAGAGCTGACGTTGACGATGCGGCCCTTGTGCGCAGGCAGCATGTAGGTACCGGCGGCCTTGCAGCAATGGACGATGCCTTTAAAATTTACATCCACCACATGGTTGAAATCCGCCATGCCGATTTCCAGCAGCGGCAGGGCTTTGTTGATACCGGCGCAGTTCACCAGACCGTCTATTGTCTGATAATGTTCAAAAATCTTGGCAAATGCGGCCTGCACAGCGGCAAAATCGGTAACATCGGCCGCACAGCCGATGGCATCCTGCGCGCCGCGGGCTTTAAGTTCCTCAGTGGCCTGGTCACAGGCGGGCTGCTTAGTGGCGACGATGGCCAGTTTGGCACCAAGGTCGGCCAGGCCGTTGGCGATTTCCCGCCCGATGCCGCGCGTACCGCCACAGACCACGATCACTTCGTCTTTTACCCCGAAGAGGCTGTCTAACGTGTAGTTCATTCGTAACATCCTTTCCCGAAAAATTGCGAAATATGTTCACCCCCGCTGGGGGCCAGCGGTTGTTCGTCTGCCTTTATTTTGCCAAGCCGCAGAGCGGTTGTATAGCGGCAATTTCGCTGGATGATGAACACGCCGTGCTGTTTGCAATGAACAAATTCTGCACCCGGTATCACAATTCGCACTTTTTGTCATTTTGGGAAATTTTACAGGCAAAAAAGCAACAAGCCCCGTCCGCTGTAGCGGGCAGGGCTTGTTTGTGCGTTTTAACAATTTTTTCGTTATTCTGTTGTTTCTTTTTCCTGTTGGGCGCTTTTCAGGGCTTCAGCTTCTACCTTTCCATCCTTTTTGTGCAGGCTGCGGTAGTTGCCGGGCGTCATGCCCACGATCTTGCGGAAGCTGCGGATAAAGCTTTGCGAGTAACGGAAACCCACATAAGCGCCGATTTCGTTACTGCTCATTTTGGTGGTTTCCAGCAGTTCTTTGGCGTGTTCGATGCGCAGGTTGTTGATGTAGTTGACCACGTTGGTGCCGGTGTAAGCTTTGATCTGCTTGCTGGCGTAGGTGGCGCTCAGGCCCATCTGCTCAGCGACATCATCCAGCGCGATATCCTGATTGTAGTTGTTGCCGATCCACTCCAAAATTTCCTGTACGCGGATATCCTTTTTGTTTTGCAACTGGTCGTACATCACGCGGGCGGCGGCCTGCGCGTAGGAGACAACGCAATCAGCCACATCATGCACCGATTCCAGGCTGTGTATCTCGGCTTTCAGCTGTTTTACATCGCTGTAGCGGTCGTCGAGTTCTTTTTCTTTGCCGATGATGGCGCTGTGGATGGTATCGGTCAGCTGTGCGCCGATTTCCCGCGCGCGGTCAAGCTGCAAATAGGGATTGTCGTGCAGCATTGAGAAGTAACTTTCCAGAAGTTCCGAAGCATCCTTCACCTTGCCGAGCTTGATCTGGTCCACCAGCTTTTTCTGGTGGTCATAGCTCATCTGCATGTCGATCTCCATTTTTTCGGAGTAGGTGTAGGGCGTATCCTTATTATAATAAACCTTGTGCTGGATCAGCTGCTTGGCGTGGCCGCAGCTTTCGGCCAGGTCCCACGGCACATCCATCACACTGCCAAAGGCGATAACAACGGGCTGCTCGCTTAACAAAGTAAGCTGTTTCTGGATGGCGGTGCCCATCTGATCCAGCCCCAGCTGAACCTGGCGAGCGTTGAACTCGGCCGGGATGCAGAAAATCGCCGCGAGCAGCGAATGGTCAGCCCAGGCGTAATAGGCGCGGTAGCCTTCCAGCAGGCGTTCGCTGCAGCCGTACTGCAAAATTTTGCGGAACTGGCCGTAGATATCCTGGTGCATGTTCAGTTTCAGGGCGCTGATGGCCTCGATGCGGGCGAGCATGACGGTGTATTTTTGCGGTTGATCCTGCAAAAGCCCCATTTGGGCCATCAATTCACGGCGAGCCGTCGCTTTTTCGCCGTGCACCGGTTCTCCGCCGATGAGCGAAAGCACGATGTGTTCCTGCAGTACATCGCGGAAGCTGTGCAGCACCTGGTCGTTGGCTGCGGCGCGGGCCTGTTCCTGGGTGCTGACACGGGCCAGATAGGTCAGGCAGTCCTCGGCTTCCTCGGGCGGGATGTTGGTTTTCAGCCGGATATTTTCGGCAGCTTGCAGTTCGCTGGCATTTTGTGTGTAAATGGTATTGAACCAGATGAACAGCAGAATCACGACCACAATGATCATGCCCGCCCACAGGCGGCGGTTGGTGTTGTGCGTTTTGTTCAGCACATTGGCATAGGGCAGTGTCTGCACGTAACGCCAGCCGTAGGTGGCATCCTCGGTTGTGGCGGTCAGGTAGCGGCCCTCTTTGGTGGAGATCAGCACGCCGTCAGTCACGGTTACGCTCGTATCCTGTCGGGACAGCAGTTCGTCATACGTTTCCGGGATGTCACCATCCTGCTGGCTCCAGATCAAATTCCCTTTGCTGTTGTAGATCCACAAAGTGTTGCTGTAGTTGGCATCCCGCGAGGCTTCGGCCTCGGTGATCAAGCGGTTGCCCAGGTCATTGATGCTTATATTGTACACCAGCCACTTGTTTTGCAGTGTGGAAAGGTACGGCACACGGCTGACCATCGAAATATAGGTATCCTCCTGCCGGTAGGGCGTGCGCACGGTACGGATATCATCCAGCAATTGCATACCGCCGCGGGACGCGTGGTATTGCAGACGCCAGCTCAAATCATAAAATTCATCATCGGCATAGCCGACCTTATCCAAGGAATTATAAATGGTATGGTTCAGGTTGCAGATCAAATAGGCGCTGTTGATGTTGGGGTACGGCTCGGTATTTTGGCGCAGCACCTGGCAGGCCAACGCGGCGTCAACCTCGTCGTCCTTTGCTTCGGTGCGGCCTACATCAATATAATGGATGTTGGAGGTGCTCTCATTCATGATGAGCGCGATGGAATCCAGCGTGCTGACTGCAAAATCCCGCTGGCGCTCCGACGTTTCGCGCAGGGTGGCGGTCGTATTATTCAGCATTTCCTGGTTTTGGGTGCTAGCCAGGATACTGCCTGCTAGGATGGGCGCAAATAAAATCAGCAGCAGCACCGCCCAGGTTTGCGGGCGGCGGAAGATGCTGCGCATCACCACAGCAGGGTCAATATTATGGGGCGATTTGCGGTATTCCATGATTCACCAATTCCGTCTTTCCGGGGTCAGCGGCACGAAATTGCAGGTTTTGTACATTCTCAACCTGCCATATAGGGGATACCACCGACCATTTTTTTGCTTTGCTTCTCCTTTTCAGCATACAATGCGCATCAAAATTTGTCAACACTGTTTATTGGGCTTGTCGTTTTTTGCCAAGTGCCTAGCGTATTACCCAACCGAGGAGCGGTTTCTTTGTGTGGTTTGCCAGTAGGTACACAAAAAGCGCGATTCCAGCAGATGATATGGGGCGTAAAATAGCGGAATTTGATAGCAATGACAGGTTTTGTCCATTGAATCTTCGCAATTTCTGTCCAATAATGGACTTGTCGAAAGCGAAACGACGCTGCGGGCGTTCTTCAGCGCGTGCAGACCGCAGCTCAGTTTCCCAGATAAAAAGAAAGAGAAACCGTAAAAACAAGGAGGCACAAACACCATGAAAAAAGCACTGAAAGTCCTGAGCACCGTTATGGCCGCCGGTATGCTGGCCGCCTGCGGCAGCACCGCAGCATCTTCTACTGCTACGAGTGCTACGAGCACCGCTGAAAGCACCGCTGCATCCAGCGACGAGGCCGTTACCCTGCGCCTTGGCCACACCCAGCCCACTGACCACCAGGTCAACATTACTGCTGAGCGCTTCGCCGAGCTGGTCAATGAGTACAGCGGCGGCTCTGTTACCGTTGAAGTTTACCCCAACAGCACCTTTGGTTCTGCTTCTGAAATGAACGCCGCCGTCCAGAGCGGCGACCTGGACCTGTATGTGAACGCTTCTGCTCAGTTCGCATCCCAGTACGAGCCGATGACCGTTGTGGACGCCTGGTATATGTTTAATGATACCGACCACCTGATGAAGTTCTACAGCCCCGACTGCGAGGTTTACCAGACCCTGTGCGAAGGCCTGAAGGAAGCCTGCAACATTGACAGCCTGGCTCCCATCTACTACGGTGCACGCCACATGACCGCCAACACCCCGCTGAACAGCGTTTCTGACCTGAAAGGCCTGAAGATGCGTGTTGCCAGCGACCCGATGCCCACCGCTTTCTTTGAGGCCATGGGCGCCACCCCCACCCCTGTTGCTTACAACGAGACTTACCTGGCCTTGCAGCAGAACGTTGCTGACGGCGAAGAGAACCCCGCTGCTTCCATCACCAGCATGAAGTTCTACGAGGTCCAGAAAACTTTGAACCTGACCGCCCACCAGTACCAGATGCTGACCATCTACATGAGCGTTCCCAGCGAGGAAAAGCTGAGCGATGCCCAGATGGAAGCCGTCCGCAAGGCCGCTACCCAGGCTGCTGAAGAGCACAACGCCGTTGCTTTCGATCAGGAGCAGGAGATTATCGACGCCCTGAAGGACAAGATCGAAGTTGTTACCCCCAGCGATCTGGACAGTTTCAAGGAAGCCTGCGCTGCCGTCTATCCCCAGTACGAAGAGACCTGGGGTGCCGGTGTTGCTGACGCTATCAAGGCCCTTGCCTGATCCTGACACATCTACCCTGAACCTGTAAGTTATCCGATACAGGGGCGTTGTACGGCCTCCCGGCGGACAGCGCCCCCTTTTTGTACCTGCAAGTGACTTTCGGCCACCTGGAAGCCACCTATTTTTAAGAGAGGACTTGCTATGATCCAGAAATTCGAGAAATTCGAAGCGATCCTTGCCAAGATTCAGAGCATCTTCTTCTGCATCGTACTTGGCTTCATGGCCATTGTCATGTTCGCTTCGGTCATCTTCCGCTATGTGCTGAACGACCCCATCATCTGGAGCGAAGAGCTTACCACTGTTATGCAGGGCGCGCTGGCCTTTGCCGGCATTGGCTACTGCTGCCACTACAAGGCACACACCCGCGTGCTGCTTTTCCACGATAAGCTGCCCAAGTTTATGCAGGGCATTGTAGATATCCTGTGCAACGGCATTATGATCTTCTGCCTGTACAAATTCTGCGAGACGATGCCCAAGTACATCAAGAGCAAGGCTGCGTACTTGACCACCATCCGCTGGCTGAACTACACGCTGTTCAACTACATTATTTATGCGGGCTTTGTAATCGCCATTTTGTATATTCTTGTTGATGCTATCCGTACTGTATACACCATGGCCCACCCCGAAGCTACCGCTGAGGCCGCAGAATAAGACGAAAGGAGAATACCCACTATGGCATTGTTGTTTGGTTTGTTTTTCCTGTTCCTCATCATGGGTATGCCGGTCGCCTTTTGCATGATGTGCAGCGCCGTGCTGTACTGCACAGTCTTTGGCGAAAGCATCAACATGGTGCTTACCCGCACGATCGCAGGCCCCAGTTCCTTTACTCTGATGGCCCTCGCCTTCTTTATCCTGGCGGGCAACATCATGAATAACGGCGGCGTCACCGACCAGATCTTTGGCTTCTGCAAAAAGGCCGTGGGCTGGATTCCCGGCGGTCTGGGCCACGCCAACGTGCTGGCATCCGTTATCTTTGCCGGTATGTCCGGCGCTGCGGTTGCCGATGCCGGCGGCCTGGGCGCAATTGAAGTCAAGGCCATGCGCGATGACGGCTACGACGATGAGTTTGCCGTTGCCGTTACGGGCGCTTCCTCCATCATCGGCCCCATCATCCCGCCCAGTATCCCCGTAGTCGTGTACGCGGTTGCGGCCAGTGTTTCGGTCGGCAAACTGCTGATCGGTGGTTTGATTCCCGGTTTGGTGCTTGCGCTCTGCATGATGGTTTACATCTACTTCGTTAGTAAAAAGCGCCACTACCCCAAGCATGAGTTTGAAGGTTTCCCAGCGCTGGGCCGCTCGTTCGTCAAGTCTCTGCCTGCCCTGCTGACGCCCTGCATCATCCTGGGCGGTATCCTGACCGGCGTCTGCACCCCGACCGAGGCTTCGGCCGTGGCTGTTGGCTATGCCCTGATCCTGAGCCTTGTTTCCCGCAACCTGAGCCTGAAGGACCTGCCCCGCATTCTGGATGAGACCATCCTGACCACGATGTCCGTGCTGTTCATCGTCGGCTGCGCCAACGGCTTTGGCTACATCATCACCATTGCCCAGCTGCCGCAGAAGATGATTGCCCTGTTCTCCAACTTCATCACCAACCGCTACACAGCCCTGCTGCTGATCAACCTGTTCCTGCTGGTTGTTGGCATGCTGATGGAGTCCTTGTCCGCCCTGACGCTGCTGACCCCCATCCTGGTCCCCATCGCCATGAGTTACGGCATCGACCCGATTCACTTCGGCATCGTGATGATTTTGAATCTGATGATCGGTATGCTGACCCCGCCCGTTGGCATGGTGCTGTTTGTTCTGAGCCGTATGACGCCAACACCATTTGAAAAGATCTGTAAAGCAATGGTGCCGTTCCTGGGCATGTGTATCATAGCGCTGATCATCATTGCTCTGGTTCCCCCGCTGGTCACGTTCCTACCCGGCGTACTGATGTAACTTTGATTCTTGAAAAAGGAGTGTTTGTTTATGAATCCGTTCTTTGAATTTCACCGTGAAGCGCTGGATCCCCAGATCCGTGAAAATGTAAGAAAAACCCTGCCCATGCTGGACGAGATGAAAGATGCGGAACTGCGCGAGAAAGTGATTGATGCGTGGGCACTGTCCCTGCAGCTCAATGGCTGGACAGCCATCGAGGAAATGCCCGGCTCCGGTATGCCGGAGGCTTCGGCAATCGGTGACCAGTCTATGCACATCAAGGTCGTCATGTACAACGCCCTGAGCATCTACCGCAACCTGAAAAAAGCCTACGAGCGTGACTTTGGGCTGGATGAGGATATCCTGATGGCCTGCGCCGCCCTGCACGACGTTGGCAAACCGTACGAGTACAACCGCACCGAGCGCCCGAAGTGGGTGGCCGATGACAAGGAGTACGGCATGCCCAACCTGCGCCATCCCTCTTATGGTGTGTTCATCTGCGGCGTGTGCGAGCTGCCCGCGCCCGTGCTGAACGTGGCCGGTTATCACAGCCCTGAGGGCCGCTTTATCAAGCGCAGCGCCTACGGCGAGATCGTCCACTACGCCGACGACGGGTCCTGGTTCTCTCTGGCCCGCCTGTGCGACCTGAACATCCCCAAGCTGTAAGATTTCATCATCGCCCTTCTTTTGTTCTGTTTCCTCCCTCTTATGTTTTGCAAGCGGCAAGGCCGCTGCTGCTTATTTGGATTTTGCTGGCAGCTTAATACGATTATGGAAAGAGCCTGAGATATGACAACAGCACATCCACGCAAACAGGTTTGTCAGCAAAATTCAAATAAGTAAGGCCGTTGCTTCTGCCCGAAGCAGCGGCCTTGCCGTTTTATTATGTGGTCAAGGAATCAGATGGCGTACATCGTAAAGATGCCCTCGGCCAGCAGCTTGTTTTCCTCGGGGCAACGCACCGCAATGTCCAGCACGCAGACGGTACGGCCGCGGCGGATGACCCGGCTTTCGGCTTCGAGATGCCCCTGTGCAACGTTGGACAGGTAGTTCAAACTGCCGTTCTGGGTCACGTATTTGCGGCCATCGGTGCGCGCGGTCAAGCCGCTGCAGCAATCGGCCAGCGTGTACAGCATACCGCCGTGTACCCTGCCCAACGGGTTCAGCAGTTCAGGGCGGACCTCGGCGGTCATCTTCACGTAGTCGTACCACATCTCGGCTACCTTGATGCCGCAGATTTGGGCAAAGGCGTTGTTCTCGAGATGGGCTTTGAGTTTTTCAATCCGCTCCGGCGTGAGGGCGGCAGCTTCGTTCTTTGGTTCCATTTTGTCAGTCCTTTATACACAGTAAAAATGCCTACTTTTGGTTTGCAAAGGCAGGCGTGCGGTTGCGTAGAGTTATGCTGCGCCCCGCGAAATTGCACCGCTGTAGGTTGAAAATTTCACAGTGCAGCCTTATTATCATACCGCAGAAAAATCCATTTTGTCAATACAAAGGAGCGTATATCTATGATCCGTCGCAGTGAAGAAAAGCAATCCGTCCGCAAGCCCGCCCCGTTTAACGGCGTGGGCGAAATCACCGTCCGCAGCCTGCTGAACGGCCCCGAGGAAATGAGCCAGAAGGGCCGCGTGTTTGGCCACACCACCGTCTACCCCGGCAGTGAAATCGGCTACCATATCCACACGGGCGACAGCGAGACCTATTACATCCTGAGCGGCAAGGGCCTGTACAACGACAACGGCACTGAGGTCGAGATCGGCGCCGGTGACGTGACCTACTGCGCCCCTGACGAGGGCCACGGCCTGAAATGCCTGGGCGACGAGCCAATTGAAATGATTGCACTGATTTTGTACGAATAAAGTTTCGCCCTATCACGGGATGTTGGAGAATCTCTGCAAAGTACGTATCCCGGTAGTCCTGCTGGGTAATTTCCCCATCTTTCCAGTCTTGATAGAGGGACTGCTTGTAGCGGCTGATTTTTGCCAGTTCCCACTCTTTCGCAGCAATCAGTTCTTCCAAACTGATGGACTGGCTCTTTTTGACCGGGGCGGCGTTAATGCGGGCAATCATTTCCGAGTATGAAACAGCCAGATGGATTTGCTGTTGTACTGCAAAGAGGACAGCGACCTCCAGACGATTATGCTTGATGGAGTGCATTGTGCAGGCTGTCCGGGAACGGTTCTTGTAGGTGGAGCAGGCATAGTACACGTTATTGTTGTTGCCTACACTCCGGGTAATTGCCCGCCCGCAGTCCGCACATTTCAGAAAACCGCTGAACAGGTGGACTTCCAGGCCTTTTGGAGAAGTACAGGTATCACGCTGTAAAAGAGCCTGTACCTTATCAAAGATTTCATGCCCAATCAATTTTTGCGTTTCATTGGCGTTGTGTTTCTATAATCTTAAAAATAAAAGAGAACGGCAGGCACATTTGAGCTGTACCTGCCGTTCTCTGCTTGGCATTACTTTTTTTCCTCAAAATCCTTGGATTCTGGTTCATCCACTTTCTCAAGGAATGCATCTACGAAGGCGTTTTCAACTTTCTTATATCCGCCAACCACGGTATCTTCGACCTTATGGTAGGCTGCGGTTGCTTTTTCTGCCATGCCGCCGGTTTTCAGCGAACCATCTTCTTCCAGAAATTTGTCTACGAACTTGTCCTCAATACCCTGATAGGCATCCATGATCTTTTTGCCCAGCTTGCCGGGCTTCAGTTTATACTCGCTCATAATGATAGCCTCCTGTTTGTTATAAACATATTTCTTGTTGCTTTTCTTACAGTAGCGCGGCCAGAAATCCCCAGATGTGTTGGAACGTACAGCCAATGAATGGAAGCACGAGCTTCCAAATCAAAAGCGCGCCTGCAATCACACCGGCTCCGCAGCCGACAGTCAATACTGCTTTTTTCATGGGTTTCTCCTTTCACCTGAATTATGTGCTTATTATAGAACGCCATTGTTTTCTGAATGCTTCTGTTCTGTTTGCGAATTATTAAAAAGAAGATGCTGGTGCTTTTTTGAAGCAGCATCGGCATCTTCACTTTACAGCAAGTTGTGTCCCTTTTCGCAAAGCTCATAGATTTCCTCCTGCTTTGCTTCGATCATTGGCTGGATCTTTGCGGTATGCCTGGCCTCTATGGAACGGTAGAGGAAGTATGGCGTAATCCAGCCGATAAAGGCCGGAATCGCCAGCAAAATGCACAGCCAGATAATTGGCGGTTCATGGGTTACGGCAAATACGGAGCCTGCCATAAAAGCTGTTCCAATCACGCCGACGATCAGTGCCCACATAGTTGCCGCACTCTGGCGCGAACGCTCCAAATGACTGATTTCTGCAACGCAGGCTTCAAGGTTTCGCTGTAAGCGGGTCAATTCCGCCTTGTTGATAATCTTGCGATCCCGCTTCAAAGAAAGCGTAACCATATGCCCGCCGGAAATCGGCGGCGCATTGTCATCCTGCTCCCAGCCAAAAGATTCATAGCAGTCCAGATACCAGGAGGCATTTTCCTCGGCAACAGTGATTTTTTTATATTCATAACCCACATAGGGGCGCTTTTCTTGCTCCATCATGATTGACCTCCCTGTTTTTTGGGCAGCACCACGGTAAAGGTAGACCCCTCTCCGGGTTTACTCTGCACGGAGATGGTACCGTCTGAAAGCTGCAAGATGCGCTGCACCAGCGGCAGTCCCAAGCCATTTCCCTCCGTGGCATGAGAGGTGTCGCCCTGATAGAATTTATCGAAGATATGCTTCATGGTTTCCGGCGTCATTCCGCAGCCGGTATCGGACACGCAAACTGTCACATTCGTTTCATCCGAGGACTGGGATAGGCGAATCGTGCCGCCCTCCGGAGTGAATTTCAGGGCATTGGACAGGAGGTTTGTCCATACCAGCTCCAACAGTCCGGCATCGGCTTCCAACATGACGCGATCCTCCAAATCAGCTTCAAAGTCGATGTTCTTTTTCTCCCACAGTTCTTCAAACTGCACGGCGCACTCGCAAATCTGCGCTGTCACATCGTAGTGTTCCGGCACCGTCTTGATGACCTGCTTTTCCAGTTTGTTCAGCTTCAGCATATTACGCACCAGCTCGGACAGGCGATGCACGGCAGAGAGAATGGTCTGAGAATACTCCAGCCGCTTTTCCTCGGTCAGACTCGGCTTATTCAGCAGCTCCGCATTGTTGTAAATAATCGCCAGCGGCGTTTTGATCTCATGCGATACATTGGAAACAAAGTCAGTTTTCAGCGTATCAATGCTGCCCAGTTCCTCCACCATCTTGTTGAAATCCAGAAACAGCACATCCAGATAGTCCAGCTTATCCTCACTGTGCCGGGGGGCAAGGTAGACCGAAAAATTCCCCGCAGCTACCTTGCGGGCAGCCTCCGCAAAATCCTCAATAGGCTTCTGATACCGTTTTCGAATCTGATAGCTTGTGAGGATGGTAAAGGTTGCAGCTACCAACAGCCAAAGAATTAAAACCAATATCACATGGACAGGTGCTATTTGGGAAACATCAATATAATTCCCAAGAATTTTCATCTGTATGGTCGTAATTATGCCAAAGGTAATCAGCGAAATCAAAAAACTGCTGACCGGGAAAATATCGGCTTTTACTCTTGCGTCCTGTTCTTTCATTTCAGCACCACCTTATAGCCAAGCCCGCGAACGGTTTTGATCTCAAAGCCGTCACAGGCGGAAAATTTGTCCCGCAGCTTGGTGATATCCGTTTCATTTTGCACTGTTAACGTTAAAGCAAAAGACCAGAGTTGTAAAGCCTTTTGGCTAAATAACTCTGGTCTTTTTGTTGGGGCTTGTGCAACAGCCCCCCATTTGCTGAACCCAGGGGAGGTTCATGATGGACCTCCCAGAAGGACTCACTCTATCGGAGATTTAACACAGAGAAAGAAACAAGCGTCACTTCCAGAATTGCTCTAAAACCCTCTATGATATGCAAACTATAAAAGAGCGTATTGGTTATCCGAAGTATAAGTATAACTCTTATTGGATATTCTCAGCATATCGTAATCCTTTGGATTTGCGATGGCATCGTAGCAAAACTCAGCACCCATCATTAGTTGGCGCTGACATTCGCCAATCTCAGGAACCACATCAGCATAGATGCTATTATTTACATAGCACATAGAACATGATATGGGATTTAACTCTACAATGTCTATATACGAATTACCGTTGCTGTCAATAAATTCGCCTAAATCTAATGCGTAGTTAGCTGGGAAAACGCCCAATCTTCTAATGTGATCTACCATATGTATGGCAATATTTTTGTGTGATTTTGGCACGGTGTGTTTGAGTGAATGGAGCGCCCTGAATGAGTTGACAACCTGATTATTCAAAATAATGTGCCTGATTTCGCGTGTGCCTAACTGCGTGATTAACGCTCGCTTTAGATACATTCATGTACTCAGCAACCTCTACTGAACGAACTGAACCATGTTGCGCTTCAAGAATAAATATGGCTTTTAGATAGTCTTCTCCTGAAGAATGAAGTCTTTCTTTTGTAACCGCCTCAGCCACACTGCTGGACATTATTTCACATGAACAGATGCAATGTCTACGTAGCTGGCATCTGTGTAGAAGTCATAGCCAGTTATCTTATCAGTATTCCACAGAGCCAGATCGTGAGTGCCGGTTACAGGCACCAGAAGATTCTGATCTGCAATACCATTCAGAATCATTCCATAGATTTCCTGCACACGCTGAGAATCAGAAGTGGAGTCCAATTCTGCGAAAATTTCAGGATTCTCAAAGAAAGCAGAGAACTGGCAGAGGATCGGATCACCTATAGCGCCAGGAGCCATATTGCTCATATCTGTTGCAGGGTCAAAGGAACCGCCAGCAGTATTGTAGAAGGTCAGATCATATTCGCCAGCCATCAAGGCTCCATACCAGGTGTTCATGTCTACTGCATCAATAGTAACATCGAAGCCGAGTTCTTTAAGAGAAGCTGCAATAGAAAGAACTGCATTGTCAACACTTGCAAGGCTCTGAGAATAGTTGAAATGAATGGCGAGAGAAGTTCCGTCCTTCTCCAGGATACCGTCATCATTGGTATCCTCATAGCCGGCTTCCTTCATGAGCTGCTTTGCCTTTTCCATGTCGGTAGGATAGGTCTTAACCTCCACACCGCAGTTGGGCTTTTCATTCGTAAAGAGGGTTTCGGCAGCAGTCTCCAGGCCATCGAAAACAGAGGTTTCCAACTCCTGCTGATTAACAGCGTAGGATATTGCTTCCCTTACAAGAGGATCATTAAAGGGAGCCTTATTCAGGTTCATACCCAGATAACGAGTTTGGTTGGTGCTGTCATCCATGGCATGACCGAAAGCGGCATCCTGGGAAATTTCCGTGTAGCCTTCTGCGCTAAGTCTGCTGGAGCCGAGAATCGCATCGATTTCGCCGTTGCGCAGAGCAAGAATTTTTGCAGCATTATCAGGAATCACTTTGACCTTGAACTCGTCCACTTCAGGAGCTTCGCCCCAGTAGTAGGGATTGCGGATAAAGGTATAGGTATCTTCCTCGACCCGGTCAAACATATAGGGACCAGTACCCATAGTTGCACTCACGCAATTCTCGTAAGCCTTTTCTACGCCGCCTTCAAAGGCTGCGGGATTCACAATACCAAAAGGCAGCGCCATGGTCAGATTGTCAAGAGCAGCGTAATAAGGGGTCTTCAAAGTCATTACAAAGGTTTTTTCATCCGGGGTTTCCAGCTTGTCAAACAAAGTAGTGAGCTTACCGAAGGCACCATTCTGGGGCCCCAGATTGGTTACTACTGCTTCAAGGGTCATCTTTACTGCCTCGGAAGTCAGAGGAGTACCGTCAGAAAATTTGACACCATCACGCAGATGGAAGGTGTAAGTCTTGCCGTCATCACTGATTTCCCAGGTTTCAGCCAACTCGCCCTGAATCTTCCCGTTATCATCGTAGCTTACCAGAGTGTTGTAAAAATTACGACTCCAGAATCCGGCACCGTAAGTGCTGGATACCATAGGCGTGATGACAGGATAGAAGCCTACAGAAAAGTCCCAATTCTCGGTGACAGTGATTGAGACCGGCTCTGCATCGGTCTGAGAGGTGGATTCCTCCGGTTTCTCGTCAGGGTTCGCGCCGCAAGCTGCCATAGCAAGGCACATCACAAGTGCGAGTCCGAAAGCTAAAAGTTTTTTCAGTTTCATGTACAAAATCTCCTTTATTTATTGTTATATCATGCTTTTCAGCAGGGTATACGTATTTATTGAATGGTTTAACCCAAATATGGAGCAATAGAATGCAGCAGAAGCTTGGTATACGGATGTGTAAAGCAGTCTGTCGAACCGTGAAATGTACGGTCTTCGATAATCTTACCGCAGCGCATCACCATTACACGGTCTGCAAGATATAGCGCAACGTCCAGGTCATGGGTAATGAAAAAGCAAGTCATTTTTCGCTCCTGATGGAGTCGCTTCAGCAAATCAAGAATATGTTTACGAACCAGGACATCCAGCCCACTGACTGCTTCATCAAAAATCAACACATCCGGTTGAGCCGCTAACGCTCTTGCAATACATACACGTTTTTGTTGTCCACCGGATAGCTCATGAGCTTTTCGCAGCTTGATCTCTTCGGGAAGCTCCATCATGGTAAGAAGATCATTGATTTCCCGTTCTTCTTCCTTTTTGCTGAGTTTTCTGAAATTGCGAATTGGCTCTGCAATGATTTGATATACCGTAAAGCGAGGGTCCATTGCTCCCTTGCCATCCTGAAGAATCAGCTGTATTTTAGATTGCAGTACCTGCTTTTGCTTGCCCCGGCAGAGGGAAATGTTTTTTCCTTCAAACAGTACCTCTCCAGAAGATGGAACCAGAAGACCGCACATGAGCTGAGCCAAAGTGCTTTTACCAGATCCGCTTTCTCCTACCAAAGCGCAAAATGAACCATTCTGAATAGTAAAATCTACATGATCAACGGCCAGAAGCTCGTTGCTTGTGCCTTGTTCGTGAAATTCTTTTGATAGGTTGTTGACTTTAATCATGATTCCGCCCCTTTCGTGAAAGCATAGGAAAGGGAGTAAGCTTCAATCAGCGACCTTGTATAAGGTTCTGTGGTATGATCGAAGACAGATTGAACTTCACCGGATTCTATAATTTTTCCTTCCTTCATCACCAATATGTTTCCACCTAATTGAAGAGCTGTTGCGAAATCATGAGTTACCATAAGAATCCCAACACCATTTGCTTTCATCTGCGAAAATAAATCTATGATTCCATTTCTGTGAATCACATCCAAAGCAGTT
>OLOG01000726.1_pt1 | contig 26243 bp, 29 predicted proteins | sample 1672351 | NCBI WGS metagenome assembly OLOG01 (sample SAMEA3136674, study PRJEB25190) | human gut metagenome | biome: human gut; feature: human-associated habitat; material: faeces | place: Austria | collected 2013 | reverse complement strand
TGTCATGCTTTGCATGACGCGCATCTCGCAGCAAGAATGCCGAGGCATTCTTGAACGGAAACAGTCCCTCAAACAATAAAAAGGAAGTGTCATTTATGAGTGTAATGAATACATACAGTGGGCGAAAATTTGATCCAATGAAGATCGCCTCAGAAGATGTTTATCTGGAAGATATTGCACATGCTTTAAGTCTTGTCTGCCGCGGTGGCGGGCAGATCCGGTGGTTTTATTCTGTAGGCCAGCATTCCATTAACTGTGCTCATGAAGCTCTGGCACGTGGATGGTCTGACCGAATGGCTCTTGCCTGTCTTCTGCACGATGCAAGTGAATGTTACATTTCCGATGTCATCCGCCCGGTTAAAGTCCATCTGCAGAACTACCTGGAAATCGAATCTATGATCATGGATGCGATCTGGGAAAAATTTCATCTTGATGACCTAACTGATGAAGAGAATCAAAAATGGAAACAGATTGATAATGAAATCCTGGAACTGGAATTAAAAACTCTTATGAAAGGTGAAAAAGACAGGGAAATCATCCCCCTGTCTTCTACTCCCGACCTGTCTGAGCGCACTTTCAGTTCTGTAGAAAAAGAATTCAAAGAACTTGCACTTGAACTGTTTCAGAAACTTTCTTAATTTCATCCAAAACTTCGTATCTCCTGCCGCACATTATCTTCCATACAATACAGAGGATGACTCACCCAGCCGATTATACAATTTTACTGCATCATCAATATGCGGATTACCTGTGCCCGGTGCACCAGCTGTTACAAGAATGTATTCTACTCCATCAATTTCTGCAAAACTTGCGAGGCAATGACCTGCCTGACTCGTGTATCCGGTCTTGCCTCCTTTGATCTCTCCATCGATCACAGAAGTATCCGACAAATTCTTAAACATCGTACTGTAAAATGTGATTCCATCCGGATGAATATTTGTTCCTGATGTAGAATGATATGGACTTTCAATAATCTCACGGAAAGTGTCATTTTTTATCGCATAACGAAGCAACAGCGCAATGTCTTTTGCTGTGCTGTAATGATCTTCCCTGTGCAGTCCTGAAATGGAACTGAAATGAGTACCTGTCATTCCAAGCTTCTCTGCTTTTTCATTCATAAGAGTTACAAAATCACTCACCGAACCCGCAACGGTGTCTGCCAACGCTACGCAGCACTCTGCACCGGACGGAAGCATGACTCCGTAGAGAAGATCAATTGCCTTCACTGTCTCATTCGGCTGAAATCCAGCCTGCATTGCATCCTGCACATAAAGATCCGCTACCATATCATTTGTAATCGTAATCTCCTGATTCAGATCCTTGAGATTTTCAATCGCAAGGATTGTAGTCATGATCTTTGTCATAGAAGCCGGATACATTTGTTCTTCACCATTAATATCACCGATGACTTTGCCACTCTTTGCATTCATGAGCACCGCATAAGGGCTGTTGATTCCCGTAATATCCAGTTCCTCGACTGCAGGTTTACGGATACTGTTTACGAAGTTGGTGATTCCTGTTCCCAGTCCCAGATTATGCCCCACGATCATTACAAGAACGACAACTACGATCAGTTCTGCAGCAATCAGACCCTTGAGCCTGCCCTTCTTTTTTCTTCGACCGTTATTTCTTTTATTTCCTGTATTTGGAGTATTTCTACGTTTCTTATCAGCCATACCGCCCCTTCTTTTCTATTGAAGTTTCTTATTATTGTATCATATTACCACAAAATCCTGTAAAAAACTTTAATGTTTTATTAAGAAAGGAAGGGAACCCTGTGATGGGTATGATTGGAGATGCAAGGGCGGGGGTGGGTGTATCCGGGAGGGGGAAAATTCATCGGTTCTAAAGTACTAAGACTCTGATATTTTGCTAAAAGCGATCATAAAAATGTCAAACTCGCTTCGCTCAAACAGTGCCATTTTTATGCTCAACACAAAATCCCAGAGCCTAAGTACTTTCACGAACCTCTTCAGGCTTCCCCCTCCCGGATACACCCTCCCCGCCTCCAACATACTCCACAAACTCACTCACCAACCCTGGAAATGAGTGTTCGTTAGCTGCACCACTTCACAAGCACCTTCATAGTTTTCACACATGCTTCTCTTTGTTAGATCTTTTCAGCGTGGCCGACAAGGGGGAGTCCGAGGGGGAACAGCGGCCTTCGCAACTGTGAGCGAGTTCCCCCTCGGATGGTTTTCATATTTCCAAATATAAAAAAGTATATTAAAGAAAAAATTTCGGAAACATAAAAAAAAGACACCCTTCAAAAGGGTATCTTTTTTGTCATTTATTTAGGCGAATTTAGCCGGGTTAACTTTCACACCAGGTCCCATAGTAGGTGTAAGAACGATACTCTTCATGTACTGTCCTTTCAGTGTGCTTGGTCTAGCTTTAACGATCGCCTCAATCAGCGTCTGGAAGTTGTCGCTTAACTGTTCCTCAGTAAAGGAAGCTTTACCGATCGGAACATGGATGATATTGGTTTTGTCAAGACGGTATTCAATCTTACCTGCTTTGATATCATTGATCGCTTTTGTAACGTCCATAGTTACTGTTCCAGCTTTCGGGTTTGGCATAAGACCTTTTGGTCCAAGTACACGACCAAGACGTCCTACAACACCCATCATGTCTGGTGTAGCAACAACAACGTCGAAATCCAGCCATCCTTCGTTCTGAATTCTCGGGATGAGATCTTCTGCTCCTACGTAATCAGCTCCAGCTGCTTTAGCTTCTTCAGCTTTAGCGTCTTTTGCGAATACAAGAACACGAACTTTTTTACCAGTTCCATGAGGCAGAACTACTGCACCACGGATCTGCTGATCTGCATGACGTCCATCGCAGCCTGTACGGATGTGAACTTCGATAGTTTCGTCAAATTTAGCAACTGCGGATTTCTTTACAAGGCTGATAGCCTCAGCGGTATCATATAATGTTGCGCGGTCTACTGCTTTAGCAGCTTCCACGTATTTCTTTCCTCGTTTCATTTCTATAACCTCCTGTGGTAATTGCGGGAATTTCCCTCCCACTCACTTCAATTAATTTTTTCTCAGTCTACGACTTCGATTCCCATACTTCTAGCAGTACCAGAGATCATGCTCATAGCTGCTTCAAGGGATGCTGCATTCAGGTCTTTCATTTTCAGTTCAGCGATTTCCTGAATCTGAGCTTTTGTTACTTTTGCAACCTTTGTTTTGTTCGGTACGCCGGAACCTGATTTGATGTTAGCTGCTTTCTTAAGAAGAACAGCTGCCGGCGGAGTTTTGGTTATGAAGCTGAAACTTCTGTCTGCATAAACAGTGATAACTACAGGAATGATAAGATCTCCCTGATCTGCTGTTCTTGCATTAAACTCTTTTGTGAACTGTACAATGTTTACACCGTGCTGTCCAAGAGCCGGACCAACCGGTGGTGCTGGAGTTGCTTTACCAGCAGGAATCTGTAATTTAATATAACCTGTTACTTTTTTTGCCATTTTTCGGCACCTCCTATGTGGTATTGGCGGGGGTTCTTCCCTCCCACTTGAATGTGTTACGCCTTCTTAATATCTGCGAAACTTATTTCTACCGGCGTTTCGCGGCCAAACAATTCAACATTGATAGTAACCGTCTGCTTCTGAGTGCTGATTGCAGTAATAACACCTGCAGTATCTTTCCATGCTCCAGCTGTTACAACAACCATATCACCCTCTGCAAAGTCTACCTGAATGTCATCATTCTTGATTCCTAACGGGAGCATTTCTTCTTCCGTAAGCGGAACCGGTTTGGATCCCGGTCCTACGAATCCGGTAACACCTCTGGTGTTGCGGACAACATACCAGGTATCATCATTCATGACCATGTTGAGAAGCACATAACCAGGAAACATCTTTTTCTGGACCTGCTTGGCAGCACCGTTACGCATTTCCACAACTTCCTGCAGCGGAACGCGAACCTCCAGAATCTGGTCTTCCAGGTGTCTGTTTTCGATTGTTTTTTCAATGTTGGCTTTTACTTTGTTTTCATACCCTGAATAAGTATGAACAACATACCATTTCGCTTCTGACATACAATCACCGTTATCCTTATTTCACTAAAAGATTTATTCCTTCCAGAATAGCTGAGTCAAATACACTGATGATCACAGCAAGTACAACTGTAATAATTGTAACTGCTATAGTCTGTTTTACAAGTGTAGCCTTGTCAACCCAGACAATCTTTTTGAATTCCGATTGAAGTCCCTGAAACCAATTTCTCTTCTGACCTTTGCCAGCAGATTTTTCTTTCTCTTGCATAGTCTAACCTCACAATCGTTTGTGATTATTTTGTTTCCTTGTGCAGAGTATGGGTACGGCAGAACTTACAATATTTCTTTGTTTCAAGACGCTCAGGATGATTCTTTTTCTCCTTGGTCATATTGTAGTTACGCTGCTTGCACTCCGTACATGCCAATGTAATCTTAACGCGCACAACTTCCACCTCCAGTGTTTTCATTTGCGTGGGCCTTTTTGCCTTTTTCGGGCATAAAAAAAAAGACCTAACTTCCATGTCGCTCGTCTAGTTTAGCACAACCATACTATATAAGTCAAGCTTTTTCCTGCAAAATACAAGCTTTCTTGCAAAATAATAAAGAAAGAACAATAGATTTCTCTTGTCAACAAACCTTTGGTAGTGTATGATAAGTAAGGTCACAGCCCTCAGATTACTGGGGGTTCTATAATTTAATAAAGAAAATATAGGAGCGGATTTTATGTTTAAACGATTTAGGGATGACATGAAGAAGTACTGGAAGTATGCCATTTACTCTTCTAAAGCCCAGTTGAAAGCTGAAGTAGCCAATTCCTATCTGAACTGGCTCTGGTGGGTACTGGATCCTCTGTGCTTCATGTTGATCTATGTATTCATGTTCGGATATGTATTTAAGTCTAAAGAACAGTACTTTGCGATCTTCGTTTTTGTCGGCATCACTCTCTGGGACTTTTTTAACAAGTGTCTGTTGCAGAGTGTCAAGATCATCAAGAACAACAAACCAATCGTATCCAAAGTATATATACCAAAATTCATCCTTCTGGTTATCAGAATATGTGTCAACGGCTTCAAGATGTGCATTTCTCTGCTGATCATCGTTGCTATGCTTGCTATATGGCGCGTTCCGCTGACTCTGAATATCCTGTATGTGATTCCAATTCTGATCACACTGGTTACTGTAGTTTTTGGTATCAGTTGTTTTCTGCTTCATTATGGTGTATTTGTAGAAGACCTTGGCAATGTTCTGCGTATCGCACTTCGCCTTGTATTCTACCTGACCGGTGTATTCTGGAACATCATGAGTCGTCTGCCGGCACCATACAACAACTACATCGGCAAGGGAAACCCGATCGCATTTCTGATCACATCCATGCGTCAGTGCGTAATCTACGGACAGGCACCTCATCGTAAGCTTCTGCTTCTGTGGTTCCTGATCGGGCTGGTACTCTGTGCCCTTGGTATCCGCAAAATCTATAAGAGCGAAAACAGCTATGTAAAGGTGATTTAATATGGAAGAAAAGCATGCAATCGAAGTCAAAGATCTGGTTATCAGCTACCAGAATCTGAAAAAAACTTCTATTAAGAAAACTCTGCTTCATCTGAAACGTCAGAAACCTGACCGTTTTGTTGCAGTAAAAGGAATTTCCTTCTACGTTCGCGAAGGCGAGATCCTTGGTATCATCGGTAAGAACGGAAGTGGAAAATCCACCACACTGAACGCACTGGCTGGTATCTTTTCTCCGGACAGTGGTTCTATTGACCTGAACGGACACAGTATTTCACTCCTGTCCATCGGTGTCGGTTTCATCCGTGAGATGACCGGCCGTGAAAATATCACTCTTTCCGGTATGCTTCTTGGTTTTACCGAAGAACAGGTCAAAGCCAAAGAACAGGAAATCATTGATTTTGCTGAAATCGGCGAGTTCATTGATATGCCGGTCAGAACTTATTCCAGCGGTATGTATTCCAAACTGGCTTTTTCCATCACAGCTATTCTTGAAACAGACATTATGCTGATCGACGAAGTATTGAGTGTCGGCGACCAGAAATTCAAAAAGAAGAGCTATGAAAAGATGAAGAGCCTGATCTCCAACAAAGATCGTACCGTAGTTATCGTCTCCCATAGTATCGAAACTCTGAAACAGCTTTGCGATACTGTTATGTGGATGCACGAAGGACAGATCAAGCGAATCGGTGATCCGGACGAAGTCCTTGATGAATATGTAGCTTTTATGGAAAAAAGCTGAAAAAAAGTCACGGGGTAAACCCCCGTGGCTTATTCTTTTTCTTCCGGATCCACCGGTTCTTTCTCAGAAAGTTCTTTTACCGGATCCACTGAATCCTTCAGTGCATTTGTCTGATTATCATTTACTCCTTCAGAAACTTCTTTCTGGAAGAATATCTTCACTGTCATCATAAGCAGTTTCAGGTCAAGTACAAAAGAGTAATTCTCAATATAGAACAGGTCCAGCTTCAGTTTATCATAAGGTGTGGTGTTGTATTTACCATATACCTGCGCATAACCGGTAAGTCCTGCCTTAACCTTCAGGCGATAATAAAACTCTGGAATTTCCTTGCAGTATTCGCGGACAAGCGTCTGTCTTTCCGGTCTCGGTCCAACCAGAGACATATCCCCCATAAATACATTAAATAACTGAGGCAGTTCATCCAGATGCAGATTGCGGAGTACTCTTCCTACCGGGGTGATCCTGCTGTCATGTTTGGATGCAAGTCTTGCACCGTTCTTCTCGGAATCCACGCACATACTACGGAACTTACAGATCTTAAATGGTCTTCCGCCCTCCGTAAGTCTTTCCTGTCGATATAAGACCGGACCTCTGTCATAAAACTTCACACACAATGCAATGATCAGCATCAGTGGAGATGCAACTATGATTCCAATACCCGAAACAATAATATCCAACAGCCGTTTTGCTGCACGCTGCTCAATAGAAAGTCCCATGTTCTTCGCAACAAGAAGCGGTGTGTCAAACAAATGAATGCGTTCGCTTCCCATCAGGATCACATCAGAAATCTTCGGACTGAGATAGCACCGGATAGAATGTGCAAAACAATGTTTCAGATAACGGTTACGGATATTTGCCGGAAGATCCCATATGATCACTCCGTCATATTCCTTCATCATCCGGTAAATTTCTTTCTCACCCACACTGATATGAACTTTTCCGCTGATATCATATTTATCACGTCTGGAATTCATTTTACTGATCAGATCACCAGGATCACGGTCTCCATAAATCACCAGAAGTTTCCTTGCCTGATATAATTTTGAATAAATATATCTGGAACCCCATATCCATACAAGGATGATCACAAACTGAATCAGTGTCATCTCTATCATTGGCCATGGTCTCAGGAACCATCGGTTGATCAACGTGATCTGAAAATATGTCACGATATTTGTACAGATCGTAGCCAGCGTCAGAGAATAAAATACATCTATGCGTTTCAGATATCCTACTTTCAGACCTCCATAAAGTCTGGAAAACAAAACATTGATCAATCCGTAGATTGCAATCAGGACCCAGTTACCTTTTCTCCAGAACGGTTCAAAAATAAGTCCTCTGTAATAGTCATACCAGATATATGCAAAAACAGCTGTCTGTGCGATCACAACAAGACTTGCCAGACAAAATACTATAAAACGTTTAAAATCCTCTCGTCTGTTCACTATATCCCTCTCATCCGTCAAATAGCACTTTTATTTTTCCCTTTAACCTTGTTATTATAACGTAAAACATACTTTTCGTCCAGTGATTGTCGGCTCCTTTCCAGCCTTGTATACAGCATTTCTCGTCCGCTCCTCTGTTTTTGTTACTTTTTTATGTTTTTGTCGAAATTTTTCCATCAATTTAATACACACTTAACAATCATCAAAAAAAAATATCAATCAAGCCACACTTTTTTGCTCAAAAATGTAGAAATGTTTTTGTAAAAAATGTATAATAGATTCATATAAGCAATCTAAAAGGAAAGTGAGGGTTCACTATGAAACAAAACAACATGTTAGCGATGATCCTGGCTGGCGGACGTGGAAGCCGTCTTCATGAACTCACCAACAAAGTAGCCAAGCCGGCAGTTTCATATGGCGGAAAATACCGCATTGTTGATTTCCCGCTCAGCAACTGCGCTAACAGCGGAGTGGACATTGTCGGAGTACTGACTCAGTACGAATCCGTTCTTCTGAATAGTTATGTAGCAGCTGGCGGACGCTGGGGACTTGATGCCAGAGAAAGTGGAGTCTTTGTTCTTCCACCACGTGAAAAAGCTGATGCAGATCTTGACGTTTACAGAGGTACTGCTGACGCGATTTCTCAGAATATCGATTTTATCGATAAATATTCTCCGGAATATCTTTTAGTTCTTTCCGGCGACCATATTTATAAAATGAATTACGACAAAATGCTGGATTACCATAAGGAAATGAATGCCGATGCAACGATCGCAGTCATTGAAGTACCGATGAAAGAAGCAAGCCGTTTCGGTATCATGAACACAGATGGCAACGGCCGCATCGTTGAATTCGAAGAAAAACCAGAGCATCCGAAGAGCAACCTTGCTTCTATGGGTATTTATATTTTCAACTGGAAGCTTCTCCGCAAGATCCTTCTTGCAGATATGAAGAATCCTGATTCCCACCATGACTTTGGTAAGGATGTTATCCCGTGTCTCCTTAACGACAATAAAACACTTGCCGCATATAAATTCAAAGGTTACTGGAAAGATGTCGGAACCATCGACTCTCTCTGGGAAGCAAATATGGACCTCATTGATTCCAGAAACGAACTGAATCTGAATGATCCAACATGGAAAATCTACACAGAGGACACTCCGGCGCTTCCTCAGTATATTGGACCAAACGCCAAGATCAACAAAGCTTTCATCACACAGGGCTGTATTGTTGAAGGTGAGGTAAGCCATTCTGTACTGTTTACCGGATGTACCGTAGGTGAAGGCGCTAAGATCATTGACAGTGTACTGATGCCAGGCGTAGAAGTTGCCGCCGGCGCAGTTGTTCAGCGTGCACTTGTTGCTGATAATGTCAAGATTGGCCAGGATGCTGTTGTAGGCAGTGCAGACAGTGAAAATATCGAACTCGTGTCCAAACGTGTAAAGGGGGTAGAATAATATGGCAAGAGCATTTGGAATTGTCACATCTTCCGGAACCCATATCAAAGTAGAAGGACTTCAGCAGTATCGTCCAATCGGTGCTTTTTCCTTCCTTGGAAGATATCGTGTCATTGACTTTCCTATTTCAAATATGAGCAACAGCGGTATCGACCGCATCCAGGTATATGTAAGAACCAAGCCACGTTCTCTGGCAGAACATCTCGGAACCGGACGTCATTACAACATCAACTCCAAACGTGGCAAGCTGCAGCTTATGTTCGCTCAGAACAGTTCCGAAAATGATGTATACAATACAGATATCGCATCATTTTATGAAAATATTGAATTCATTGAAAGAATGCATGAGCCATATGTGATCATCGCGCCATCTTACATGGTATATGCAGAAGATTACAGGGAACTTCTTCAGACACATATTGATTCCGGTGCTGATATCACACTCCTGTATCATTCTGTGGACAATGCAAGAGAAAAATTCCTGAACTGTGATATTCTGAATCTGAACAAACAGAAAGGTGTTGAATCCATCGAAAAAAACCGTGGAAGTGCCCAGAAACGCAACATCTTCATGGATACATATGTTATGAGTAAAGAGCTTTTCATTGAACTGATCAAAAAAGCCCGGAAAATTTCTTCGATGTACACTCTGCCTCAGATTGTCAATGAATCTTCTGCGGATCTCGATATCCGCGGTGTTTCACACAGAGGATATTTTGCATCCATTACTGACTTTAACAGTTATTACAACGCAAATATCTCTCTGATCGACATCAAAACTGCAGAAGGACTGTTCAATCCGGAATGGCCAATTTATACCAAAACCAACGATTCCTGCCCGACCCAGTATCTGGAAGGTGCATCTGTCAAGAATTCTGTTATCTCCAATGGCTGTCTGATCGAAGGAACAGTCGAAAATTCCGTTATCGGACGTGGATGCCAGATCAAAGCCGGTGCTGTCATTAAAAACAGCATTGTATTGTCTCATACTGTTGTCGGCGAGAATGCTCATCTTGAAAATCAGGTAATGGATAAATGGGCCAAGGTCATCCACGGCAATGAGATCATCGCAGAAGAAGGACATCCTGGATATATCCGCAGAGAAGATGTTCTTTAATCAGAATATGCCATTAATTAAAATCATTCTTTAACCTCAAAAAGCGCAGTCGCATTTATTACGACCGCGCTTTTTACTTTACTTTATAGGAAATTACTCCGTAATGTTCCAACAATTCAGCCTCTGTATTATTTTTCCGTCATTGACATATATTCATAATTAAGAAGCAGTTTTTTCTTTCCGCACTGCTCACGATATTGACTGAAAATACGTTCCATGATATTTGGAATTGTTTTTTCATCTGGTTCAAACAGAATGATCAGATACTGCATGGAACTGTAACGCGTGCACACATCAACCTTTCGTATTTTTTGTCGTATTGCCTGCTCCATACATTCCAGTGCATATTCTATGTCTTCGATATTTAATACAGAATCCGCTTCCGTTTCCAGCGTTACCATCACCAGATAACAATGACATTTGTATCTTTTTTCCATACTATTCATATATTCATATATCTTGGCGAATTCACGATAATCCAGCTCAAGTGCCCCGGAATAATCGCCGCTGGCGCTCAGTGCTTTGGAAACCAGTGTCAGATCTTTTCCTGTTCCATAGCCAACAATCTTTTCCCCTTCCATCTGTTGATAGAAGAAAAAGCTTCCTTTTCCATTCTGTTTCACATAATACAGGGCCTTATCTGCCTTTGAATAGCATTCTTCAAAAGGATCTCCTTTATTTACTTCACAGATTCCGGCAGAAACAGAAGCACAACGGATCGCTACATCCTTTTCCTTGCTCTGTTCAAATTTTTCCTGGATTTCTGTGACGATCTCTGTTATCTTTTCTTTTGAAACGTTCGGCACAAACATCAGGAATTCATCCCCACCCAGGCGGCAGACAACGGAATGATGTGCATATTCCATCAAGAAAGATCCAAGTAATTTCAATGCTCTGTCTCCTGCTTTGTGTCCATAAAGGTCATTCATCTTCTTGAGGTTATCCATGTCAAGAAATACCAGATAACCGCTGTCCTGCTGCATAAACTGTGCCGCAAGCTTTTCACCACGATTTCTCATTGGCAATCCTGTCAGAAAATCAAATCCTTCACTGTCTTCCTGTGTTTTCATTGTTATCATTACAGTGGAGATGAACTTTTCAATTTCTGCTTCCATATTCAGAAGATTATCTTCTTTATCTGCAAGCTTGCCGTCTTCTCTGATCACTACGCGACCTTCATTCAACATTTTCAGAAAGACTCCTGCGATCTTGGGGTCAAACTGTGATCCACAGTTTCTGGATATTTCATTATATATAACTTCATCTCCAAGCGGATTTCTGTAAATCCGCCTTGACTTCATAGCATCATAACAGTCTGCTATGGCTATAACTCTTGCATACAGCGGAATTTCTTCGCCCTTCAATCCATCCGGATACCCCATACCATCGTATCTTTCATGATGGCTTCGAGCCACCTCTTTCACATGATCGATCAACGTAATATTTTTTAGTATCTCTGCTCCAATGACGGTATGCTCTTTAATTACCTGAAACTCTTCTTCCGTCAGTCTGGTTGGCCTGTTCAGAATGTTATCCGGAATACCGATCTTACCGATATCATGCAGATGTGCTGCATTTTTAAGATTTCTGATTTCTTTTTTATCCCACCCAAGTTCTTCTGCAATCAGAGCTGCGTATTCTGCCACCCGATAAGAATGTCCTCTTGTATACTCATCTTTCGCCTCAATCGTTGTGGAAAGTGTCCGCATCATCTGCAGTGACATGGTTTCCATCTGTTTCCTGCGCTTATTTAACTCTGCTCTCTGACGGCGGCTTTCCACTTTCTGGATATTTTTGATCGTTTTCAGCAGGTTTGTGCACAGCAGTATGATCATTCCGATTCCTATAAAGATTCCTGATGCGGAAACTCTGAAATAAACCAGGCTCGACTCTGCTATAATAGCGATCATTGCCAATATAATACTGAAAAAAGTATATTTTTCTGACACATATCCTCTTTTCAGGTCACAGACCATCGTAATGAACCCAATCAGAACGCTGCCTGCAAGGATCACATGGGCAACAGGAAGTGTCTCGATATAATCCGCAATCCCAAGAATATGAAGTGCTGAACAGATCAGAGCATTCAGAAATGCTATGCTTTCTACCACTCCAAATACTTTCCGGTATCTTCCTTTCTGCAGCGTATCCATATAATATCCGATTGCGATCGGACTTAACATGATCATTACAAAACACAGCGTTGCAAGTGCTGACGGATTCGGAAAAAACAGCTGCCGCATCTTGGACTCACCAAGCATCCAGATTGCTGCCATAAAAACGCACCAGCCCAGATATTCCATATCAAATTTCGTCTGATAGGCAATCCCGAGAGAAAACCCAAAAATGATCGTAATGATTCCGGCAAACAACAAAAAAAGAGCAATGACAGTCTCCAGTCCATACGTCTGAAACAGATACCCCCAGATTGCTGCCTCATCTCCACAATAAACAGTATTTACCACTCCAGAATATTTTGCTGTATTTGTGGTAAGTTCAATACGCACTTCTTTTCCTGCATCATCTTCTGATGTCGGACAGAACACATAACAGCTTGCTGAGTTTTTTCCGACAAGTCTAGTCCCTGATGTATCATATTCCATTCTCAGTTCTCCATCCACATAAAATCGGACCGACTGAAGTGATGAACGGATTGCCAGTGTATTCTCATGATAATCTTCCGGCAGTCTGGTCAGGATAGTCATCGTATCCTTTGCTTTTACATCATACTGTCCCGGAACGCTGATCTTTTCACTGCTTCCATCTGATTTCTGCCAGGTAAAAGTTCCCTGGTAAATAAGATTTTTTCTGTTGTATTTCCATCCCTTTCATTCTGTCCAAAAAACTGCAATGCTATGATACAGAGCAGACTTAATATCATCAGAATATAGAACAGAAATCTTTTTCTGCTGCTTACGGTATAATTATTTTTCAAAACTTCTCCTCCCTTTGTCATTGAACCCTAAGAAGTTTTATTTTATATATTTTACAATATAAAAAGCCACCGCACAAGAGTGCGGCGGCTTTGTTCATATATTCTTCTTTTTATAGAAGAATCGTGATCGTCAATCCTTTTCCGTTTTTATTTTCTGCGGTAATTTTACCTTTATGCGCCTGTACGATTGCTTTTGCAACTGACAGGCCAATACCAGATCCACCTGTACCTGAATTTCTTTTTTATCTGTAATATTGTCTGCCGTCCAGTCCAACAAGAATGAGCTCCACTCCCTCAATGATCATGAAGCCTCCTACAAGCACACCCATGGAAAGGATCGTGATCATCGGCCGGAAGATCAGAAGGATTCCAACGAGCAGACCAAGGATATTCAGAATCAGTGAAATCGTATAATAAGTCATTCCGTAATGCATCTTCATATACTGCAGATGAGAAAGTCTGGAAATACAATGCGCAATAATCCAGATTGGAAGAATCATTGCAAGCGCCCAGTTTCCTGCTTCCGGATGTGCCGCGAGCATAAATCCGGCCATCACACTCAGGATTCCTGTGACAAGTGAAACGATCGGTCCAAACCCGGTAAAGTGTTCCATTTTGACATACAGAACAATATCCCCAATTCCGCTTAAGATTGCAAGCACACCACACAGAATCACGATCCAGGTAAGTACCCCTACCGGCTGACGCATGATCACAACACCAAATATGATCAGAATGATACCCACGATTAATTCAAACCATCCAATATCAGATCGTCTGTTCATCTGCATCCGCCTCCTTCTTCTCAGCTCCTGATTCTATTTTCGTTTCTGTATTTGTCTCTTTTTTTGCCTCGCCATTCAGGATCGCCATAAATTCATCTCCTGTGATCGTCTCTTTTTCATAGAGATAATTGGATAACTCATCCAGTTTCTGACGGTTATCAAGAAGAATTTTTTTCGCTTTCTCATGCTCTCTCTTAACCAGTTCCACAACCTTACGGTCAATCTCATTCTGCGTATCCGCAGAGCATGCCAGGGATGCGTCACCGCCAAGATACTGATTTGTCACGGTTTCCATAGCCACCATATCAAAGTCATCACTCATACCATAGCGGGTGATCATGGCCCGGGCAATCTTGGTTGCCTGTTCAATGTCATTGGATGCACCGGTCGTTATCTCACCAAATACCACTTCCTCCGCAGCACGGCCACCGGTAAATGTTGCAATCTTATTCTCCAGTTCCTGCTTTGTCAGAAGATATTTGTCTCCCTGCTCTACCTGCATGGTATAACCAAGCGCGCCGGAAGTTCTTGGAATGATCGTAATCTTCTGAACCGGTGCAGAATGTGTCTGCATTGCTGCTACAAGAGCGTGTCCAATCTCATGACATGCAACTACCTTTTTCTCCTGATCTGAAAGTACCGCATTTTTCTTCTGATATCCTGCAATAACAACTTCAATGCTTTCTTCCAGATCTGCTTCTGTGACTACTTCACGATTATCACGAACAGCACGAAGAGCCGCCTCATTTACAATATTGGCAAGCTCTGCACCGGAAGCTCCTGAGGCCATTCTTGCGATCGTATGGAAATCCACATCGTCAGAAAGCTGAACTTTTTTTGCATGTACTTTAAGGATTGCTTCACGACCTTCAAGATCCGGAAGTTCTACAGGTACACGGCGGTCAAAACGGCCCGGACGGGTCAGTGCCGGGTCAAGAGATTCCGGACGGTTGGTTGCTGCCAGAATAATAACACCGTTATTTCCCTCAAAACCATCCATCTCCGTAAGCAGCTGGTTCAGGGTCTGCTCACGTTCATCGTTTCCACCTGCCATCTGTCCGTCACGTTTCTTACCAATGGCATCGATCTCATCAATGAATACGATACAAGGTGCTTTTTCCTTTGCCTGTTTAAAGAGGTCACGAACTTTGGATGCGCCCATACCAACAAACATTTCCACAAATTCAGAACCGGACATCGAGAAGAACGGTACATTGGATTCACCGGCTACTGCTTTTGCCAGCATGGTTTTACCGGTACCTGGAGGGCCGACAAGCAGAACGCCTTTCGGCATGGAAGCTCCAACCCTGGTGTATTTCTCCGGATTATGCAGATAATCAACGATTTCCTGCAGATTTTCTTTTGCTTCTTCTTCACCGGCTACATCACTGAAGCGGATACCTTCGGTTGACGGTACATAAACTTTGGCATTGCTTTTTCCCATTCCAAATGCCATGGAATTCTTACCGCCCATCTGATTCATCATCTTGCGGCTCATATACTGACCAAGCGCAATAAAGAGCACAAGCGGAAGAACTCCTGTCAGCAGAAAACTTGCTACAGGTGACATCTGCTGGTCGATTTCTTTGGAAAATTTTGCTCCCGCTTTATAAAGACGTTCTGTCAAAGTCGGGTCTTCCATCACGCCTGTTTTATAGATGGTATTTTTATCATCTTTATCTGTAAAAAGGATCTGATTATCCTCAATCTGGACATCATCAATCTTTTTATCTTCGATCTTCGACATAAAAGTTCCATAATCGACTTCTTTGACCATTGTTTTTGTGAGCATCGGGGTTACAAGCACATTAAAAACAATTATGATCAGAAGCACGATTCCATAATAATAAAGTAACGGCTTCTTTGGCGATTTTACTTCTTTCATTCGTGTCTCCTCCGATTTTTCTTCTTTTTATATATTATAATTCCAGTTTCTGTCCTTTTGTATAGACAAAAAAAGAAAAGTGTTCGGTTTTTCCACACTTTTCCTTTTCTGTCCCAGATATTTTTCTTTTCCTGCGCGCCTTTTTCTATATAATGTAGGAAAAGTGAAAGAAGTGAGTCGCGTGATATTTCAATTCAGAACTTACGAAAACGGGCGTATCTTGTTTCGAGGAGTTCTTCCTCGGAAAGAGATGTATATTTTTGAAGGAAAGTACAGATTTTATCGTTCAGGCGTTCAGCCACCTGCCACATACTTTCCGGTGTCAGATTCTCCGGTTCAGGAATCACCTGCTCAATGATTCCTTTCTCATACAGATCCGATGCTGTCAGTTTCATGACCGCGGCAGCTTCTTTTGCCTTAGTACTGTCCTTCCAGAGAATACTTGCAAATCCTTCCGGTGAAAGAATAGAATATATGGAATTCTCCAACATCCATACCTGATCACCTGCTGCCAGGGCAAGTGCCCCACCGCTTCCACCTTCTCCTGTCACAATAGACAGAACCGGTGTTTTCAGTCCGGCAAGCTCCCAGAGATTACGGGCAATAGCCTCGCCCTGTCCTCGTTCCTCTGCCTCGATACCACAGAAAGCTCCCGGCGTATCCACAAAACAGATTACCGGACGCTGAAACTTTTCTGCCTGCTTCATCAGGCGCAGCGCCTTGCGATATCCTTCCGGCATCGGCATGCCGAAATTGTGTGCAATGTTTTCTTTGGTGTTGGTTCCTTTTTCCTGCACGATAACAGTGACCGGTTTTCCATGAAATTTTGCGATTCCACCGATGATTGCCTTATCATCTCCGTAATTTCGGTCTCCATGAAATTCCATAAAATCCGTAAAAAGTGCTTCTATATAATCACTGCCGGATGGACGATCAATCTTGCGTGAGATCTGTACACGATCCCAGGCTGTGAGGTAAGGGTTGATGCCAGCTGGATTAGAATCTCCTCTATCCGAATCACACTTGTCATTTGTCAGATTTTCAGAATCTGATCCCGGATGATCCGCGTGATGTAATTCAGCTGCATCCGTTCTGATCCTGTTTTCTGTTTTCCAGGATACCGCATGTATCTCCAAGATCTTACCAAGTGTTTCCTTCAGATTCTCACGCCTTACAATATCATCTACAAAACCATGCTCAACCAGAAATTCTGCTCTCTGAAATCCTTTCGGCAGTTTCTGACGAAGAGTCTGCTCAATGACACGCGGGCCTGCGAAACCGATCAGTGCACCTGGTTCCGCCAGAATGATATCCCCCAGCATCGCAAAACTTGCCGTCACGCCGCCTGTCGTAGGTTCTGTCAAAACACTTACATAAAGCAGTCCGGCCTTGCTGTGACGTTCCAGCGCCGCGGAAGTTTTTGCCATCTGCATCAGAGATGTGATTCCTTCCTGCATTCTGGCACCACCAGAACAGGCAAAAATGATAATGGGAAGTTTTTCCTCCGTTGCACGTTCTACTGCTCTGGTGATTTTTTCGCCAACTGCCCAGCCCATGCTTGCCATCAGGAATCTTCCATCGCAGACTGCGATCACAGTATCTCTGCCATTTATTTTGCCTTTGCCTGTGACAACAGCCTCTTTGAGCCCGGTCTTCTCCTGAAGTGCCTGTACTTTTTCCGGATACCCTTTGTAATTTACAGGATTTCCACCGATCAGATCCTGATTCCATTCCTCAAAAGTTCCCTCATCGATCACCATCTGGATTCTGCGATATGCATGTACACGGAAATATCCTCCGCATTTCGGACAGATATAATATCCCTGTTTTACATCCTCTGCGATGATGGCAGCTCCGCACTTGTTACATTTACGAAGAAGTCCTTCCGGTACCTCCGGCCTGGAAGCACGGACCGCACTATGGCTCTGTATTCTGGAAACAATTCTTGTCTTTTTGAAAATGTTATCCAACTTCATGATCGTTCACTCCTGTTAATACCAAAACTATACGTTACTGTTCACTCCGTTTACAGTAACACTTTATTTATCTGCTTCCATTCTTTCGATGAATTCTACATCTGTATTTCCTGACTGAAAATCCGGATGATCCAGGATTTCATACTGATAGTCTACATTGGTATCGATTCCCTCTATGATCACTTCACCAAGCGCACTCTGCATCTTACGGATTGCTTCGGTACGGTTCTTCGCCCACACGATCACCTTCGCGATCATGGAATCATAATACGGTGGGATCGTATATCCACTGTACACAGCGGAATCAATACGGATTCCTTTTCCTCCTGGAAAATACATGTCCGTGATCGTTCCTGGTGACGGACGAAAACCTTTGGATGGATTTTCTGCGTTGATCCGGCATTCAATCGCATGCCCTGTCAGCTGAATATCTTCCTGCTTACAGGATAGTGGAAGCCCGGATGCAATGCGGATCTGCTCTTTGACAAGATCCACACCTGTCACCCACTCCGTAACCGGATGCTCCACCTGAATTCGGGTATTCATTTCCATAAAATAAAATCTGCCTTCTTTATCAAGAAGGAATTCAATCGTTCCGGCATTTTCATACCCGGCTGCTTTTGCCGCTTTCACCGCTGCCTCTCCCATTCTGGCACGAAGTTCATCGGAGATCACCTCACATGGGGATTCCTCGATCATCTTCTGATGATTTCTCTGAATGGAACAATCACGTTCCCCCAGGTGAATTACATTACCGAATTTATCTGCCATGATCTGAAATTCAATATGTCTTGGATGACGTACAAAATGCTCCACGTACATCGTAGAATCGCCAAAAGCCATCTGCGTTTCTTTCTGTGCGGTACGGAAACTTTCTTCAAAATCTGCCGGTGTATCAGCAACTCGCATTCCCTTGCCGCCTCCACCAAGAGCAGCTTTGATGATGACCGGATAACCGATCGTTTCGGCTTCCTTCATTCCCTCTTCTACTGTATAGATTGGATTTTTGCCACCAGGAATGATCGGAACCCCTGCATTTGCCATTGTATTTTTTGCCGCCTGCTTGTTTCCAAGACTTGCGATCACAGTTGACGGCGGCCCGATAAATGTAATATTGCACTGTTCACAGAGTTCCGCAAAACGACTGTTTTCGGAAAGGAAACCAAATCCCGGATGAATTGCATCCGCACCTGTAACGATCGTTGCACTGATGATATTTTCCATGCTGAGATAGCTCTCGGATGACGGTGCCGGTCCGATGCAGACTGCCTCATCCGCAAGCTGAGTATGAAGTGCATCTCTGTCTGCCTCTGAATAAACAGCAACCGTCTCTATTCCCATTTCTCTGCATGCGCGGATGATCCGTACTGCAATCTCCCCTCGATTCGCAATCAGCACTTTTTTAATCATAGTGTGTCACCTATCCAATCATAAAAGTCAGTTCTGCATCAACTACCACTTTGCCGTCAACACTTGCAACTGCATGACCGACACCAACCGGTCCTTTGCATTTGATGATCGTTGTTTCCAGACGAAGTTTATCCCCCGGAACAACTTTTCCACGGAATCTGCAGTTCTTGATCCCGCCAAAGTATGCAATCTTGCCTTTGTTTTCTTCCAGGCTTAAGATTGCCACAGCGCCTGTCTGCGCAAGAGCTTCCACCATCAGGACACCCGGCATTACCGGTTCCTGTGGGAAATGTCCTTTAAAAAAGTCCTCACGGAAAGTCACGCATTTATAACCGACGGCAAATTTGCCCGGCTCATAATCCTCGATATAATCCACAAGAAGAAATGGATGTCTGTGAGGAAGAATCTGTTCAATTTCTTTTACCCCTAATTTATTCATAATCTATACTCCTACAATGGAAACTTCGTTTATCCACATTAATTTCTCTGTACATTCGAATGATCCACATTTTTTCAGGTTTATACCCTGAATTTATGCAATCCGGAACAACGGCTGTCCATACTCTACTGCCTGTCCGTTTTCCACATAAATTTCCGCAACTTTACCGTCAAAATCACTTTCAATCTCGTTCATCAGTTTCATTGCTTCCACGATGGCAAGCGTCTGACCTTTTTTGACTTGATCTCCAACAGAAACAAACGGATCTGCGTCCTCGGCAGGTGCTGCATAAAAAGTTCCCACAAGAGGAGATTTTATAAGCATACCCTCTGGTTCACCATCTGCAATATCTTTCTCCATCTTTGCTTCTGATTCTGTGATCTGTCCCAACGGCTGCACTGTTTGGAGTCCCATAACCGGTACATTTGAAGAAGTGCCAGAAACCACAACGGTTTCTTTTTTCTTCTTCAGTCGGATGCGGGTACCATTTTCTTCGTAATCAAAATCTGTCAGTTCAGAATCTGATACTGTTTTTATTAATGTAAGAAGATTTTCAAATTCCATAATTATCAACCCTCATATTTCTTTACAAGAAGTGTCGCATTGTGTCCGCCAAAGCCAAGAGAATTGCTCATTGCATAATGGATCTCTTTTTCTACCGGAGCACCGATCGCATAGTTCAGATCACACTCTTCGTCCGGATCTGTGGTTCCAACTGTCTGGTGGATAAATCCCTCTTCCAGAGATTTAACGCAGGTCACAAATTCCACTCCACCGGCTGCACCAAGAAGATGTCCGATCATGGATTTTGTAGAATTTACAACCAGATTTTTTGCCGCATCTCCAAATGCTTTGTGGATCGCTCTTGTCTCAAACAGGTCATTGTGATGCGTACTCGTTCCATGCGCGTTAATGTATTCTACCTCAGATGGCTGAACACCAGCTTCTTCCATTGCAAGTTCCATTGCTCTGGCTGCGCCTGCTCCGTCCTCAGCCGGAGAAGTGATGTGGAAAGCATCCGCTGTTGCACCGTAGCCAACCAGCTCAGCATAGATTCTTGCGCCTCTCGCCTTTGCATGCTCCAGTTCCTCAAGAACTACGATTCCGGCACCTTCACCGAGAACAAAACCGCTTCTTTCTTTATCAAAAGGAATGGATGCTCTTGCAGCATCTTCGGTCTTGGTCAGTGCAGTAAGTGCGGTAAAGCCAGCCACTCCTGTCGGACAGATGCAACTTTCGGTTCCACCTGCAAGCATAACCTCAGCGTCGCCATACTGGATCGCACGGAACGCATCTCCGATGCTGTGTGTTCCGGATGCACAGGCTGTCACAACATCTGTACATTTGCCGCGGAGTCCCAGCTGAATAGAAATATTTCCTGCAGCCATGTTGGAGATCATCATCGGAACCATCAGTGGATTTACTTTTCCAGGTCCCTTGGTGAGGATCTTTTCATAGTTGTTTTCTACCTGCGGAAGACTTCCGATACCAGAACCAACAATAACACCCACACGGAAAGAATCCTCTTTTTCCATATCAAGGCCAGCATCCTCAAAAGCTTCTTTTGCTGCTGTCACTGCATACTGGCAGAATGGATCCATACGTCTTGCGGCTCTCGGATCCATATGATCTTTTGCATTAAAATCCTTAACTTCTGCTGCGATCTTTACCTTGTAATCTGTTGTATCAAATTTTGTGATCGGTCCGATGCCGACTTTTCCTTCACGGATTCCTGCCCAGAAATCCTCAACATTATTTCCAATAGGAGTAACGGCGCCAAGTCCGGTTACAACTACTCTTCTCTTACTCATATGACCATTCCTCCATCAACCTGAATTACCTGTCCGGTAATGTATGCTGCATCGTCAGATGCCAGAAAAGCTACTGCTTTTGCAATGTCTTCCGGTCTGCCGAAATGTCCCAGCGGAATCTGCGCAGCAGATGCTTTTTTTACTTCTTCAGATAATACTGCTGTCATCTCTGTCTCAATAAATCCCGGTGCAACTGCATTGACCGTAACACCGCGGGATGCAAGTTCCCTTGCTGCACTTTTGGTCATACCAATGATTCCTGCTTTGGACGCTGCATAGTTTGCCTGTCCTGCATTTCCTGCAATTCCAACTACAGATGCCATGCTGATGATGCGTCCACTGCGCTGACGGAGCATCTGTCTGGAAACAAAGCGCATCATATTGAAAGTTCCTTTGAGGTTGACATCGATCACCTGATCAAAGTCTTCTTCTGACATTCCCATCAGAAGTCCGTCTTTTGTGATTCCGGCATTGTTTACCAGAATATCAATGCTTCCATGAGTTTTTACAATGTCCTTTACGGCACTTTCACAGGCTTTATAATCCGCAACATTCCACTGTCTGATCTCAGCCTCGCCGCCTTTTTCCTCAATCTCTTTCTGCACTTCTCGTGCCCGTTCCTCAGAACCGTTATAATTGATTACAACTGCTGCACCTCTGGAAGCAAGCTCCAGGGCAATGGCTCTTCCGATTCCTCTGGAAGCACCTGTTACAACAGCAACTTTCTTTTTATTCTGCTCTGCCACTTATTTCTCTCCTCTCGGCATCTGCTGTGACCAGATGTACCTTCATCCGGTCTTATCAAATTTTATTTCAATTCCTCACACACCTGAACTGCTTCTTCCCAGCTGCCAATGTGATAAGCTTTTACATTTTTATCAATCTTACGAAGGAAACCTGTCAGGGTTTTGCCCGGTCCGATCTCAACGAAGGTGTCCACACTTTCACGAAGCATGGTTTCCACACTCTGCTGCCAGTGGACAGATCCACTGACCTGATCCACCAGAAGTCCTTCGATTCTTCCACAATCTGTGATTACTTCTGCGTTAATGTTTGCCACATACGGAACCTTTAATGGATTCATACTGACTCCTGCAAAAACCTTCGCCAGTTCTTCTCCTGCAGGTCTCATCATCGGTGAATGGAATGGTCCGCTCACCTTAAGTGGAAGTACTCTTCTTGCTCCTGCTTCTTTTAAAGCAGTTCCTGCCTCAGCAACCGCAGCTGCCTCACCGGTGATAACGATCTGTCCCGGACAGTTGTAGTTTGCAATAGAAACGCCCTCTCGGCCATTTAAGACATTTTCGATCACTGACGCATCCATTCCAAGTACTGCAGACATTGCACCGCTTCCTTCCGGTGCTGCATGCTCCATAAAGATTCCTCTGGAACGCACTGTGCGGATTGCATCCAGATCACACATACCGCCTGCAACAGCAATCGCACAGTATTCACCAAGACTCAAACCTGCTGTCATATCCGCATGAAGTCCCATGGATTCAACAGCTCTTGTCATTGCCAGACAGGCAGTCACCATTGCAACCTGTGTATATTCTGTTTTATCCAGAAGATCATTTTCTTCAAAGCAAAGCTTCTTAAGGTCGAGATTCACTGCCTCAGATGCCTGGTCAAATATTGTCCTGGATAAAGGACTTTTCTCATAAAAGTCTTTTCCCATTCCAACTGCCTGCGCGCCCTGTCCCGGATAAATAAAAGCAATCTTACTCATTTACACTTACTCCATTCATCAGTCTGCATGCATCGAATACAGTAGATTTAATAATATCCTCACAGGAACGTTCTTCTTTGATCATGCCTGCGATCTGTCCTGCCATCAGACTGCCATTCTTAGCGTCACCATCCTGAACTGCTCTTCTGAGACTGCCAAGAGTCATCTTTTCCAGTTCCTCAAATGGTGCGCCCTCTTTTTCCATTTCCAGATATTTGCGCGCCATATCATTGCGAAGAACACGGATCGGATGTCCCGTACTTCTGCCTGTTACACGGCTGTCGATGTCTTTTGCTTTAAGAATACTGTTCTTATAATTTTCATGGATCACAGATTCCTTAGATGCTGCAAAAATAGTTCCCATCTGGATTCCTCTGGCTCCCAGCATAAATGCTGCTGCCATACCTCTGCCGTCTGCAATACCGCCCGCTGCGATCACCGGGATATTCACTGCATCAACAACCTGCGGGACCAGTACCATTGTGGTAAGCTCTCCAATATGTCCTCCGGCCTCAGTACCCTCGGCAACGACTGCATCTGCGCCGCAGCGCTCCATACGTTTTGCAAGTGCTACAGAAGCAATGACAGGAATGACCTTCACTCCGGCTGCTTTCCAGTCTGCCATGTATTTTTCCGGACTTCCTGCACCTGTTGTCACTACCTTGATGTCCTCTTCCAGGATTACCTTTGCAATCTTGTCTGCTTCCGGATTCATCAGCATGATGTTCACACCAAATGGTTTGTCAGTCAGCTTTTTTGTCTCGCGAATCTGTTCTCTTACCCACTCTGCCGGTGCACCACCTGCGGCAATTAGCCCAAGGCCACCCGCATTGGATACGGCTGCTGCCAGATGATAGTCTGCAACCCAGGCCATACCGCCCTGAATCACCGGATACTCAATTCCTAATAATTCTGTGATCTCTGTCTTCATAAATTTATGTCCTCTCGATCAGCCAGGTTGACGATTACGCCTGATGCTCTGTCAGATAGTTCATTACATCTGCAACTGTTGTGATCTGCTCAAGATCCTCGCTTGGGATTTCTACAGAAAATTCTTCCTCGAATGCCATTGCAAGCTCAAAGAGATCCAGGGAATCTGCATGAAGATCATCTTTAAAAGATGTCTCTGCTGTGATTGTTGCTGCGTCTGCTCCTAAGTTTTCTGCTGTAAGTTCGATAATTCTTTCTAACATTTTTGTTTTCTCCTTTTTCTGTTTTAATTAAATTTATATAATTTGGGTTTCAGATTTCACTTTTATGATGAAATTCTGTTCCCCTTTTTTCCAATGTTATATGGTCTCTATTCTTCTGTATCTATTTAATATTGAGATATCGGATATCTACGAATTGCTTCATCACTCCGTGATGTCCCACTCCAGCACGCTTGCGCCCCAGGACAATCCTGCTCCAAATCCTGCCAGAACCAGTTTCTGTCCTTTTTTCAGGACACCTTTTCGATTCAGTTCATTCAGCAAAATCGGGATACTCGCGGATGACGTATTTCCATAATCCTGAAGATTCATTGGAAATTTTCCAATATCCAGACGAAGTCGCCTTGCAACCGCATCTACGATTCGCGCGTTTGCCTGATGAAGAACAAACCAGTCGATATCCTCAAGGAAAAGCTCGTTTCGCTCAAGGACTTCCTGTATCACCTGCGGAACCTTGCGGACTGCAAACTGGAAAACATCCTTGCCATTCATGGTAATGTATTCTGTTTTTGTTTCTTTTGGATCCTGATCAATACTGCGTGCTCTTCCAAGCACTCCCGGTCCGGTCAGTGCCGGTCCGCCTCGTCCATCGGAATGTGAAACCGGCTGATAGCTTTTTCCTTCCTTCGCCTGAAGAAGAACCGCTCCGGCTCCATCTCCAAACAAGATGCAGGTTCCACGGTCAGTCCAGTCAACAATACGTGAAAGACTCTCGCTTCCAATGATCAGAATCGTACGGTAGATTCCAGATGCTATGTACGCCTGCGCTGTATTGTAAGCGAAAAGAAATCCACTGCATGCAGCATTGAGATCAAATCCAACGGCACCCAAAGCTCCAAGAGCCTCCTGTACCTGGCAGGCTGTACATGGAAAAACCCGGTCAGCTGAGCCGGTAGCCACCAGGATCATATCGATTTCTTCCGGTGAGATTCCGGCCTCTTCGACTGCCTGGCGACCGGCCTCAACAGCCATGGAAACAGTTGTTTCCTCTTCTGCTATATGACGCCGTTCCACACCTGTCCGCTCCCGGATCCACTCATCACTGGTCTCAACAAAACCAGCAATCTCGTCATTATCCATGACTCGCTTTGGAACACAGGCTCCCGTTCCGCGGATGACACCGGTTAAGGTCTGTTCTTTATTCATAATAATTGTTTCCTCATATTCCTGATTTGTTTTGGGTTTAGAATATTTTGATTATCAAAGTATATATCCAAAAAAATTAGTTGTCAAGCATAATTTCAACAATTATTTTCTCTTTCCTTTATTTCTTTTTCTCATTTGTACGAATCAGACCAAACTCCTGAAACATGCTGAAGATATATGAGATTCCAAAGATCTGCCCGATTGATTTTGGTCCGCGGTATTCCGGAGGAAGAAGATATGCTGCTCCATTGATTTCTTTGAATTTCATCTCGGCGAGGACTTTGTGGAATGCCAGCATCACGGAGCTTCTGGTCAGGGTCTTGCTTGTCTCCTTACGTGAGATCAACAGTTCTCCACTGTAGTCTCCGTTTTTCTTATGTTTTACCGTGTAGGAGAATTCCAGACCGGAAAGCGTGTAAAATGTTTGATTCTGGTATGCGAGCACCCCCGCCCAGAGAAGCCCCTCTAGCTCCTCCATATTCCTTTGCTCCACGATTGCCTGATGGAGTTCCTCAATGACTGCTGTACATGCTGACATAACGCTCCGCCTCTTCCTTCTGAACTTTTTCTGCTCTTCTTCTGCTCTTTCTTGTGACATGCTCCCACCACTTAAATCTCTGATTTTGAAGTGGGGGCTTCTTGCT
>OLOG01000723.1_pt1 | contig 26422 bp, 24 predicted proteins | sample 1672351 | NCBI WGS metagenome assembly OLOG01 (sample SAMEA3136674, study PRJEB25190) | human gut metagenome | biome: human gut; feature: human-associated habitat; material: faeces | place: Austria | collected 2013 | reverse complement strand
TTGTATTCTACGATGATGCCTGTTGTTTTCAAAGTGATAAATACCTCCATGTGCACGGGTTCTTAACGTTCTGAGAACTTTTTTCTTTTTTTACTTCCACAGGTTCAAGTTTATTTTTCTGTTTTTAATATCCGATTTCCGAATTATAGCTGTATCTCTAACTCCAAGCAATCCCATTCTTCGCCTAATACCTGATACTTTTCCATTTCATCTAATGCTACATCCTGAAATCCTGTGGTCTTGTAACAATAATATGCAGGATCATTATTACGGAAAACACCTAATGTAACCTTCTTTGCGCCAAAGATTTCTTTTGCATAGAGTAATCCTAACTGAAGCATTTGTTTTCCATAGCCTTTCCCCCTTTTGTTTGCATCAACGATAACAAAGCCAAATCTTAATTCATCAAATGACGCTGTTGGTCTTCTCATTGTAAAAAATCCAACCACATCGTTATCATCTATCGCTGTAAAAGCCATCAAATCACTTACGGAATGAAATTGCTCAAGCGATAACGGGTATGTTCCCAGTACGCCTGCTGTCCATTTATAAAATGCCTTTTCATCTTTTGCCCAGGAAAGTATTGTTTCAGCATCTTTTATATGATAAGGTCTTAGTCTTAACATCATTTTCCCCTTTCTGCAAAACTGGAAGTTGTCTAATTCTTTTTTAAGGGATTATCTAATACATAATACAAAGAAATATACTCATGTCCATCTCTTGCAATTTGGGTATTTTCCTTTACAAAGCGGAAACCACTTTTTTCAATAACTCTTTTTGATTGACAATTTATAACAAAATGGCTACACATTAAGTAATCATAATTTTCTTGTTCAAAGCAGAATTTAATTACTCTATTAACAGCTTCTGGCATTAAACCTTTTCCCCAATACTCTTTACTTAATACATATCCTAGTTCTCTTCCTACTAAATTCTCATACTCATCACGCAACAAAAGACTAAGCGTTTCAAGTCCTAATGAACCTATTACCTTATGATTTTCTTTCAATTCTAAAGCAAAGGTCATTTTCTCATTAATAAACATCTCCAAAATGGTTTTTGATTCTTGAATTGATGTATGTGGATTCCATCCAGCCATTTGACCTACTCCATCAACTTTTGCATACTCAAAAAAGTCTTCTAAATCCATTTCACTCCATTCTCTAATGATTAGTCTATCTGTTTCAAGCACAACACCTGTTAAATCAACATTTGCATTCATAAATCTATCACTCCTCAATCAACTCCCGATTGTTCTATGATACGATAAACATGCCATATTCTTTTGGCACGTTAAAATTCCATTTGTAGTATGAGCGGTCAAAATATCTTTTTTAGCCTGTTTGGGAATGCCGGTGATCGACGTCATACTGGAAAGAGAATAAAGATATTCGATTATGTCATCGATATTGCTTTTGGCAGCTGCGATCATCGCTTTTGAAAAATCTGAAAGAGTCAGCCTGGAACACAGACGGATCAAATCTTCTTTGTTTTTCCACATATCGCCCGTCCCGCAACCTAATTCCAAAACGCGCGTTCCGGGGTCAATTTTATAATTGGAAAAAATCCAGTTTCCGAATCCCATCTTGTTTGTCGAATATTTATCATGAATGGAAATTCTCGTTTGCAAATTGGTTGCTGTAGCATACCGCTGTTCCACAACGGACCTATCATTCAGCTGATCCATACATAACCTCGCTTTGATTTCCTGTTTTTGATCCTGGTATTTACAAAACAGTATAACATAAAATAAAGGCACATGGGAAGCTGCGGAAAGCATTGAAGATGCAGCTTGGCGAATGGTGTAGATGAACGATAACCTAAAATAGCAAAAAGAAGTTTTTAACGGAAAGATCTTGTGCTGCTTCATATAGATTTTTCTGTTTTGAGTATGCTATACTGTAAGAGTATGTGAGAAAACTTAGCCTTCTTATATATTTTTAACGAACTAAAAATTTATTTTATATAGAGAGGGATCGGCAGATGGGAAATAAGGGATTATTTAAAACAGTTTTATTCGGCGGATTTCAAAAAGAAGAAGTATGGAACTACATGCAGGAGGTTGAGGCGGAGATAGAAGGGGGACGCCAGGTTGCGGAACGCGCACAGCAGGAATATGCGCAGCAGCTGGAAGAGGAAAACCTGATGCGGCAGAAACTGAGCCAGCAGCTTTCGGATGAACAGGAACGCACGGAGAAGCTGGAAGAAGAAAAGAATGCGATGGAGTCGGAACTTGGCACACTGCAAGCAGAAGCAGAAAGTCTGCGCGCAGAAAAAGCAGAACTGCAGACCGGGCTGAACAAGCTGCAGGAAGAAAAGATCGGGCTGGAAGCGGCAGTTGAAACCTTAAATACAGAAAAAGCCGGACAGCAGGCAGAAATGGAAGCGCTGCAGAAGGCAAAGGACGAATTACAGACAAGGGCGGAATCCTTACAGACGGAGAAGGAAGAGGCTTTGGAGGATCTGGAAAATCTGCGGATAGCGCAGACAAAAATTCAGGCAGAGGCAGAAAGCCTACGTGCAGAAAAAGCAGAGCTGCAGACCGAGCTGAACAAGCTGCAGGAAGAAAAGATCGGGCTGGAAGCGGCAGTTGAAACCTTAAATACAGAAAAAGCCGGACAGCAGGCAGAAGTTGAAGCGCTGCAGAAGGCAAAGGACGAATTACAGGCAAGAACAGAAGTTTTAGAAGCTGAGAAAGAGAAAGCTTTGTCAGAGCTGAAAAGTCTGAGAACTGAGAAAGTCAAACTGGAAACCGAAGCAGAAAAATTGCGTGCAGAGCAGCAGGAATTGAAAGCGGAAGCTGACGATCTGAGTGTCCAGCTGGAAACGCAGCAACTTGCGCTTGCAAAGGAGAAAGAACACACTGCAGCACGGCTGGCAGAATGGAAGAGCCGGGAGGACAGCCTGAAAACAGAATTAAAGCGCAAAAAGGCAGAGGCTCAGACGATTTTCCAGAAACAACAGCAGGAGATTCGGCAGTTAAAACAGCAGTTGGCAGCTTTAAAGTCAGATCATGCAAGAAGTGCAGGACAGAGTAGCCTGGACGGCCTGAAGAATGGTCTGGGACAGATGTTCTTTAAGGTTACAGGAAATGTAGGCAGAAATAGTGCTGGAAAACGCAGCGAAGCGATGCGGCAGTGGAACGCAGACAGCTACAGCGAAGAAAGAACGCTGTGGGGATATGCAGAAAATCCTAGCCGTGCCGAAAAAACGCAGGGACAAGCAGATGACTACAGGGAAAAATCGCAGGAAATTGTAAAAACGGACCATGCGAGTCAAAAGAACGATACGGCAGTCACAGAGCAGGGCGCGCCCGCTGCAGGACAGAACATGACCGTTACGGCTGCAGTCCACCCTGCGTCCGACACAATTTCCAATGTCGCACTCGACACCACATCTGATACAGTTCCGGCGCCCACCGCACCGGATGAAAATAACTTGACTGATACGGTCAATAAGACGACCGACGACGCGATCGCAGAAGCTGCAAAAGCCTGTGAGGACATGCAGGCGGCACAGGAAGCCAAAACGCAGGATTCGGAGAATGCGGATGCGCAGCAAAAGCAGCAGGAAAAAGATACTTATTATAAAGAGCATGTGAATACGGTCAACGAGACGATCGCCCGGGCGCAGGAGCGGATTGCAAAAATGCTTCAGGAGCTTCAGACAGAGGTAGAATAAAAGGGAACCCTTTTGGACAGACTAAAGCAAAAAGTCCGGGAGGAAGATTTCCATGACGATGAAAAAAGTGAGCGGCGATCTGGCGAAGAACAGAGACTATCTGGATCGACAGCTGGGCGTTGGGGAAAGCTTTGACGTATTGTACCGAAATGTGGAGATCGGGAAGAAAAATGCAGCTTTGTATATGATCGACGGATTCTGTAAAGATGAAGTGATGCAGAAGCTGCTGCAGCATTTTATCGGAATCACGAAAGAGCAGATGCCGGAGGACGCGGCAGAGATGAGCAGGCAGCTTGTGCCTTATGGAGAGGTCGATCTATGCGACGATCTGGATGAAATCTGCAGGCAGGTGATGTCCGGCGTGACCGCCCTGCTGTTGGAGGGATATGAGCAGGGCATTTTGATCGATGCCAGAACCTATCCGGCGCGAAGTGTCGGTGAGCCGGAAAAGGATAAGGTGCTGCGCGGTTCGAAGGACGGTTTTGTGGAAACCATTGTCTTTAACACGGCGCTGATCCGCCGTAGGATCCGAAGCACGCAGCTGAGGATGGAAATGCTGCAGGCAGGAAAAACGTCCCACACCGACATCGTTTTGTGCTATATGGAGGATCGGGTAGATCAGCAGTTCCTTGAAAAGATCCGGGACCGGATTCAGAACCTGCAGGTGGACGCGCTGACGCTGAACCAGGAAAGCCTTGCGGAGTGCCTGTATCAGGGACGTTGGTGGAATCCGTTTCCGAAGTTCCGATTTTCTGAGCGTCCGGATACCGCGGCGGCACAGGTGTTGGAGGGAAATATCATCATTCTGGTGGACAACTCGCCGTCGGCGCTGATCACACCGACCTCCCTGTTTGACGTGCTGGAGGAAGCAGACGATTATTATTTTCCGCCGATTACGGGAACGTATCTGAGACTGTCGCGCCTGCTGATCGCCATTGTAACGTATTTTCTGACACCGACGTTTCTTTTGTTGATGGAATATCCACAGTGGATTCCCAAAGGCTTTGAGTTCATCGCAGTGCGGGATACGGTCTATATTCCGCTGATCTGGCAGCTTTTATTGCTGGAGCTTGCAATCGACGGTCTGAAGCTTGCGGCGGTCAACACCCCGAATATGCTCAGTACGCCGCTGTCGGTCATGGCGGCGTTGGTTTTGGGAGAGTTCAGTGTAAAGAGTGGGTGGTTTAATAGTGAGGTCATGTTGTACATGGCATTCGTCGCAGTCGCCAACTACACACAGAACAGTCTGGAGCTTGGCTATGCGCTGAAATTTATGCGGATTATCAATTTGGTGCTGACGGCAATTTTTGGCGTCTGGGGATATGTTGGAGGAATCGTGATTCTGGCGGTTTCTCTGTTGTTTAACCGGACGGTGAGCAGCAGAAGCTATCTGTATCCACTGGTGCCGTTTCATGGAAAACAGCTCGGGCATCAGTTGTTTCGGACAAGGCTGCCGGCGGCAAGAAAATAGATCTGGCGCAAGGATGGAAAATGAAAAAGCAGCACTGGCAGCGCTTGTGAGAAAATGGTGCGAAGAAAAGGATAATGCAGTCAGGATGGAGTCCAGGATGAAAACAGTAATTGCAATCGATTCTTTTAAAGGAAGCATGACTTCGATGGAGGCTGGAAACGCGGCGGCAGCAGGCGTGAAAGCAGTTTTCCCGGACGCTGAGATCGTCGTGCGTCCGCTGGCGGACGGCGGGGAAGGCACGGTGGAAGCATTGACAACCGGAATGGGCGGACGCATGGAAACAGCGCTGGTAAGCGACCCGCTCGGCAGGAAAATTTCAGCGTCCTACGGTATTTTGGAAAAAAATAAAACAGCGGTAATAGAAATGGCGGCAGCTGCGGGGCTGCCGTTACTTTCCAAAGAAGAACGCAATCCGCTACATACAACGACCTACGGCGTTGGGGAGCTGATCCGGGATGCGATTCGGAAAGGCTGCAGGCATTTTATTGTCGGGATCGGCGGCAGTGCGACAAACGACGGCGGAGTTGGGATGCTTTCGGCGCTTGGATTTGAATTTCTGGATAAAAGTGGTCAGCCGGTGCGAAACGGGGCGGCCGGGTTAGCCGATCTTGCGGAAATTCGGAGTGGACATGTACTGCCGGTTTTAAAGGAGTGCACGTTTCGGGTTGCCTGTGACGTGGAAAATTCCCTCTGCGGAGAGCTTGGCTGCAGCAGCGTATTCGGACCGCAAAAGGGTGCTGATGAAAAGAGCATCCGACAGATGGATCAATGGCTCTTTTCCTATGCACAGCTGACGAAAGAGCACTTTCTACAGGCTGATGAAAATTGTCCGGGTGCGGGTGCCGCTGGCGGTCTTGGGTTTGCATTCCAGAGCTACTTAGGTGCGCGGCTCGAGCCGGGAATCCGGATTGTATTGGAAGAGACCGGGCTGGAACGCGAGATGGCGGACGCGGATTTTGTCCTTACCGGAGAGGGCAGGATGGACGAACAGACTGCGATGGGGAAAGCCCCTGCGGGCGTGGCAAAGCTCGCGAAAAAACACGGATGTACGGTGATCGCTTTTGCCGGAGCACTGCAGGAGGGCTTTACAGTCTGCCATGAGATCGGAATCGACGCAGCGTTTTGCATTCAGAAAAGGGCAGTCAGCCTGGAAGAGGCGATGGATCGGGACGCTGCGATGCAAAATCTGACGGATACCTGCAAAGAGGCGTTCCGGCTGGTGAAAGCTGTCGTGGGTGTTCCACAATGAGACAGTATTCTATGTCCCATATTGCCGGTGTTGTCCCACAATGAGGTGTTGACAATTATCCCGTTTTAGCGCAGAATATAAGGATGACTGGTTAGGAATGACGAATCCTGTAGAAAGCAGTCAAAGCAAAGAAACGGAGATTTAAGATTGAAAAATAAAATTTTTCAATCGCGAGATTTGTGTCTGTGCGCACTTGACACAAACTCGACATGCGCAAAAAAGCGTGCGCAGAAATGAGAGGAAAACATGACAAAAATAGATATTGTATCCGGCTTCCTTGGAGCCGGTAAGACAACCCTGATCAAGAAGCTGTTAAAGGAAGCGCTGGCAGGAACCCAGACCGTCCTGATCGAAAACGAATTCGGTGAAATCGGCATCGACGGAGGATTTTTAAAGGACGCTGGAATCGAAATCAAAGAAATGAATTCCGGCTGTATCTGCTGCTCCCTGGTAGGTGATTTCGGAACTTCTTTAAAGGAAGTTTTAAACACCTATCATCCCGACCGTATTCTGATCGAGCCCTCCGGCGTCGGCAAGCTTTCTGACGTTATGAAAGCAGTCCAGAATGCGGGACTTGGCACAGAGGTTGAGTTAAACAGCGCGGTTGCTGTCGTAGACGCTTCCAAGTGCAAAATGTATATCAAGAACTTCGGTGAGTTCTTCATCAACCAGATTGAGCACGCCGGAACGATTATTTTAAGCCGTACAGACGTTGCATCCGAAGAAAAGGTAAAACAGGCGGTAGAGCTGATCCGGGAGCACAATGAGAAAGCAACCATTATTACAACACCGCTGGCACAGCTGGAAGGCAAGGAGATTCTTGCTGCCATTGAGGGGGCAAAGGATCTGGAAGCAGAGCTGATGGAGCAGGTAAAGGCAATGCATGACGATCATGAGCACCACCATCACCATGAAGAGGACGAAGACGAACACGAGCATTGCTGCCATCATCACCATGATGAGGACGAAGATGAACACGAGCATGAGCACCACCATCACCATGATGAGGAGGAAGACGAACACGAGCATTGCTGCCATCATCACCATGATGAGGACGAAGACGAACATGAGCATCATCATGAGCACGACGAAAACTGCACCTGCGGCTGTCACGATCATGACCACCACCATCACCATCATGCCGATGAAATCTTCACCAGCTGGGGCTTTGAAACTCCTGCAACCTACACGACAGAAGAGGTTGAGGGCTTCTTAAAAGAGCTGGACAACGAAGAAAAGTACGGCATCGTTCTGCGTGCAAAGGGTATGATTCCGGCAGCAGACGGCACATGGATTTATTTCGACTATGTTCCCGAAGAGAGCAATGTGCGTGCTGGTAAGCCTGATGTAACCGGTAAGATTTGCGTCATCGGTTCGAAGCTAAAGGAAGCAGAGCTGGAAAACCTGTTCAGAAAATAATAGAATACTCTGGGAGCATTCTATTATCGTGAATAACAGAATGCGAGTTCTGAAAGCATTCTGTTATCAAGAATAAAAAGAGGAGAACTGTATGAAGCCGGTTTATATTATCAACGGATTTTTAGGGAGCGGAAAGACAGAGTTCATTAACTTTACACTGGATCAGCCGTATTTCCAGAGCTCCGGCAAAACCCTGCTTCTGCTGTGCGAGGAGGGCGAGGAAGAATACGATCCTTACGTTTTAAAGCGCAGCAAGACGATCGTGGAAACCATCGAGGAAGAGGCGGATTTTACTCCGGAAAAGATGGTCGAGCTGGAAAAGAAGTATCATCCGGAGCGCATTATCATAGAATATAACGGTATGTGGAAGTTCCGCGACCTGCGCCTGCCGTGGCACTGGAAGGTGGAGCAGCAGATCACAACGATCGATGCATCCACCTTCCCTATGTATTTTACGAATATGAAATCCATGGTTTCGGACATGATCCGTAAATCCGAAATGATTATCTTCAACCGCTGCGATGGTATCGAAGACCTCAATACCTATAAGAGAAATGTCAAGGCACTCAACCAGACTGCAGAAATTATTTTCGAGGATCAGGATGGGGAAATCGACGAGATTATGGAAGAGGATCTCCCATATGACTTAAAGGCGGATAAAATCGTGCTGGATGACAATACCTACGGCATCTGGTATCTGGACAGCCTGGATCATGTGGATCGCTATGTCGGCAAGACGATCGAGTTTATCGGCATGGTGATGAAGCCGGAGGAATTCCCGAAAGGCTATTTTGTGCCCGGACGTATGGCAATGACCTGCTGTGCGGAGGATATGACCTTCCTCGGCTTTGCGTGCGTTTACGATAAGATCGATCTGTATCAGGAACGCGACTGGGTAAAAGTGACCGCAGTAGTCAAAAAAGAATATTTTGCAGATTATGAAGGCGAAGGTCCTGTGCTGTACGCAGAGTCTGTGACAAAGGCAAAACAGCCTAAAGAGCCGGTTATCAGCTTTACCTGATCGGCAGGAAACGGTTATGGCAGAGAGGGATAAGGAACTGCAGCTTTTGGAGAAGCGGTTTGCAGAGCTTGCAGACCGCGCCTGGCAGCAGAATCTGTTTGTTTTTACCGGCTTTTTATCGCTGGCAGAGCAGGAGGTGCTCTGGAGAAGCGCTGCAAAGACGGGAGTACATATCGAATTATACGGCGGAATGGATGGTGCAGAGCGGTGTATGGGCAGGTTCGGAGATCCGGAGGAATTCGGATATGAAGAGCCGTTTCCGATCTGTGCGGTAAAAATCGAGCCGCTGGCGGAAAAATTTGCGGAAAATTTCAGCCACAGGGATTTTATGGGCGCGATTCTAAATCTTGGGATCGACCGGAGCACGATCGGGGATATCTGTGTGGAGGGCAAATGCGCGTATGTGTTCTGTACGTCTGCGATGTCTGTATTTTTACAGGAAACTCTCGAACAGGTGCGCCATACAAAGGTGCGTTGCGTGCCGGTAGAAAAGCTGGAGGCGCTGCCGGAGAAAAAACTTTCTTACCGGGAAGAGCATGTGGCGAGCCTGCGCTGCGACGGAATTGTGAGCGCGGTCTGGAGACTGTCGCGCAGCCAGGGGCAGACGCTTTTTTCACAGAAAAAGGTCTTTGTCAACGGGAGGTTAACGGAAAACGGCAGCCAGATGTTAAAGGACGGGGACACGGTATCGGTCAGAGGTTTCGGAAAATTTATTTTCCGGGGTGAAAAAAACACAACCAAAAAGGGACGGCTTGTGATCGGAGCCGATCTTTTTGTATAGGAGGACGTATGCTGGGATATACCTGGATTCAATGGCTGTTTTTCTTTTTCTTTTACAGCTTTTTTGGTTGGTGCTTTGAATCGACCTATGTTTCACTGCATGAAAAACGGTTTGTAAATCGCGGCTTTATCCGCGGACCTTTTCTGCCGCTGTATGGAACGGGCGCATTGATGATGCTGATCGTGTCGATGCCGTTTCAGGACAATCTGATTTTAACGTATGTGGCGGGCTGCGTGGGTGCGACAGTGCTGGAATATATCACGGGCGTGCTGATGGAAACGCTGTTCAAAGTCCGTTACTGGGATTATTCTCATAAAAAATTCAACTTCCAGGGTCAAATCTGCCTGGAATCTTCGCTGGCATGGGGATTTCTGACGATCCTGATGACGCGGATGATCCACAAGCCGATCGAAGCGTTTGCACTCTGGCTTCCGTCTTCGGTGCTGACGGGTGTGACGATGGTTGTGACTGTGATTTTTGCAGCGGACTTCGCCCTTTCCTTCAAGGCGGCCCTGGATTTGCGCGATGTACTGGTTCGGATGGAGCAGGCCAAGGACGAACTGGAAAAGATGCAGAGACGTCTGGATGTGATTCTGGCGGTTTCCGAAGAAAACTGGGAAAACCGCAAAAAAGAGTGGAACCAGAGTGTCGAGAGCACCAGGGCTGGCTTTGTACAGCGCCGGGATGAGCTGGTAAGCGGTATCGAAAAGCGTTTTGAGCGTGCAAAGGAGCTGTTGCCCAGCGGAAGATTGAATGTCAACCGGGAAGAGCTGTTCGACCTACGTTCAAAATTTGGTGTGAACCTACAGCGTCCGGAGCTGGCCTCTTTCCTGAAGGATTTCACAAAACGCGATATGCTGCGCGGCAACCCGAGCATGGTTTCGAAGAAGTTCTCCGAAGCATTGGAAGAACTGAAGAAATCCGCTGTGGAATATAAGAAAAGAGAAAAAAAATAAAATGCACGCTCTGCGAGCATTCTATTGTCAGGAATAATAACAGGGTGCGCAGAAATAGGAGGAAGCATGACAGTTTTTTGGGGATTGATGATTCCGCTTGCCGGGACGACGCTCGGCTCGGCATGTGTATTTTTTTTGAAAGACAAACTCAACGAGCTGCTGCAGAAAGGGCTGTTGGGCTTTGCATCCGGCGTCATGGTAGCGGCGTCTGTCTGGTCGCTTTTGATTCCGTCGATGGATATGGCGGCGGGAATGGGACGGCTTGCATTTGTACCGGCGGCAGCTGGCATGCTTTTGGGCATGGTATTTTTACTGGGGATGGACCGCGTTATCCCGCATCTGCACCTTGGTACACAGGAAGCGGAGGGACCAAAAACCTCCCTGAAAAAGACGACGATGCTTGTCCTTGCGGTGACACTGCATAACATTCCGGAGGGCATGGCGGTCGGCGTCGTGTTCGCGGGCATGCTTTCGGGCAGCACCGGGATTACCGCCGCCGGAGCGTTTTCACTGGCGATCGGAATTGCGATCCAAAACTTCCCGGAGGGTGCAATCATTTCGATGCCGTTAAAGAGCGAAGGACAGATGAGCCGCAAAAAGGCGTTTCTGTACGGAACGCTTTCGGGAGCGGTAGAGCCGGTCGGTGCGGCGCTGACCATCGCACTCGCCAGCGTGATCGATCCGCTTTTGCCGTATCTGTTGTCATTTGCGGCGGGCGCGATGCTCTATGTTGTCGTAGAAGAGCTGATTCCGGAAGCCTCGGAGGGCGAGCATTCGAATCTGGGAACGGTTGGATTTGCGGTCGGATTTGTACTGATGATGGTGCTGGATGTGGCGCTGGGATAAAAGGATGCCCCCGGCAGCAGAGGATTATGGTTCTCTGTTGCCGGGGGCAATGTTCATGACAATAGAATGCTCGCAGAGCGTGCATTCTATTGTTTATTTCATAGGAAAATGCGTCCCATGAAATAAAAACGCGCTGCGTGGATCGCACTGCAGCGGAATGGAAGAATGTCGCTTGCGCGACCCGCCGCAGGCGGAGAATCCTGCTTCGCAGGATTCTTTTTTACACAACTTCCAGGTGCCAGGTATAATAGAGCTTCGGATAATCGGAAAGATAATGCTCGAGCTCGAAATCATACCGAACGGTGCCGCTTGCTGTAAACGGGAGCGGTGCGAAGCTGCCGTCTTTTAAGGAAACGGACAGGTCGCTGATGACAAAGCCCTGTTTTTTCATTTCTTCTTTAAAATAATTGAAATAAAAGGCGCCGTCTTTGGAAAGCGTATAGCGTACCTCGTAGCGGTAGCCGGAAAAGAGGCGTTTGCTCTGTGTCAGAATTTCCTTTTCCTGCATCCGGTCGCGAGACAGAAACGGATAAAAGTTTGCAAGCAGGGCCGTTCCCTGACGGTAGTCGCCCTCGTGCCAGAGGCGGGTTCCATCGAAAAGATGCTTGCCGCCGACGGTCTGGTATTTCCCGCTGCGGGCATCCTGACGGATGGTTTCCTGCAAGGCCTTTAACTCTTCCTGAACGAATTCCGGCATGCGCTCCGGCAAAACGGGAGCTGTGGGGGCAGGTTCAGAAGCAGCCTGTGGAGCCTGGGCGGCAGACACCTGCTCTGCCAAATTTGACTTCTGGTTCTGCTCTGTCTGGATTTCTGTTTTAATTTCATCAAAAAAGGACATGATGGGATTCTCCTTTGTATACTACCCCCTATTTTAAGCATTATAGATTTTGTTTGTCAAATTTTTCTTCACAGTATTTGCAGCGATAAACTTCCTTGTTCGGGTCAGCGAGGACGAAGATCTGCGGCAGCTCCTGCTCGATCGAGGTAATACAGCGGGGATTTTTGCAGCGAATGACGTTTTTGATCTGTTTGGGAAGCTTTAATTCCTTCTTTTCGACGATATCCCCGTTTTTGATGACATTGACGGTGATGTTATGGTCGATAAAGCCGAGAACGTCGAGGTCGAGCATGTTGACATCGCATTCTACTTTCAGAATGTCCTTTTTGCCCATCTTGTCGCTGCGCGCGTTTTTGATGATCGCAACGGTGCAGTCGAGCTTATCGAGCTGCAGATGGTGATAGATGGACATTGCCATGCCTGCCTGAATATGGTCGAGTACAAAGCCTTCTTCAATTTTACCTACGTTTAACATAAGAAATCTCCTTTTTCTCAGTCCACATGAATATTTAAGAGGGTCAGAATCAGCGCCATCCGAACATAGACCGCGTACTGCACTTGTTTGAAATAAACGGCTCTCGGGTCGTCATCCACATCGACAGAGATTTCGTTAACTCTGGGGAGGGGGTGCAGCACCAGCATGTCGGGCGGTGCGAGCTTCATTTTTTTAGCAGTCAGGATATAGAAATCCTTCAGGCGGACATAATCCTCTTCGTTGAAGAAACGCTCTTTCTGAACGCGGGTCATGTAAAGAACGTCCAGCTCGGGCAGCTTGTCTTCCAGACGGATGACTTCTTCATAAGGAATATTTTTTTCACGCAGCATCTCTGTGATATAATCCGGAACCCGCAGCTCGGTCGGGGAAATGAAGATGAACCGGAGGTTGTCGTAGCGGGAGAGCGCGTTGACTAAGGAGTGCACGGTACGACCGAATTTTAAGTCGCCGCACAGACCGATGGTCAGGTTGTTTAAATGCCCCTTTAAGGAACGGATGGTCAGCAGATCGGCATAGGTCTGGGTCGGATGCTGATGACCGCCGTCACCGGCATTGATGACGGGAATGCGGGATTTCTCAGCGGCAACGATCGGAGCACCCTCTTTGGGATGGCGCATTGCGCAGATATCGGCGTAGCAGGAAATGACGCGGATCGTGTCGGAAACACTTTCGCCTTTGGAAGCGGAGGAATTGGATGCATCCGCAAATCCGAGCACTTTGCCGCCCAGGTTCATCATAGCGGCTTCAAAGCTTAAACGGGTTCTGGTGCTCGGCTCGTAGAAACAGGTCGCCAGCTTTTTGCCCTCGCAGGTATGGGCATATTTGTCGGGGTGTTTCTCGATGTCGTTGGCAAGATCAAAGAGCTGATCCAGCTCTTCCACAGAAAAATCCAGTGGGTTCATCAGGTGTCTCATGAATGATAATCCTCCTTGAACAGTTGAGTTTCAGACATAATAAAATCGAAGAGAATCAAACTCCCTTCGATTTGAAACAAAATGCCTGTATTTCTTTTTAAAAAAATGAAATCCATGTCCTCTGCCGGAAATAATCTGACAAAGAAAAGAAAAAAACGAACTTCCGAATAAACAGAACTGTTGAAAATAAAACATGACAGACTGCATGGTCATCGCGCTTCCTCCTTTGGGTTTCATTTTGCTTGGACAAGTATAGCATAGAGATATTTTGAATGCAAGGAAGAATTGAAAAAAATATCGCGATGGCGTATAATGATACTACAGTTCACTCGAACGTTCCTGTGGGCAGATCTCATGCTTGCATGAGGAGCTGCCCATAGGAATGCTCGAAGGGAGCGCCGCTTCATGAGCAAAAAGAGCTGCGAAGCAGCGGAAAGCATCGAAGATGCGTTTTGCGAATGGCGCGGTGAACTGTTCGCAAAGCTGTGGAACGTTCGAATGGCGCGATGAACTGTATCGAATCCACCAGATGCAAAAGGAGGAAATAGCATGGAATTTCGGGAAAAGAAAAGATGGGGATTTTTTGGACTTCCCTTTACCTTTACAACCTACATGGTTACAGAAGAGCTGATTACTGTGGAAGAGGGATTTATTAACAAGCGGGAGAACGACTGCTACATATATAAAGTACAGGACGTAGAACTGATCCGGACGCTGGGGGAGCGGATGTTCGGACTTGGTACTGTAAAGTGCTACACCGGCGATACGACAAATCCGGAGCTGTATCTGACCCATATCAAAAATGCAAAAAATATCAAAAACTTTATTCTGGAAGCGTCTGAGAAGGCGCGGTTGAAGCGCAGGACGATGAATATGCTCGACATCGGTGCTGATGCAGATATTCCGGAAGAAAACTAATTTTCAAAAAAGTATTGACAAAGAAATCAGACTGTTTTAATATGCTTTTAACAAGTTGAACTTATATCAATTTAAACCGATGAAGTGGAGATAACGGTACAGGCGCACTTCCAGAGAGTCCGGGCAGGTGGGAGCCGGGCAGAAAGCGGAGTATCAAATGGACCACAGAGGGCACAGTCAAAGGAATTTTGTTCCGAGTATTCTGTGACGGAGGGCATCCGTTATTTGCCGGGGGTATGTTAGTATCCTTTGGAATGTTTGAATTCTTTAAAAGATATCTGTACCCTGATAAAGAGTGCGTACGATCGCAAAGCAAGGTGGTACCGCGGGAAGACAGGCATAAAGTGCCTGCAGCTTAAAAGATGATGAGCCCCCGTCCTTGACAGACAAATCTGTCATGGGCGGGGGTATTTTTTTATCGTATAGGAAACTTTGTTTCCATACGATAAAAAACGCTCTACGAGGATGCGCACTCGGCGCAAGGGTAGATGGTTGCCGAAGCAACGGCAGCAACCGCGCCTCGGCACGAGAATATCCAAAGACACATTCTTTTTTACAGGAGGAACAGTCGCATGGAACAGACATCACTGGAAGAACTGAAAAGAACGGCAGCGTCCGGAGTTTACCGGAGGATTCCGATCTGGCGTGAGATTTTTTCAGATATCGCAACACCCGTACAGGTACTGAAAAAACTGCTGGCGGTAAGCGACCACTGCTTTTTGTTAGAAAGTGCGGAGGACAACAAGCAGTGGGGACGGTACAGCTTTCTTGGGTTCGATCCTGCGATGGAGCTGACCTGCATGAACCATCAGGTGACAATTACAACAGACCATGTCGAGCAGTTTGAAACAGAGAATCCGGCGCAGGTGATTGCAAGGGTGATCGAAGAAAACCGCGCGCCGCAGATCAAAAAGCTCCCGCCTCTGACCGGCGGTCTGGTTGGATATTTTGCATACGACTATATCAAATATGCGGAGCCGACGCTTCGGCTGGACGCAGAGGATCAGGAAAAGTTCCGGGACGTCGATCTGATGCTGTTTGATAAGATGATCGCATTTGATCACTACAGACAAAAGATCATCCTGATCTGTAACAGTCGGATATCGGAAGCAGACGTGCAGGCAGAAGGTGGACAGACAGCCGGCGCGGCAGCGGCAACGAACCTCCGGGCAAGGGGGAAAAGCGCGCGGGCAGCAGCGACGGACGCCCCGGTATCTGCAGCAGAGCCCGACACCCTGGAAGCGGTTTACCGCACAGCCATTCAGACCCTTGATCAGATGCAGGACATCATCGAAAAGGGTGCAGAAAAAAACGTGTCCGCAGGGAGGCTGACAACAGAGCTCACGCCGCTGTTCGATCAGGAAAGCTACTGTGAAAAGGTGGAACAGGTCAAGCATTACATCCATGAGGGAGACATTTTTCAGTTGGTGCTTTCGAACCGTCTGGAAGCCGGATTTGACGGAAGCCTGCTGGATACCTACCGGATTCTGCGGACAAAAAATCCGTCACCGTACATGTTTTATTTTTTCAGCGACGATCTGGAAATCGCCGGCGCTTCGCCGGAGACACTGGTAAAGGTGGACAATCAGACCGCATACACCTTCCCTCTTGCCGGGACAAGACCCAGGGGAAAGGACGAAAAGGAGGATCAGGAGCTGGAAGCCGATCTGCTTTCCGATGAAAAGGAGCTGGCAGAGCACAACATGCTGGTAGATCTCGGACGAAATGATCTTGGGCGGTTCTGCCGGTTCGGAACGGTAGAAGTGGAAAAATATCTTTCGGTCGAAAAATTTTCCCACGTCATGCACCTGGGATCGACCGTGCGAGGCGAGCTTCGCAGCGATAAAACGGCGCTGGACGCCCTGCAGTCAGTGCTTCCGGCGGGAACCCTTTCGGGTGCACCAAAGCTTCGCGCCTGTCAGATCATCAACGACCTGGAAAACAACAAGCGCGGCATTTACGGCGGTGCCATTGGCTATCTGGATTTTGCGGGAAATATGGATATGTGTATCGCGATCCGGCTGGCATTTTGCAAAAACGGAAAAGTATTCGTCCGGTCGGGAGCCGGAATTGTGGCAGACAGTGTAGCACCGAGGGAATATCAGGAATGCATCAATAAGGCGAAAGCAGTGGTGCTGGCGCTGCAGGAAGCGCAGAAACTTGGAAAGAAAGGGGAACGGGCATGATTTTACTGATCGATAATTATGACAGCTTTTCCTATAACTTATATCAGCTGATCGGGGCGATCAATCCGGAGATCAAGGTGATCCGAAATGACGAGCTGACGGCAGAAGAGATTGAGGTATTAAAGCCCGAAGCGATTATCCTGTCGCCGGGGCCGGGGCGTCCGCAGGATGCGGGCTGCTGCATTGAGGTGGTGCAAAAGCTCGGAGGGAAAATCCCAATCCTCGGCGTGTGTTTGGGGCATCAGGTGATTTGCGAGGCATACGGCGGAGTTGTTTCCTATGCAAAACAGCTGATGCACGGCAAACAGTCCGTGACAAAGCTCGATACGAAAACGCCGCTGTTTGTTGGTCTGCCGGAGGAAACGACGGTGGCACGGTACCATTCGCTGGCGGCGCAGGAGGAAACCTTTCCGGAATGCCTGCAGGTGACTGCCAGGACATCGGACGGTGAGATCATGGCACTGCAGCATAAAACAAAGGCGGTGTACGGCGTACAGTTTCACCCGGAATCAATTTTAACTCCACTTGGGAAAAAGATGCTTGAAAATTTTTTACAACTTGCGAATGCAGAGAAAAAGGAGAAGACAATGATTAAAGAAGCGATTGTAAAACTGGCAGCAAAGCAGAACCTGGATTATGAGACCGCAGAAGCTTCGATGGATGAAATCATGGGCGGAAAGGCAAGTCCGGTACAGATGAGTGCATTTTTAACCGCGATGGCGATGAAGGGCGAGACAATCGAGGAAATTACCGCATGTGCGGCGGGGATGAGAAAGCATTGTGTACGCCTGTTACATGATCAGGATGTGCTGGAAATCGTTGGAACCGGCGGTGACCATTCCAATTCCTTTAACATTTCTACAACGTCTTCCCTTGTGATCTCGGCAGCAGGTGTTCCGGTGGCAAAACACGGCAACCGTGCAGCATCCAGCAAGAGCGGTGCGGCGGACGTTTTAGAAGCACTTGGTGTAAAGATCACCATCGATCCGGCAAAGAGCGCAGAAGTGCTCAAAAAAATCGGTCTGTGCTTCCTGTTTGCACAGAATTACCACCTGTCGATGAAATATGTCGCACCGGTCAGAAAAGAGCTGGGTATCCGTACGATTTTCAATATTCTTGGACCGCTGACCAATCCGGCAGGTGCAAACATGGAGCTGATGGGTGTTTATGACGAGGCACTGGTGGAGCCGTTAGCACGGGTGCTGGCAAACCTTGGCGTGAAAAAGGCAATGGTCGTATATGGACAGGACGGTCTGGATGAGATTTCCATGAGTGCACCGACGACAGTCTGCGAAGTAAAGGATGGGGAATTTTTATCCTATGTGATCACTCCGGAGCAGTTCGGCTTTACCCGCTGCAGCAAAGACGAGCTGATCGGCGGAAGCCCCCAGGACAATGCGCAGATTGCACTGGCGATTTTAAAAGGGGAAAAAGGACCCAGACGGGATGCGGTCGTTTTGAACTCCGCAGCGGCAATCCATATCGCAAAGGGCATTTCAATCGAAGATGCGATCAGAGAAGCGCAGGAAGTCATCGACAGCGGTAAGGCGCTTGCACAGCTGGAGCAGTTTGCAGCGCTGACGAATCAGGAGTAAGAAGATTGAAAAAATTTTTCAATCTCGGGATTTGTGTCTGCGCGCACTTGGCACAAACTCGACATGCGCAAAAAGCGTGCGCAGAAATGAGTGGAAAGCATGAAAGAAAAGACGATTCTGGATACTCTCGCGGACGCTGCGCGGGCGCGTGTGGAGGAAAATAAAAAGAAAAAGCCGATGGAGGTTCTGAAAAAAGAAGCAAAGAGCCTGGCTGCAGATACCGGGTTCCCATTTGAAAAAGCGCTGGCGGCGCCGGGAATTTCGGTTATCTGCGAGGTCAAAAAGGCATCTCCATCCAAAGGACTGATTGCAGTAGACTTTCCGTATCTGGAAATCGCGCAGCAGTATGAGCGCGCGGGCGCATCTGCGATTTCCGTGCTGACGGAGCCGGAATACTTCCTCGGAAGCGATGACTACCTTCGGGAGATTGCACGTGAGGTGAGCATTCCGGTGCTGCGCAAGGATTTTACGGTGGATGAATATCAGATTTATGAAGCAAAGCTTTTAGGTGCTTCTGCGGTGCTTCTGATTTGTGCGATTTTGTCCGAGAAAGAGCTTGGTCAGTTTTTAAAAATGGCGCATAGTCTTGGCTTATCGGCGTTAGTTGAGGCACACGACGAAGAAGAGGTTGCGCGGGCGCTGCGTGCCGGAGCGCGGATCATCGGCGTCAACAATCGGAACCTGAAGGATTTTACTGTAGATGTCAAAAACAGCGTGCGTCTGCGGGCGCTGATTCCGCCCGAGGTACTCTACGTCTCCGAAAGCGGCATCAGGGGTGCAGAGGACGTTGCCGTTTTATACAAAAATGGAACGAACGCGGTGCTGATTGGCGAAACGCTGATGAGAAGCAGCGATAAAGCGGCGATGCTGCAGGAGTTGAAGAGGGACTGCCATGAGTGAGCAAAAGCAGCGCAGCAAAGATATAATTCGGACTGCGAACATCGCAGAATCTGCACACCCACGCCTCAAGATCTGTGGGCTGTCCCGCCCTTGCGATATCGAATGGGTCAACGACGCCGGAGTTGATTTTGCAGGTTTCGTCTTTGCAAGGAGCAGGCGGCAGGTTTCACCCGAGCAGGCAAAACAGCTGCACAGCATGTTAAAAAAAGAAATCCCGGCGGTCGGTGTTTTTGTCAACGAAACGATAGAAACCATCGTCGGTCTGGTAGAGGATGGCGTCATTGACTGGGTGCAGCTGCACGGGCAGGAAGACGAGGCATATATAAATGAACTGAAAAGCAAAGTCAGCTGTCCGGTGATCCAGGCGTTTTCCGTCCGGACGAAGGAAGATGTGCTGCGTGCCAGGGAAAGCTACGCAGATTACATTTTGCTGGATCAGGGAAGCGGAGGAACCGGAAGAGTCTTTGACTGGACTTTAATAGAATCTATCGGCCGCCCATTTTTCCTGGCGGGCGGGCTGAATGCAGAGAATATAAAAGAGGCTGTGCGAACGGGAGCCTGGGCGTTCGACGTCAGCAGCGGCGCAGAAACCGACGGTTTTAAGGATCGGGAGAAAATTTTCGCGTGCGTAGCAGCACGGCAGAAGGAGGAATACAACTGATGGAAAAAGGCAGATTTGGAATACACGGAGGACAGTACATTCCGGAGACGCTGATGAATGAGATCATTCATCTGGAGGAGCAGTACGAATTTTATAAAAATGACCCGGAGTTTTGTGCGGAGCTTGATGATCTGTTAAAAAATTATGCAGGAAGACCGTCGCTGTTATATTATGCGGAGAAAATGACAAAGGATCTGGGCGGTGCGAAGATCTATTTAAAGCGGGAGGACTTAAACCACACCGGCTCTCACAAGATCAACAACGTACTCGGTCAGGTGCTGATGGCAAAAAAGATGGGTAAAACCCGCGTCATCGCAGAAACTGGCGCCGGACAGCATGGGGTTGCCTGTGCAACAGCTGCGGCACTGCTCGGACTGGAATGTGAGATTTTTATGGGAAAAGAGGACACGGACCGGCAGGCGCTGAATGTTTACAGAATGAAGCTTTTGGGCGCAAAGGTGCATCCGGTAACAAGCGGAACCCAGACCTTAAAGGATGCAGTAAACGAGACGATGCGTGAGTGGACAAACCGCGTATCGGACACCCACTATGTACTGGGCTCTGTCATGGGACCGCATCCGTTTCCGACGATCGTGCGGGATTTCCAGTCTGTCATCGGACGGGAGGCAAAGGCACAGATTCTGGAAAAGGAAGGAAAGCTTCCGGCAGCTGTTTTGGCGTGTGTCGGCGGCGGCAGCAATGCAATGGGAATGTTCTATGAGTTTATTCCGGAAAAGGAAGTTGCATTGATCGGCTGCGAGGCTGCAGGAAAAGGAATCGATACGGATAAGCATGCGGCAACAATGGCAAAGGGAACGCCAGGTGTGTTCCACGGTATGAAATCCTATTTCTGTCAGGATCAGTACGGACAGATTGCGCCGGTGTACTCGATTTCTGCAGGACTGGATTATCCCGGCATTGGACCGGAGCACGCATGGCTGCACGATACCGGACGCGCAAGCTATGTACCGGTAACGGATGAGGAAGCGGTAGAAGCGTTTGAGTATCTGGCGCGTACGGAGGGCATCATCTGCGCGATAGAGAGCGCCCATGCGGTTGCGCATGCGAGAAAGCTTGCGCCGACCTTGTCTTCGGATCAGTCGATCATCATTTGTCTATCCGGGCGCGGCGACAAGGACGTTGCAGCGATTGCAAGATACCGCGGCGAAGATATTTCAGAGTAAACCCGAAAAACAGAGGATAAAAGAAAACTTTGGCAGGCGCAAAAAACCTGCAGGAAAGGCTGTCCGAAAGACAGAAGGAAAAAGATGAGCAGAATCCAAAAGGCATTTGAAAATAAAAAGGCATTTATTGCATTTTTGACAGCGGGAGATCCGTCCCTGGATAAGACAGAGGAATACATTCTGGAAATGGAGCGGGCAGGCGCAGATCTGATCGAGATCGGCATTCCGTTTTCCGATCCGATCGCGGAGGGACCGGTCATTCAGGAGGCGGATATCCGGGCGCTTTCCGGCGGTGTGACGACCGACGATATTTTTGACATGGTAAAGAAACTGCGGGAGAAAACAGAAATTCCGCTGGTATTTATGACATATTTGAATCCGGTGTTCCATTACGGCTACGAGGCGTTTTTTGAACGCTGCCAGGATGTAGGGATCGACGGCATCATCATCCCCGATCTGCCCTTTGAGGAAAAAGAAGAGGTTGATGTTGTCGCAAGCCGCTATGGCATAGACCTGATCTCGATGATTGCACCGACCTCCAAAGAGAGAATCCGTAAGATTGCCAAAGGAGCGAAAGGGTTTTTGTATGTGGTATCGTCGATGGGCGTAACCGGAGAGAGAACCAATATCACCACCGATATCGGTGGGATGTTAAAAGAAATCCGCAGTGTCAGCAGCGTTCCGGTAGCGGTTGGCTTCGGTATCCACACACCGGATCAGGCGGCAGAAATTTCCAAAACGGCGGATGGTGTTATTGTCGGAAGTGCAGTTGTAAAGCTGATCGCAAAATACGGCTCTCATGCGGGCGGACATTTATACACCTATGTGCGGATGATGAAGGAGACGGTCAGCCACAGCAAATAAGCGGAAGCATCCACGCTGCGGTTTCTAAACGGGCGCGGCAGGAGAAGGCGCGTGAAAAAAATCTTTTCTATCGGAAAGAATAGTGCTATAATATTTTCGAATTCTATAGAAAACTGCAAAACAGACGTCGGCAAAAGAAGAACCCGGCGGATGGGAGCCAGAAGTAAGGAGTGTGGACAAGATGGAAAAAAAGAATCTGGACTGGGCAAATCTCGGATTCGGCTATATGACAACAGATTACCGTTATGTGGCAAACTACAAAAATGGTGCCTGGGATAAGGGTGGACTGACAGACGATCCGACAGTTACCCTGAACGAATGTGCAGGTATTTTTCATTATTGCCAGGAGATCTTTGAAGGTCTCAAAGCATATACAACAGAGGATGGACATATCGTAACGTTCCGCCCGGACTTAAATGCAGTCCGTATGATGGACAGCGCAAAGCGTCTGGAGATGCCTCCGTTCCCGGCAGAGCGTTTCCTGGAAGCAGTAGAAGAAGTGGTTAAGGCAAATGCTGCATGGGTTCCTCCTTACGGCAGTGGCGCAAGCTTATATGTTCGTCCTTATATGTTTGCAAGCTCTCCGGTTATCGGCGTTAAGCCCGCGGATGAATATCAGTTTCGTATTCTGGTAACTCCGGTTGGACCGTACTTTAAGGGCGGCGTTCATCCGCTTACCATCTGTGTCAGTGATTTTGACCGCGCAGCACCGCATGGAACCGGACATATCAAGGCTGGTCTGAACTATGCGATGAGCCTGCATGCCTATGTAACCGCACATCAGAACGGCTACGATGAAAATATGTTCCTTGATCCCGCAACCCGCACCTATGTAGAGGAGACCGGCGGCGCAAACTTTATCTTCATCGATAAAGAAGGAACTCTTGTCATTCCCAAGTCTGACAGCATCCTTCCTTCTGTAACACGTCGTTCCATCGCAGTCGTTGCAAAGGATATCCTGGGCATGAAGGTGGAAGAGCGTCCGGTTAAACTGGCGGAGCTTTCTGATTTTGCAGAATGCGGCGTCTGCGGTACGGCAGCTGTTGTGTGCCCGGTCGGCAAGGTGGTAGACCATGGCAGGGAGATCTGCTTCCCCAGCGGTATGGAAAGCATGGGACCGGTGATCCAGAAGCTGTATGACACTCTGACAGGTATTCAGATGGGCAAGATCGAAGGACCTGCAGGATGGGTTCATAAAATTATGTAACAGATTTATAGTTACAGTTCACTCGTGGTTTCTTGTGGGCAGATTCCATGCTCGCATGAGAATCTGTGCACAAGAAACCACGAAGGGAGCACCATTTTATGAGCAAAAATGAGCTGCGAAGCAGCGGAAAGCATCGAAGATGCGCTTTTGCGAATGGCGCGAGTGAACTGTAACATGTCAACATCTTCCTGAAAATCCTATTTCATTTTCAGACTCCATCTGATACAATAACCGTATAAAGGGTCAGCGTATCAATACGCTGAGGAAAGGGAAATCAAATGAGCGAATTAAATGTAAAATATCAGCTTGGCACCAAGGAAAACGAAGCCTTTCTGGCTGATGTCAGAGAAGGACTTTTTTCTTTCGGCCATAACTTCCCCGCTCCTGGCGGAAGTTCTTATTATTTAGGAGATGATGGTACTCCGTGGAAAGATCGCAACCGTGAGACATGGATCACCAGCCGTATGGCACATGTATACAGCCTGGCATCCTTCCTCGGTCATCCCGGCAGCAAAGAGCTTGCTGCAGCAGCGATCAAAGGTCTGCGCGGCGAACTGCATGATACTGCAAACGGCGGCTGGTATGCCGGTCTGACTGCAGACGGCAACATCCTGCCCAACAAACAGTGCTATGCACACGCATTCGTAATTCTTGCAGCTTCCTCCGGCGTCCTTGCAGACGTTCCCGGTGCAAAAGAGCTGTTAGACGATGCTCTTGCTCTGTATGACCTGCGTTTCTGGAATGAAGAAGAAGGTCTTTCCTGCGATACCTGGAACACCGAGTTCACCGTTCTGGACGACTACCGCGGCTTAAATGCCAACATGCACACTGTAGAAGCTTTTCTGGCAGCTGCAGACGTAACCGGCGATGAGAAATACCGCGTAAGAGCAGGCCGTATCATCGATCACGTTGTTGGCTGGGCATCCGCAAACAACTGGAGAATCCCGGAACACTTCACCAAAGAGTGGGTTGCTGATCTGGAATGCAACAAAGATCGTCCTGACGATCAGTTCAAGCCTTACGGCGCAACTCCCGGTCACGGCATCGAATGGTCCCGTCTGATCACCCAGTGGGCTCTGTCCACCTTCAAAGGCGACAAAGAGGGCGCTTCCAAATACATCACTGTTGCAGAAAACCTGTACAACCGTGCAATCGAAGACGCATGGAATGCTGACGGCGCTCCGGGTATCGTTTACACCACCGACTGGAACGGCAAACCGGTTGTTCACGACAGAATGCACTGGACTCTGGCAGAAGCAATCAATACTTCCGCAGTTCTGTTCCATGTAACCGGCAACCAGAAATATGCAGACAACTTCGCTGAGTTCATGCAGTATCTGGATGAAAAGGTTCTGGATCATGTACACGGCTCCTGGTTCCATCAGCTGGATGCAAACAACAACCTGATCGGCACCGTATGGCCCGGCAAGTCTGATCTGTATCATGCAGTACAGGCTACCTTGATCCCGTTCTATACCGCAGATCTGTCTATCGCTCCTGCAGTAAAAGGCGGCAAGTTCTGCTAATTGCAAATTCTCATGTGACATTTTATTTCTGAGAACGAGCATCGCAAAATGCATATAGAAAACAGCTCAGGACTCTAAATCAGAGTATCCTGAGCTGTTTTTGTTAAAAGGAACCTTTCACCTGTATCCTTCTGACTTCCTCCAGTAAAAATTCTTTCGTATTGCGCTGCGGCTCTTCCAGCACTTCTTCCAGAAGCTTCTGCAAAATATCTCCCAGCCCGCGTCCTGCCTGCATCCCGATTCCGATCAGATCCTTGCCGTTTACCGCAAGCCCTTTTAATGTCAGGCATGCACCGCTTGCAATCACCGCCTCATAATCTTCCTGCATTTTCCTGAGATGTTCTTGTTTCTCCTCCCGCTGATAATCACTCTGGGCTGCCAGATCTGCCTCTTTCACCAAAAACAATTCCGGGAAAAGATCCGGACCCAGACGGTTTAAAGCAAACCGCATATTTCGTTCTCCAGGTTCGATTTTCACATCGTGTGCCCGCACCAGACGGACAACTCGATCGATCGTTTCATTATCAAATTTCAATCGGCGCAGGATTGTCCTTGCCAGCTCGGCGCTGACCTCCGAATGTCCATGAAAATGATCCACGCCGTCCTGATCCGTCGTCCGCGTCTTCGCTTTTCCCATATCATGAAATAAAAGAGCAAGCCGCAGCGTTTTTTCCGGTGCAGAATGCATCAATGCCTGAATCGTATGCTCCGCGACATCATAGCAATGGTGTGGATTGTTCTGTACTGTCTGCGCCATCTGATCAAATTCCGGCAGAAAAACAGCCGTCATGCCCGTTTCCCTGCATATCCGCAACATCTCCGGATGTGGGCTGACCAGAAGTTTTAAAAGCTCTGTTCGGATCCGTTCAGCACTGATCTTTTCAAGTGTCTGTGACAGTTCACAGATCGCCAGACGTGTCGCTTCCTCGATATCATACCCCAACTGGGCAGAAAAACGAACCGCACGCATCATCCTCAGTGCATCCTCTGTGAAACGCTCCTTCGCATCTCCAACGCATCGGATCACTTTTTTCGAAATATCCTCGATTCCCCCGAAAATATCTACCAAACCAGCTTCCTCATTATATGCCATGGCATTGATCGTAAAATCCCGTCTTCTCAGATCCTCCTGCAACGACGCTGTAAACGTAACCTCCTTCGGATGCCTCGAATCCTCATATTCTCCGTCAATTCGATAGGTCGTCACTTCGTAACCAACCCTATCCATCAAAACAGTGACTGTGCCATGCTGAATACCGGTATCCACTGTACGATGAAACAACACTTTCACCTGCTCCGGTCTCGCAGAAGTCGTAATATCCCAGTCATCCGGTTCGCGGTGCAGTATACTGTCGCGGACGCAGCCGCCAACCGCCCATGCTTCATATCCGGCACTTTGCAAAACGTTGATAATCTTTTTTACTGCTTCCGGCAATATGATTTTGATCTGTTCCGCCATTTGTCTGCTCCTTTTGTTGTTCTGACCGGTTTTAGAAAAAATAAACTCTTTTATCCTACATTGTACAGGATTTCAGGTACAAAAAAAAGACTTGATGTTTCAAGTCTTCTTACTGAGACACGGGGGATTCGAACCCCCGACAACCTGATTAAAAGTCAGGTGCTCTACCGACTGAGCTAGTATCCCATACCATAGAAAAATGCCCAGAACCGGAATCGAACCAGTGACACGAGGATTTTCAGTCCTCTGC
>OLOG01000690.1_pt1 | contig 27635 bp, 21 predicted proteins | sample 1672351 | NCBI WGS metagenome assembly OLOG01 (sample SAMEA3136674, study PRJEB25190) | human gut metagenome | biome: human gut; feature: human-associated habitat; material: faeces | place: Austria | collected 2013 | reverse complement strand
GGTGAGAGTTTTTTCGATTTTTTGTACCTATATAAGTGAAAGGGTTTTTATCACAGTTCCAGACAAACCAGAAAGGGGGCTCAAACGAAATGTACGATACCGCAAGACGGGTCACGCTCGTCAAGCAGCGGGTGCGGGAAAACACCCGCCGGAGGCAGCGACGCGGCATCTATGGACTGAGTGCCGCGTGTATGCTGCTGTGCGCGGTGCTGACGCAGGCGGCGGGCACGGTCGTCGGGCCGGGGCAGACAGCCGCATGGGGCGTGTTCGGCGCGATGCTGCTGCGGGAAGACGCGGGCGGCTATGTGCTGGTAGCCGTCGTCTCCTTTGCCGCGGCAGCGGCGATCACCGCGCTGTGCTTTCGGCTCAGAATCAGAGAAAACCAGAAAAAAGACAGGACAGGTAAGCCAGACCCGCAGAAACAGGAGGGAAAAACGACATGAAAAAGCGAATACTCAGCATCCTGCTCCTATGCTGCATGGTGCTGACCATGCTGCCAACTACGGCGTTTGCTGCGGTGAGCGATTCGCTGGGCAACACACCCAAGGAAAATCAGGCGATTTTGGAGCAGCTCTCCGCCCTGACCGGCGGTAGCAGCGACCAAGTGCTTTCCATGCTGAACGCTTTGGGGCTGCTGGACGAAGACGGCAATTTCAAGGTGGATCAAACCATCACGCTGGACGGCCGGGTGCTGACACTGGCGGCTGTCATGGAGCTGCTGGAAAATCCCGCCACGGATCTCACCCGCATAGCCGACGTGGATGGGACTCCGGTGGCGCTGGGCGATTTGAAGACCATGATCCAAATCGAACAGGAGCTGCAGCGGATCAAGGACACCTATTTCTCCGGCAGGGAGTTTACCGGGGAAGCTCTGGAGAATCTCAACAGCCTGATGGAGCAGCTGGAGCTGCAGGGCATCAGTTTGCAGTATTCCGCCTCTGCCACAAATCCTGAGGGCGTTGAGACGGTGGATATGAGCAGCATGATGAGCCAAACGCTGGGGAATAGCGTAACCAACAGCTGGAGCTCCGGGACTTTTACTGTATACCGCGGAAAACCGGTCGGCTTTTCCTACCGCATTCAAAAAGGCCAGCTCAGCAAGTATATCACCAATGTGGAGGTCTCGATAGGCGAGACGAGTAAGGTCGTCGAGCAAAGCGACGGGTCCTACAAGCTGACCTATGACGTAGGCTCGACGTTCAGTTTAGGTGGTTGTAAAATCACTATCAAGGTTACAACCAAAGGAAGGAACCCAGCCTGGCTCGAGAATTCTTATTCCTATGGCGACCTGCTGGGGATGATTGAATTTTACGATGCGGAAAATCTGGTGTTCTATGATGGCGCCAGTTATGCCGACCACTGTCAGCTCAAGCTAATAAAGATGGTTGGCGTCCCCACAATAAAAACATCAATGGACGCGCCGAGCTATGAGAAAGAACTCAAAAATACAACCGTATTATATGATGATTTGTTTATTCCTTTGCTGGCAGATAAATATACTGTCGCCAACGGTGCCAACAATCCGGACTTCGTTGCGCTAAGCGATACCATCAGAATTTTGGAGGGCGCCCGCAATTCGGTGCTTCCCAGCGGCTCCTCCCCATTTTATCAGCCATACCAAATCGACGCCAGCATCGAGTTTGACTGGAGTACCAGCGTAGAGGCCTATACTGGCCCTGCGCCGTATGGCAATAGCGCCACACGACCCTATGCCCCGTTCTATCTGACGGAGTACAAGTTCAATGGAACATCTCTGGAGCTCAGAGGCGACAAAACGAGAGCGCTGAACTGTACGATTAGCAAGGGCAGTACGGTCGACATCTCCCTGCAGTCTACCACGAAAAACAGAGGGAATCAGCAGTACTATCTGCCCTTCGAACTGTATCTGAAGAATGTAAATAAAGATGTCCAAAATTCCACCACCACCGCCAAGACCAGCAACGTCACCGCCAGGCTGGTGGACACGGACGCCCCCACCATTCAAAGCGTCACGGCCCCGGCGGGAACCTATGCCAGCGGGCAGCACGTGCCCATCACAGTTACCTTTAACGAGTTCGTGGATCTTAGAAACGCCAGCGTGACCATCAATGGCAAAGAGTATACCGCCGCTGCGCTTTCCATGAACGACTACGGCGTCACGGCAATGCTCTGGTACCCGGTGCAGGATGCGGATGCCACCACGGTCACCGTCAATGGTATGACCGGTGTGGAAGATGTTTTCGGCCAAATGCTGGATACCACGCCCTATCAGAGCGACTCGATTACCGGCGTTACGCTGGAGAGCGTCTTGATGCGCAACGCCCCCACCGCACTGACCGCCGCAAGGCATCGTTCACGATGAACGCCAACATGGCGCAGGCCTACAAGACCGTATACAGCAATTATCACACCCCGGCAAGCACAGACCCGAAGGAGGCCCCTTTCCGCCTCGAGCTGAGGGACGACTCCGCAGTTGAAGCACCAGCCTATCTGCAGGTCTATCTGGATACAGAGAGCGGAGGTTTCACCGTTAGCGACTACGCAATCGCACCCGCGGCTTACACCCGCACCTATACGGTGACGCTGCAGGCCAACGAGGGCACGAAAGCCGATCCTGACTGGGTGAATGTTCTTCCCCTGACCCGGCAGTTCACGGTGCTAAAGAAAGTTTCCGCGCACACGGTGACCATCGTCCCGGAAACGAATGACGCCGACTATACGATCTCCCTCGGCGAAACCACCCGCCCCACGCTTAGGGCTGAGGTTTTTGGGGAAAACGGTGAGCCAGCCAGCTACACCACCGGTAAATGGAGTAGCAGTGACCCGCTCATTGCCACCATCGACGAGAATACCGGCCTTGTTGCCACCACAGGAACCAAGGTGGGAACCGTCACCTTTACCTTTACGGCGGACAACGGGACTGTGGACACTGCCGATGATGTGACGGGCAAGTCAAAGCCCTATACCGTGACGGCAGGCGATTCCCTGGCACTGGTGATTCCCGGCGGCGCGTCCATCGTGACGCGGGTAAATCAGCCCGCCACCGTGCTGTGGAGCTCCAACGCCGCGCAGATGGCACCGAACAAAGAGTTCAATTACAAGATTGACCTGTATGAGGGCCACTACGCGAATGAGGCGGCGCTGAGCGACATCACTCCCGTTGCGACTTATACCGCCGGCAAGGATAAAAACAGCGTGCGGATCGGGGAGAATGTGCTCTCCAAGCTCTCCAAGGAAAATACCCCGGCCTACACGGTGCGGGTCTCCATGCCGCACCCCAAGGCCGTGGGTGAGAACGTCCGCCTGTCGGCACTTGCCTGGATCATCGTGCAGGCACCACCTGCCACTGCCAAGCTGACACCGCCCCAGAGCATTTACCTCAAGGATACCGACAGCGCCGTCAATATCGACTGGTCGGTGGAAAACGCCACTACCGGTGCCTCTCAACAGCCCACGCTGACCATTACCCGGGTCACAGAGGACAAGAACACCGAAGAGGTGGCCAAAGAGAGCCTATCCGGCACCTCCGGAAGTTACTCCCTGTCATTACGGAGTGTGACAGCCGGCAATCTGAAGGACACCTATCAAGTGGTTTTGAGCGTGAAGAACCCTGGTGAGGAATCTCCCAGCACCGACTCCTTCCCCCTGTATGTCTACGATGCCGACGCACTGAAGGTGCAGGACGACAAAGGAGACACGATTTCTGCGCTGACCATGGACAATACCTCCAAGGTCAGCGGCAGCCTGCCCACCGTTACAGCTGAAATTTTGCAGCTGCGCCAGGAGTTGGGGCTGATCGAGTACATAGGCATCAACTATGACGAGTACGGATGGAACTCCTTTAAAGACGGCATCCGGTGGCTCTCCACCAACAACAATGCCATTTCCGTCAACTACAAGCAGGGCGGACTGTATGAGGACATCAGCAACTTCTCCTTTGCTTCCTACCTTCCCGAAACCAAAATGGCGCTGTCCGGCCGGGCCAACGGCACCGCAACCGTCACGGCTACCCATGCCGCCACGGGCATGAGCGCCGCCGTACAGGTGACAGCGGAGACGCTGCAAAATAAGTTCTATCTCTTCCAGCTGACGCCTGCAGCGGAAACTACGCTGCAATACACCGACGGCAAAGGTGTGCCCAAAACGGTCACGACCAACAGGGAAGGCGTGCTGGCGCTTTACGAACCCAACGGAATCGCCAGTGAGGTGTCTCTGCGGTCCGGCTCCGGCGCGGATATTTATCTGGGCACCATCTATAAAGAAAATCTGCGTTCCGGCGAGCGGGATGCCACAAAACTGCAGCTTTATCCCTTGAATACCTTCAGCCTTCGGCGAGTCGCCCGGGCATCTGTGACGCTCATCACGCCGGGCGGCGATCCGCTGGCGAACAAGACGGTGACCGTTCGCGGCGGCGTTTATAAAAACGGAGGCTACTGCGAGACAGCTCAGCTGGGCTCCACGGCAGACGCACTTGCCAGCGGCACCACCGACAAGACCTATACCACGGATGCGGCGGGAAATATAACCGTCTATCTGGATTCCACCCAGTTCTGGTCGGCCGAAAAGGGCGAGAGCAACACCACGGCGCTTTCCGCTCTGGATCAGCTGGAGTACATTCTGGAGATCAGCGCAATTGACGGCGACACGTACTATCCGCTGCTGCTGACCGTCAACGGCAAGCTGGGCGTGGACGATGTCATGCGCACCGCAGAGGGCGTTGTCTCTCTGGAGAGCGTGCCGGAGGGGGAGGCAAACAAACCCTTCATTGTGGCGCAAAGCGTTGATTACGGTCTTGCCAACGGTCAGAAGGTGGATGTCCGCAGCTCGACTGGGAAGATCGGCCCTAACAGCAGCTTTAAAACAGCAACCCTGCACACCACCATGTTCCTCTGGGGCGAGGAGATTGCCAACGCGAAAAATTACAGTCTCAAGCTGGCGGACGAATACGGCGTTCTTCCTGCCGCCCAGAGCAGCAGTACCAAGCAGTATCCCTTCTCATCCATCCCCGTAGCGGAAAACGATCTGACCCTCACCGAGGCCACCATGACCACCTCTGGATGGATCGCCGACGGCAAGGATGTGGGTATGAAAACGCAGCTGAGCCTGAACGGCAGCCTGCTGCAGGAGAAAATAATGCCCTTCCGGGTCGTTGATCTGACCCGAGTGCCCAAGGTGACAGAGGATGACCGCGTCACCGGTATTCTGGTGACGATGGGAGCCTCCAGTGGAGTGAATCCAGTCGACTTTGGCGGAGTGGGCGACAGTAACATTCTCAAGGTGCTGACCGGACGGCTGGATGATCTGAGCGGTCCGGTGGACACTTCCGTGTTCAAAATGATCATCACCCCCAGCGAAGATCCCTCCGTGTTCCGTGCCATGATTTGGGCCGGGTACAACACGCTGGAGATGGAGGACATGGACTATTCCGAGGAAGGCGTGGCGTTGGGTGCGAATGTGCTGACGCAGAACCTGGATGTGGGTGTGCCCGGGACCGGTGCCCTGAGCCAGATGGCCCAGGGCACCTATGATCCCAGGGGGGACTACAAAACCAATTCCTTGGCCGACAATGTCACCAGCACGGATCTCAACTTGCAGTTGGAGGGCTTTTACGAAGCGGAGATCCGCTATAACGCCGAAAAAAAGGAGTGGGAGGTTTTCACTGTAGGCGGCGGCTTTACCGCCGGCGTTGGCGTGGGCTTCTCCTTCAGCGTGAACGCCATGGCTGGCCCCGTGCCGTTGACAGCAACCTTTGAGCTGGGCGGTGCTATTCAGCTGGATTTCCGTACCGCAGTGCGCTACGGCCAGCAGGGACAGGGCACAGAGCTTGCCTGGAGCGATCCCACGGCCACGGCAGTGAATGACTTTTTGACCACGCTGCGTATCAACGCCTATGTCCACGCGTTTGGCGGCATTGGCTTTGACTATTCGGTCGTGGCGCTGAAGATCGGCCTATTCGGCAATTTGGATGTGGACAGTCAGAATAAGTTCCTTTCCCGCACCTATCTTGCCGACGAGACAAAGCGCCAGATCAACGGTCAGGCCCTGGGGATCCAAAGCGAAGTGGGGATCAAATTTGTGGCCAGCTTCCTGTTTATCTCCTACGAGGCGGTGATCGCCTCCGGAACCTTTGGAGCCACCAAGACTTTTAATGACTTGGCAACAATCGACGACTACTGGGATGACGCCACCAGTGGGCTGAGCCTTGCCTCGCTGCGGATGGCGGCGGCTCAGAGCGGAATGCAGGTGGCTTCTGGCAGTGCAACGCTCCAAAGCCGGGACTATCTGGAGCAATATGCCCGTACCTGGGGCCAGCCCCGGCAGCGGATGATGCTGTTCTCTCTGAACTCCACCAGTGGGCTGAAAAACATCCAGACCAATGCCAACCCCACATCCTATCCACAGCTCAGCGATGACGGGAAGGTATTGGCCTACATCAACGACGGCAACAGCAGCAGTATTTACGACAGCCGGGCACATTTCTCCACCCTCAAGGGCGGTGTCTATTCTGCCTCCAAGAAAATTGACGATCCCGCAGGGTTCTCCGGCTACGGCGACACGAGCGTTTCTTTGTCCGGCACTGGCAGCTTCGCGGCGGCGGCTTGGGTTCGCATGGGCACCGAGCTACCGGGTAAAGATGCCGGTGATCCCGTGACATTGGAAGAGCAAAACCTGCTGATGAACAGCACGGAGATCGTAGTGTCCGTCTATGACGGCACAACCTGGACCTCCACCCGCCTAACCAACGACGGCACGCCGGATCTGGCCCCAGCCACGGCAGTGGGCGGCGACGGCAAGGCCATCGTGTTCTGGCGCAGCGTCTACACCCCCGATCCCGGTACGCAGGGCAGCAACAGCCTGCTGAACTTCACGACCAGAGATTGTATCATGTACCGTTGCTATGACAGCGGCACCTGGAGCGATGCCAAAATGCTTTATAACGGTGCTACTGGCCGCGTGAAGGCGTTGCAGGCGGCCATGCTGCCCGACGGAACCGCTATGGCGGTTTACTCGCTGGACCGCAGCGGAACCGGAGATACCTCCGCCTACGAGATCGCCTATTGTACCGTGGCTGCTGACGGAACGCCCGGTACAGCCATGCTGGCGACCTGTGACAGCAATCTTGATGAAAACCCCCAGGTCGTTGCAGCCAACTTTGGCATCGGGGATGACCGATTTGTCATCGGTTGGCATAGTGTCCGAGACGGCAGCAGCGATATCCAGCTGTTGGCTGTGGACGGCAGCGGCACCATGTCCAACAGTTTCCCCGGCTCTCTGTCTGCCCTGACCAGCAGCGGCAACGCTGTCGTGGGCGGAGACTTCCGCTTCGCTTCCCTCAGCGGGAATCATCGCAGCATCAATGACCTTACCATCGTCTGGAATGAGACTGTCAATGACGACAAGGGCGCGGTAGATCACGGCATTTTGAAGGCGGCCAAGCTGCGCTATGCCGAAAATACCTACACGCTCTCCGCACCATTGGAACTGGCAGAGCTGCCGAAGCGTACGCTGGCTGACCACTTTGATGCCTATGTCAGCGGCCCCAATCAGGTGCAGGCCGCCATTCAGGCCACCTTCTATGACGATGAAAACCCGCAGGTAATCGGCAACGTGACCGTTCCGGGTGAGAAAACGATCCTCTATACCGCTACCTCTGATTTTATCACTGATGCGGTTGCAGTGGAACAGATCGGTGTAGATTATGCAACGCTGGCGCTGAACAGCCTGACACCCATTCGCTTTACCATCCGCAACACCGGGCTGAACGATGTGACAAGCCTAACGGTCAGCCTTGGCGGCGGGGAAACCGCCACCCTTACGGAAAAACTGCTGCCCAATGAAAGCACCACCCTTACCGTCTGGCACCGTGTGGGAACCAGCGTGACCAATCCGCGCTATACCATCACCGCCACCGCCGCCAGCATCAACGAAACAGGCACAGTGTATCTGGATTATCCCGACATTGGCATCTCGCAAATGGAAGTGATTGCGGAGAGCGCCGGCAAGCGCACGGTGCGTATGACCCTCTATAATTCCTCTGCCGCCACGCTGGCCGGCGGAAAGAACCGCAAGGTGAAGATTGCGTTCTATGCGGATGATCTGCATACCAAACATGCAGAGGTAGCCTGCGCCACAAACGGCGTATCGGTTCGCGATAATGAAATCACCATTTCCGAAAACAGCGCCCTCGCCCGCATCGATCAGGGAACCTTTACACTGGACCTGACCTATAATCTGGGCAGGTATATGAACTCCATTGGCAAAACCGAGATCCCCAATGTGGGTACCTATCTGTACGCCGAGGCGTGGGCGGAAGGCAAGATCGGTGGAACGGGAAGCAATCAGCGCCTGCCGGAGTATGACGGCAGTGACAGCGAGGCCAGCGTCCATATGACCGGCGCACTGGCCCGCACCGGAGAGCAGCTGACGATGGATGTGACACAGGGGAACGACGGCAACGGTCACAGCACCGCCGCCATTACCCTGCGCAACAACTGCCTGCAGTCTCAGACTAGCGCAGCGCTGGTGGCCACGCTGCTGGATGCTGCCGGGACCGTTCTGGAAACGCAAATGACCAGTATTGGCGGTGCCATCTCCGGGGAAACCTTCCGGACGGAAACCGTCACCATCTCCCGGCTTGGCACCCGCGTAGTGGTGCGAGCCGCAGTGCCCGATAATGACATTCTGACCTTTGAAGGTCTGGCAGTGGGGCTCGGCGATTTTACCGCCAACGGAACGAACTATACCTATACGCTGCAAAATGATAACGGAGCAACATCTACGCTAGTCACAGCGGTGTCTGGAAACGGCGAGTCCGTGAGCATCAACGGACAGGCTCTGTCCACCGGCGGCAGCGCAACCGTTGCCATCCCCAACAGCGGCACAACCGACATTGTCGTGAAGATCGGTACTAAAACCTACACGCTGACGATTCTGCGCAATAGCGGCACAGGCGGCAATGAAGGCGGTAGCGGCGGAGCGACCAGCTACACGCTGACCTTCGATACCAACGGCGGCAGCGCCATTTCCAAGGTATCTAGGAGCAGCGGCACCACGGTTGACCTGACCGGCTATACGCCTACTCGTGACGGCTATACCTTCGATGGTTGGTACAGCGATAGCGCCCTGACTATCAAAGTCACTTCTATCAAGCTGACTTCCAATACCACCATTTACGCAAAGTGGACGGCAAAATCGGATATGTCTTTCACCGATGTGGCAGACAAAGCATATTACAGAGATGCCGTTGCGTGGGCTGTTGAGAACGGCATCACGAAAGGCACCACCGCAACGACCTTCAGCCCTAACGCTACCTGCACCAGAGCGCAGGCTGTGACCTTCCTGTGGCGTGCCGCTGGCAGTCCCAAACCCGAAACCCGCACCATGCCCTTCACCGACGTTCCAGTGGGCAGCTACTACTACGATGCTGTGCTGTGGGCGGTGGAAAACGGCATCACCAAGGGCACCAGCGACACCACGTTCAGTCCGGATGCCACCTGCTCCCGCGCCCAGATCGTCGCGTTCCTCTGGCGTTCTGAAAAATCCCCGGCAGCGGGTACAGCCAATCCCTTTGCCGATGTGAAGTCCACCGCCTACTATGCCGATGCGGTTCTGTGGGCGGTCAAGGAGGACATCACCAAGGGAACCACCAGCACGACATTCAGCCCCAACGCGGATTGCACCCGCGCTCAGATCGTGACCTTCCTGTATAGAGCGTTCAACAAGTAAACAGCGATCGAATAACAGGGCGGCGTGTCTACTGACACGCCGCTCTGTATCGATCGGACGGTCAAAGAAACCGGCGCATTGTTTGGGGAAAAATCAAAGACGATACGGAAGGAGTTGCGACTATGTGCAAGGCTATTGAAGATATGAGAAACGAAGCTGCGCGTGAAGCCGATAAAGCCAGAATGGTCAAGATTGCGCGGCGTATGTTGAACTTCGGCCAATATACTTATGAAGATATTGCCGATGTACTGGAAGTCAGTGTTGACGAAGTCAAGACTCTGACTGAGAACAGGCCAGCCTGATGTGATTTTTTGCGAAATGCTCCTGCACCCTCAATGCCCTGAACTTGTTCTGCCACCTTTCGGAGGCTGTTGAAGTTCAGGGCATTTTGCTTTTCCAGGAGCTGGACAGCAACGTAGCTGTCGGTCCCGATGTGCGTCTTGGGCAGGTTTTTCGACCGCTGCAGAAGTCGGTCGTCGAATGGGATCAGAGTGTCAAGATCGTAGGTTTTGCCGCAAAGTTCACAGGTGAATTTGGGTTCTTTCATTGTAAAAGTAATGACTTCGTGCTACAATTAAAAGAAATAAACTTATTGAATCGTTGGCCGGATGATATTATGAACTTAGCATCTGAAGCTCTATATCACTTATTGTAAAATGGATGTAAATGATAGTGTGATATGGTATTATACAGGCAAGTAAAAACTCTGGACAGAGAGGAGCATCGCCCATGAAAAAGCTGAACATCCCCGTCGGCATCTCCGACTTTGCAAAAATCCGGGATCGAAAGTATTACTACGTCGATAAGACGAAGCTGATCTCCGATCTGCTGGAAGAGGAGACGGCGGAGGTGACTCTCATCACCCGTCCTCGTCGTTTCGGGAAGACGATGGCGATGAGCATGCTCTCTCAATTCTTCGACATCCGCAAGGACAGCAAGGCGATGTTCCAGGGCTTAAAAATCGCTGAGAATACAGAACTTTGCGACGAGTGGATGAACCAGTGGCCGGTGCTGTTCATTTCTTTCCGTCGGGTGGATGGGCTGAATTTTGAGAGCGCATTTGGCATGTTACAAGAGACGATTACGGACATCTATGGGGACCATCTCTATCTTTTGGATAGCCCACGGATCAGCAGCTATCAAAAAGAGATCATGGACCGCATTTTGCGGAAAACGGCGTCGGAAGAAGAAATTAAGGCGAGCATTTTACTTTTGACAAAGCTGATGCAGGCACACTATAGCAAACCGGTGATCCTCCTGATCGACGAGTACGACGTGCCCATCGCCAAAGCCAGTGCCAATGGGTATTACGATGAGATGCTGGATGTGATGAAGGGCATTTTGCAGGCACTGAAAGATAATGATGCCCTGCGTTTTGCTGTCATTACCGGATGCTTACGCATTGCCAAAGAGAGTATCTTCACTGGGACCAACAACTTTGTTTCGGATACGATTTCTTCGTCTCATCTGAATGAATACTTTGGCTTCACGCAGGAAGAGGTAGACCAGATTTTGATCGACGCAGACCAGACCGACCATGCTGAAGATGTGAAAGCCTGGTACGACGGCTATCACTTCGGGGAGCTGGATGTCTACTGCCCCTGGGACGTGATGAACTATCTGCGGGATTTGCAGAAGAATCCAAAAACCAAGCCGGCGAGTTACTGGAAAAATACCAGTGATAATGCGATTATCCGGTCGTTCATCGACTGCACCAATGCAAAAATTTCTCAACAGCTGGAGACCCTTCTAGATGGCGGCTATATTGTTCAACAGATCGAAGAGAATTTGACCTACGACTATCTCCACTCCTCCGAAGAAAATCTGTGGAGCATCTTATACTTTACGGGTTACTTGACTCAGGTTCGGGAAGAAGATCTTCCTGAGACGTTATCGGAGGAAGAAACAGCGCTGATGATCCCGAACGCCGAGATCCGGCAGATTTTTGCGACTACGGTCAAAAAATGGTTTAGTGATAGTGCCCAAGGGTGGAACCGGGCCGCTTTGTTCCGGGCCATGTGGTCTGGTGACGCGGAAACTCTGACGGATGAGATCAACGACCTTCTCTACAAGACCATCAGTTACCATGACTACAAAGAGGACTTTTATCATGCGTTTTTGGCCGGTATTTTGGCAGGCACTGGCTGTGCCGTGAAATCAAACCGGGAGCATGGTGAGGGGCGCAGTGACGTTGTGGTTTATAACATGGAAAAACGTCAAGTGGCCATCTTTGAGGCCAAGTATGCCAAGACGCTGGATGGTCTGGAGGCAAGCTGCGACGCGGCATTGCAGCAGATCGAGGACCGGCAGTATGCGAAAGATTTTGCGGATGACTATGATGACATCCTGTGCTACGGCATTGCATTTTATAAAAAACGGTGCCTGGTCCGAACGATGTAGGGAGGTGCCTTGTGAGAAAAATAAAAATTACGGTCAAACGCATGGCTTGCTATGCGGATTTGATGGCAGAGTACGAAAACCCCATCGAACACGCCTGTGACATGACGTTGGGGCAAGTGTTTTATGCCGAGGGCTGGAAACGGCCGGAGGGGTTCTGCGAGAGTGCTTGGGAGTCGATTTCGCCATTTGTGATGACCTTGGCCCACGGCGGGGAGAATTTTTATGATGGGTGGATGAAAAATCCAAAGTCTGCGATGCTGTCCTGCAACGATGGGTTTCGGCCGGTGAGTTTTTTGGTAGAAGTGGTGTGAGAGGTAGCGCATGGAAGGGAGATGGAGAATCTATAAAAATAGATTGACATATTTAAGGAAGTAATATAAGATTGTAATAAATAGATGATAGCCCTGCACTGGCGGGGATGGACCGTAATATAAGATGGTACGGTACAATATCTCTATTATTACCCCACCTATGTGGGGATGCACAGAAATGATGGGAGTAGAGTATGGAGAGCAATAGCATTAGCCTAAAAGATGTTTGGGCTAAAACAGACCCATTCCAGTCCATTATGACCCATGCGACCTTATCCGGTCTTGCTGCACAGGTGATCTGGGAGAAACTGCCGGAGGGAGTACAGGAAGAACTGGCGTGCTTGCTGTCCATCACACAGGAACAGGGGAAAGCATGGCTTGGCTATCTGGTCTCGCTCCATGATATTGGTAAGGTCGAAGAACTATTCCAATGGCAATGGCCGGAGATGCGGGCGCGTATGGAGAAGGCCGGGAAGAAACCGGAGTTTGCGGATACAAAGGTCCGGCATGAACGGACAACGGTAGCGGCGCTGAATGAGCGGATTTGGAAGGAGCTGGGGGCGGAGAAAAGCTTGCGCTCGTTTTATGCGGGGGTGTTAGGGGCGCACCACCAGGGGAAAGATGGAAAAGGCGGCAGCAAACATACGAAAAACAGTTCGTTTTGGAACGGGCTGCAAGCCGAGCTGGAAGAGACCATGCGGCATCTTTTTTGAAAACGGAGGTCGTATTCTTTCCGCCGATCGAAAAACCCTGGAAGGGACCCGCCGGGGCTTTGCTGCTGGGCCTGACGATTTTGTCTGACTGGATCGCATCCGGCGACCTTTTTGCAGATGCGGAGACGTGGTTCGATCCAGAAAAAACTTGGGCAGAAGCGGAACAGAAAGTAGAACGGTTCCTGGAGGACAGTGGACTTTGCGGGTTAGACGTTGACTTTGGGCGGGAGTTTAGCGAAGTTTGGCCCAACATCCCACGGAATGGTCTGCGGGGGTTACAGGAGGACATCGAGGTCCTGTTTGGAGAAACAGAGGAGCGCATCTCTGTGGTGCTGATCGAAGCACCAATGGGAGAAGGCAAGACGGAGGCTGGCATCTATGCGGCCCTGCAAATGGCGCGGCAGTGGAAGAAACACGGGTTTTACGTCGGCCTCCCTACGTCCGCGACGTCGAACCAGATGGTCGGCCGAATGAGAGCATTTCTTGCACTCCACGGTTTGGAAGATACGGTCCGCCTACTGCACAGCATGGCGTGGCTGGTGGATGAGGATCTTCCAGAGATGCAGTTCGACACGGAAGAGAAAGCCTATGCGGCCCGCTGGCTGCTGCCAGTGCGCCGGGGGTTGCTGGCCCCGTATGCCGTTGGGACGGTCGATCAGGCGATGATGGCAGTTTTGATGGTGAAGTACGGCGTGCTTCGCCTGCTGGGGCTGGCACAGAAAACATTGGTGATCGATGAGCTACACTCTTACGATGTGTATATGTCAGAGTTGATCGAACGCCTGCTGGAATGGTGCAAAGCGTTGGAAATTCCAGTGGTGATGCTGTCCGCGACGCTGCCGCCGGAGAAAAAAGCACAGATGCTATCACCGTACATGACGGAAGAACTCCCGCAGGACTATCCGGCGATCACTGCCATTACGGAGGATGGACGGGCTGTTGTGCGTAAGATTGGCAGAACGGAAAAACATTCTGTTGTGTCTGTTTCCCTTTGCCCGATCTTGCAGGACCCGGAGCAGATCGCCCGGAAGGCTGCGGAACTGGTGCAGGACGGCGGCTGTCTGTGTGTACTGCTCAATGTAGTCGATCAGGCACAAACTGTGTACCAAGCCCTGAAGCAGATGGGTTTTGACGGAGAGACTCTGCTGTTTCACGCCAGATTTCCGGCAGAACGGCGGCAGGAGATCGAGACACAGTGCATCCGTTGGTTTGGGAAAGACAAAAGCCATCGTCCGAAGAAGGCAATTTTAGTAGCCACCCAGGTGGTGGAGCAGTCCTTGGATGTGGACTTTGACGTTATGATGACGGCAGTGGCCCCCATCGACCTGCTGCTCCAGCGTGTGGGACGGGTATTCCGACATGAGGATACCCCACGACCGCCGCAGTTTCAGGCCCCGACGCTCTGTGTATTGACACCTCAGGACCCAGAAAACTATCATGATGTGTACCCGCCCTGCCTGAGAAACCAGAGTATCCATCTGCTGCAAGATCGAACAGCCATTCGTATCCCAGATGATATGCCCCAGCTGGTGGCGGATGGCTACGACATGACGGCGGCCCCGCCGGAAGAACTGGAACACTGGATGGAGCATTTGATGGAGAATGAGGCGATGTCCAGCGCCAGCACACAGTATCTCATCCGTTCCCCGGGAAAAGGATTTTCTCCCATGAAAACACCGGAGTCGATCCAATTTGATGATTTGGAACAGAGTGGTTTCCTCTCCGCAAAGACAAGACTGGGACCGCCGACAAAACGGATCGTCCTGTTAGAAGAGGAGGCGTTCCAGCAGCTGGCTGAGCGAGCCAAGAAGGTGGAGGGGATTCGTATCCTGGACAACCTCTCTAAGAACGAAGAAAAAGACCTGCTGAAACAGAGTGTTTCGATTCCGGAAAAGAAACTGGAAGGGAAGCGATCTTCGACGGAGGTACTCTATGGCCGGAAACGCCTGGAGGGGCTATGGGTTCTTCGCGGGGAACAGAAAGACGGTACGATATTCTATCACAATATGAAGCTGGATCACGAGTTAGGGATCCGATTTCAACCATGAGGAGGGAGCGTATGGGAGCATCGTTTGACATTTTAAGAAAGCCTTGGGTCCCGGCGGTCGATGCAGCAGGACAGACGATGGAGTTAGGACTGCTGGAGACGCTGGAACGCGCCCACGAATTGCAGGCGATCCAAACGGCCTCGCCGATGGAGGAGTACAGCGTCTATCGGTTTTTGATCGTGTTTCTGATGGATGCCCTTCGTCCGGAGGATGGGGAGGAAGACATAGGCGGTCTTTTGGAAGCGGAACAGTTCGACATGGAAGCGATCCAAGACTATCTGACACAGTGTCGGAAGGAGGGCGTCAGCTTTGATTTGTTTGATGCGGCGCGGCCCTTTTTGCAGACGGCCTATGTGGAAGCCTGGGACCGGGAGGCAAAGCCGGTTTCGACCCTGGACTATACCATTCCCAACGGCAACAACCACATCCACTTTGACCACCGGCGAAACGAGATCAGCTACACGCCGGGAAAAGCCCTGCGGATGCTGCTGACCGCCCAGAACTTCTGTACGGCCGGGGCGCAGGGATATCCCTCCAATGTCAACGGGGCGCCGCCTTGGTTTGCCCTGATCCAGGGTGAAAACTTGTTTCAGACGCTGGTCCTGGGCATGATCGGGACCGATGAAATTTTGTTGCCCTTTGATGAGCCGCCCGTCCTTTGGAGAAACAAGAAAGAGATCACAGCCAAACAGGAGGTGGCCAAAACCTCTTGGCTGTATGGGATGCTCTTCCCGGCCAGACGCATCCATCTGCTGCCGAATGAGACAGGAGAGCGGGTGTCAGATGTTTATCTGAGCCAAGGACTCAACTATGTTGTCACAAACGTATGGAAGGACCCACATGTGCCCTATCGGACAACGGACAAGGGTAGGTTCAACTGGAAACCAAACGACGACGAAACCATTTGGCGAAATTTGACCTATTTGCTAGACGAGAAAGATACGCCGCAAATCGTAGAACAAAGAAAACATTTAAACCTGGACGAAGAAACGATCCATCTGGTGCTTTATGGGGTCCAGACCAACAAGGCAAGCTACCTCCGCCAGCAGCGGCATGACCTGCGGCTGCCGGTGCAGCTGATCGGGAATGAGCCGGCCGAGCGGTTCATCCATCGATATATCGAACGGGCGGAACAACTGGGCAAGGCGCTGTACCTTTCCCTGAACCAGGAGGAAATTTCTAAGGAGACCAGAGTCGAGGCCCAACAGCGGTTTTATGGCGTGTGTGAGCAGATCCTTTGGGCCCTTTTGGATACGATCAGTCAGCCGGGTGCCGATTTGAATGAACTCTTCCAGCAGAAGCGGGAAGAGATGATCCGGGAGGTCCTGGCACAGGCGGACCGGGTGCTGGAGGACCAGACGCTTCGTGGGCGGACGATCCTGGCGTCCGGTGAGAAATGGAAGAGCCTTTGGAAAGAATGTGAAAAAATTCGGAAGGAGGATGCGAGATGAAACGAGACGATGTCCTTGACTTTTTTACGCAGCTGGACCGGCTGCCCAAAGGCGACAGGACAGCCTTGAAACGGGAAGCCGGTACGATGCTGCATGAGGCAGGTGGCCGGGCGATCCAGGCGTTTTACAAGTGTATGCTCCCCACCATACCAGAACGGTATGACGACCGCTTTTTTGCTGTGGCTTGTCTGCATTGTCTGTGGAGCGAAGATACCAAAAATCGCTTGCCGATGGAGCAAATTTTCTATCAGCTGGGGAAGGATACGCAAATTTCTGCCAGCACAGAGCATCGGCTGATGGGAATTTTGGACCTGACTTGGGGGGAAGATGGATTCCTGCTGGGAAAATTGGCTCGGCTCATCAAGCTGGCCAAATCGAAGAATTATGCAGTAGACTGCGCGGCCCTGCTCATCGACCTGATCTACTGGAACGGGCTGAAACAAACCGTGCAGCTCCGATGGGCGCGTTCCCTTTACATGAGACAACAGCGCGAAAATGCAGACACAAAGGAAGGAGAGTAAGTCATGCTCTATGAAATTCACATGCTGAAAAACTACCCCCCGACGAACCTGAACCGGGACGACTCCGGGGCACCGAAATCCTGTCAGTTCGGGGGCACGAACCGAGGAAGGATCTCCAGCCAATGCCTGAAGAGAAGCTGGCGGACCTCTCCTCTGCTGGCCCAGGCCATTGGCGCAGAGCATCTGGGGACCCGCACCCGGCGGCTGCCGGACCTGGTGGCGGAAAAACTGGAAGAGATGGGGACCTCTCAGGAGTATATTCAGGCAGTGTTGCCTAGACTCAGTGGTTTTGGCAATAAAGATGGAAAGGACAACAAGGAGGGAAATTATACGGCGCAAGTCATCTTCTATGCCCCGGAGGATATTCAGGCGGTTGCGGATGTCGTGAAGGAGAAGTTGGATGCCTGCGAGACACTCAAGCAGGTCAAAGCGCTGAAAGCAAAGGACTTACAGGAGGCAGTCAAGGGAGCAGAAGTCCGTCCGGTCACGTTGGATATGGCGCTCTTTGGCCGCATGGTCACCTCCAATGCGTTCCGGGATGTGGAGGCCTCCATGCAGGTGGCGCATGCCATTTCCACGAACCAGATGAATCTGGAATCCGACTATTTTACGGCGATGGATGATCTGCTCTCCGGTGCGACCATGGAGGAAATGGGCGCGGCCATCATCGGAGACACGGACTACAATTCGTCCTGCTACTATCTGTACGCTTCGTTGGATACGGAGATCCTGCGGAAAAACTTGAAGGATACGCCGGACGCCGAAGCGCTGATCCAGAAGGCGATCCCGGCCCTGATCCGCACGATGGCGCTGAGCAACCCTTCGGGGAAACAGAACAGCTTTGCCGGGAATGTTTTGCCCAGCGCGATCTTGATCGAGTGCAAAGAAGAAAAGGTCCCGGTGAGCATGGTCAATGCCTTTGTGAATCCGGTGAAGCCCAACGAGAAAAACGGCTATGATCTGGTCCGGGGCAGTATTCTGAGACTGGCGGAGCAGGTGGAGAGCGTACAGAACTGCTATGGCCTGACGGTGGATAAGCGCTTGTGGTTTTGCCAGGATATCTATGACATCCAGCCGCAGTGTGATACGATGGTGTGTGCCTCCCTGCCGGAGCTGTTGGAGCAGGTGGCCGACACCTTGCAGTGAGGCCGCGCCATGGCAAACGCAGTATTATTGGCCCTTCGCCTGGAGGGCGTTTTGCAGTCCTGGGGCGACCATGCCAAATGGGAGACCAGAGACAGCGCCGATTTTCCCAGTAAATCCGGTGTCGTCGGTTTGCTGTCCTGCGCGATGGGCTTGGAGCGGGATAACCCGGAGATCACGGCCCTCTCAGACAGCGTTCAGATCGCGGTCCGAGCGGACCGGCCTGGGACCCGGATGCTGGATTTTCACACCGTACAAGGACGGCCCAGATTATACACAGCGGCAGGGGCAAGAACACCGGATAAGTCCACCATCGTTTCCAAACGCTGGTACCTCCAAGACGCCAGCTTTCTGGTGCTCATCGAGACGGACGAGCCTTGGCGGGAACGAATTTGTCAGGCTCTGAAAGCCCCCAAGTGGCCCATCTATTTGGGACGAAAGAGCTGCGTTCCATCCCGGCCGGTATTGGACGGGATCACAACGGAGTATGAAGACCTGCTGGACGCACTGCGCCGGTACCCACCGGCAGAACGGGCGCAGGAGACGCTCTATTATGAGTGCGAGATCCCGCAGGATAGTGGGGCGTCCTACCACCGGGCCGATGCCCTGCTGCCGGGGGAGCGGGCGTTTACGCTTCGCCAAGTGTACCGCGGGGCGATCCAGAGGGAGGCGTGCGATGTATCTGACAAAAATTGATCTGGAACGGGCGAGCCGACGCATCCAGTTTGCGCTGGCGGATTGTCAGCAGCTCCACCGCCTGGTGATGGGGCTGTTTGGGACCGACCGGAAGAGCGGCCATGTCCTTTACCGCCTGCGGGACCAGGACCGGGCGTTGTCTCTCTATCTCTACTCAGACGGCCCGATCGATCAGACACGCCTTCTGCCGGGGATGTACTTCGCTGGAGAGCGGGATCTGTCTGACTGGCTCTCGCAAATGGAAGCGGGCCAGATCCGCGGCTTTGACCTGCTGGCGGCCCCCACCAAAAAAGTCCCAACCGAAACCGGCCGTAACAGCCAGCGCCGTATCCTCCGCACCGAAGAAGAGCGCTTGGCCTGGCTGGCCCGGAAAGGAGAACAAAATGGGTTTCGCCTCTTGCAGTGTCAAGAGCTGGAAAACCACCAGCAGCGTGGCTATCACAAAAAAGATTCCGGTGGCCCAATGTATGTGACCGGCTACCATTACCAGGGCCTCTTGCAGATCACAGATTCCGAACGCTTCCGCCATGCGCTCCAGGAAGGCATTGGTTCCGGCCGCGCCTATGGGTTGGGGATGCTTCTGCCCCGATAACACCGAAAAACACTAGACCTTGCACAAAATAACTTTTTCGTGTAAAATCATAAGAGAAGTGGCTGAAACCAGCCATTTTTCTTACGGCGGTCCAGTGTATGCCCCACGTATGTGGGGATGAACCGAAGGGGTATTAGACATTAAATTGCCCAACATTGTATGCCCCACGTATGTGGGGATGAACCGTCACCGGCGGCGCGCAGACGATTCAGTTCCGCGTATGCCCCACGTATGTGGGGATGAACCGTCCTGTACGACTTCCCGACGCACGTCATCGGGGTATGCCCCACGTATGTGGGGATGAACCGTGCCCTTCCCCTCTGGTGGCTTCCAGTTCCGGCGTATGCCCCACGTATGTGGGGATGAACCGCTTGGACAGCTTGCCCCACCGCCTAGCGGAAGGTATGCCCCACGTATGTGGGGATGAACCGGGGATTCAGGTGTTGCAGGGACGGAAAAACTAGTATGCCCCACGTATGTGGGGATGAACCGCAATATTGCCGGGGTGGCTCCAGGAATTTTCGAGTATGCCCCACGTATGTGGGGATGAACCGTCAAAATCTTTTGAAAGGGCGGCCAGGCTTTTGTATGCCCCACGTATGTGGGGATGAACCGTTCCTTAGCGGGGATAGCCCCAAGCTCCGGGTGTATGCCCCACGTATGTGGGGATGAACCGAGCAACGAAACCGGGAAACCCCTTGCTCAGCTGTATGCCCCACGTATGTGGGGATGAACCGACTTGCCCCACCGCCTAGCGGAAGCAATGAAGGTATGCCCCACGTATGTGGGGATGAACCGCATTGTCCATGCTTTATATGCTGGTTATCCCTGTATGCCCCACGTATGTGGGGATGAACCGGATGTAAACACCCAGTTTGATAAGGACACAGACGTATGCCCCACGTATGTGGGGATGAACCGTGCTTTGGCCCCAGAAGCAACCTGAAAGCTATGTATGCCCCACGTATGTGGGGATGAACCGGTGCGCCGCCAAGATTCGGCGGAATGGGTTCAGTATGCCCCACGTATGTGGGGATGAACCGCGAACCTACAACAAACGGGCGCGGGGCAACTTGTATGCCCCACGTATGTGGGGATGAACCGCCATGGCCTATGCAGCCAGCCTGCCAGAGCCGTATGCCCCACGTATGTGGGGATGAACCATTTTGAGAGATCGCCGCCAGGTGCAGAGAGGGGTATGCCCAACATAGGTGGGGATGAACCGGTAAAAAAACTATTGATAATATACGCCCCCGTATGCCCCACGTATGTGGGGATGAACTGAGGTCAAAGATGTATGAGGATATGATAAAGAAAATTGCAAGCCAACGGTGAAAGAGGTGCTGAAAATGGTTGAACTGATCAGACAGTATCTGGAACGTTTCCATGAGAATTTCCCTCTGTTCGCCTTGATGGGTGTTGAGGACGCAGAAGTGGAAAAATTGATTCGGGATTGCCTGGATAAAGGGACCCCTTACCGGCTACCTGAATTGGAAAAAGCTCTATATTGATGGCTTTAGTATAGATGCTTGTGTATATCCCATGTGTGTGGGGATGAACCGGACCAACCAGTTTCTTTGTGAGCCTTTGTCTGAGGACTCAGTATTAAGATTTCTATGAACGAGTTTCTTGTGCTCACTAAGGTCAGAAAAATCAGGACGTACTTCAAGCTAACCGATGGCATAGTTTACTGGAGGTATGAGCATGAACGAAATTAATGGTAGAGTAGGCCTGAGAGCGGCAGGATTCTTAGCCACCTAATTGCCACCGAAAGGAAAGGGGGACTGCTGCATGTGTTTGCAGCAGCCCCCCTTTGTGCGGCATTGGGAGCCTCCTACTCAATGATCGAAAACTCAAACATTCTATGAAGAACCCCCCTGTCGAACTGCCGCGAAACCCCGGCGTTGACAGGGCTTCCATTCTCTGGTATAATACCTAACAACGTTAGGGAACGTAGGGGTGTTACACACGATGACAGAACAATATAAGCAATTGGCCAACGAGCTAGTACAAGTCAACGAAGCCCTGCTCCACCAGCCCGCTCAGGACCTTCTCAGTAAACTCAGCCGGGGGGAACACTTCGTCCTGAACTACCTGCTGACCCACTACGGCCAGGCCCATCCTACGGACTTGAGCCGCCACATGGTGGTCAGCACTGCCCGCATCGCCGCCCTGCTCAACCGCATGGAGGAAAAGGGCCTCATCTCCCGTCTGCCCGACCCCTTGGACAACCGGCAGATCATTGTCTCCCTCTCCCCTAAGGGCGAGAAGGCCATTGAAGCATTTCGCAAAAAAGTCATCCAAGCCACGGCCCGTATGCTGGAGCTGCTTGGCCCAGATGATTCCCAAGAATTTCTCCGTCTCCAGCGCAAGCTGGTCACGAATCTGATACCGAGGTGAAACACATGACTGAACTCCAACAGGAAGGCGTGCTGAGCACTCTGACCCCGGAACAGACAGACAAGCTCTTCCACAGCCCCGCTATGCGGCGGCTGTTTCAAAAGAATGCGTCAGATGAATACGCCCTGATCTGGCTGCTGTCCAAGCACATGAAGGACAGCGGCATCGAGAAGATCTATCTCAAGGACATGGTGCGGGAGATGAACCTGCCCCTGCCCAAGGTCACCGCCATTGCCCGCTCCCTGCAAAACAAGGGCCTGGTCACCTGGACCCACGACGGCAACGGGGAAGAGGGGACCTACATCATGCTCACCGAGCTGGCCGTCAGCTCCGTCCAGACCCGCCGCCAGGCGCTGCACAGCTACCACCAGCGGGTGGTCAATGCGTTCGGGGAGGAGCGTTTTTTGCATCTCATCGGCGAGATCGCCCAGTTAGAGGGGATTCTGCAGCAGGAGGCCGAAAAGGTGGGAGGTGACGCACCATGATCCACCGCACCGTCGAAGACTACGCCGCCGCCCAGAAAGACCTGTGCGTGCAGAACGACTTCATCCCCAACTCCCTCTTTCAGGAGTACGGCGTCAACCGGGGCCTGCGGGATATCAACGGCGTGGGTGTGCTCACCGGTCTGACCAACATCTCCAAGATCAAGTCGTTCCAAAACGTCAACGGCAAGCGGGAGCCTTGCGAAGGCCGCCTCTGGTACCGGGGGTATGACATCAAGCAGCTCATCGGTAACCTCGGCCCGCATGAGTTCGGGTTTGAGAAGATCGCCTACCTGTTATTATTCGGCGACCTGCCCACCCCGGAGCAGCAGGCGGAGTTTACCGACATCCTCAGCAGCTGCCGGACCCTGCCCACCAACTTCACCCGCGACGTCATCATGAAGGCCCCGTCAAAAGACATCATGAACTCCATGACCCGCAGCGTCCTCACCCTGGCCAGCTACGATGACCAGGTCAACGGTGATCTGGCCAATTCCATCCGCCAGTGCGTGCGCCTCATTTCCGAGTTCCCCATGCTGGCCGTGTACGGCTACCACGCCTACAACCACTATGAGAACGACGACAGCATGTACATCCACCGTCCGGACCCGAACCTCTCCACGGCAGAAAATATTTTGCGGATGCTGCGGCATGACATGCAGTACACGGAGCTGGAGGCCAAGGCCCTGGACATCGCCCTCATCCTCCACATGGAGCACGGCGGCGGCAACAACTCGACCTTCACCACCCGCGTGGTCACCTCCTCCGGGTCTGACACCTACTCCACCGTCGCTGCGGCCCTTTCCTCCCTGAAAGGCCCCCGGCACGGCGGCGCAAACATCAAGGTCATTGAGATGATCCAGGATATCAAGGGCCATCTGAACGACTGGACCGACCCCGACGAGACAAGCGCCTACCTCAAGAAGATCCTTGCCAAGGAGACCTTTGACCACAGCGGCCTCATCTACGGTATGGGCCACGCGGTTTACTCCATCTCTGACCCCCGTGAGCAAATTCTCCGCTCCTTCGTCAACGAGCTGGCCATCGAAAAGGGCCGTCAGGACGACCTGGCCCTCTACCGCAACATCGAGGTAGAGGCCCCCAAGCTCATATCCAAAAACCGCCCCATCTACAAGGGCGTGAGCGCCAACATCGACCTGTACAGCGGCTTCCTCTACGACCTGCTGGGCATCCCCATGGAGCTGTACACCCCCCTCTTCGCCATCGCCCGCATCGTCGGCTGGAGCGCCCACCGCATCGAGGAGCTGGTCTGCATGAACAAGATCATCCGCCCCGCCTACATGAGCGTCATGCGGGAGCGAGGCTGACCATTTTTCTTCCCCCAAAAACGGTGATTGATTTTTATGTATTTAGTGTGTATAATACACATAAGGGGGTAGGTCATGAAACGCAGAGACTTGATAAAGCTCCTAGAGAGAAACGGTTGGTACTTGAAGCGAAACGGTGGGAACCATGACATTTACACCAACGGCGTGGACAACGAGCCGATCTCTCGACAGAGCGAGATTAAAGAGGATCTTGCCAAAGCGATCATCAAACGGAGAGGGCTGAAATAAGCCCCTCCGCCCCCTCGTATCATCTATATCACCGAGTCAGGAGGAGCAGAGCGTATGAAACGAGCATATCCTGTGATCTTTACTCCGGCGGCAGAGGGCGGTTTTACGTCCTATATGCCGGACTTCAATATCAACTCGCAAGGCGATAACTTGGCAGAAGCCATCGAAATGGCGCGGGACGCCATGGGGCTCATGGGCATCGACATGGAGGATGATGGGAAAGTGCTCCCGGAGGCATCCGATCATGTTGCATCCAAGCCCAATGATCTGGTTTCCTTTGTGGACGTTGATTTTACAGAGTATCGCAGACAGAACGATATGAGAACGATCCGCCGGAACGTATCTTTACCTAGCTGGCTCAACGCAGAAGCAGATAAAGCAGGCTTGAACGTATCCGCTGTGTTGCAAAATGCCCTCAAGCAAGCCTTGGGCGTCAGCCGATAAAACGCACCCACAATACAATAAAAACAGGAGACACTGCGTTGCGCTTTTGGCGCGTGCAGTGTCTCCTGTTTTGTTCTGAATTTATTTGAATTATCGAAGGTTCGCCAGCTTGTTTTTGATGAGGTAGAGGTGCTGGCCGTCTGCTGTGAGGCGGGCGTTGTCCAGGACCTCCGGGACCTCCAGCATGATTTGGCGGAGCTTGTTCATGGCGATGACGACCATGCCCTTGTGGGTGGCCTCGATGCCATGCTCCTCCAGGTGCTTATAGAAGGCGTAGAAACCGCGGCTGACGAAGAGGTTCCGCCCCTCCAGGGTCACGGGCCGGTAGCGGCCGGAGAGAAGCAGGCTGGGTTCCATCTGGGGCGCGGGGATGATGTCCCCCTGGCTGGGGCGCAGGAAGAGGGCGTATTTGCCCAGACCTGTGGGGTCGGCGAAGTGATCCGTCGCCAGCTCTTTGTAGATCTTCCCTTCCGGGGTCGTGGTGAGGAACATCGTCATCCGCCTCCTTTGTTCTGATCCTGCGATTCTGATCCTGGGGTTCTGAATTACAGGTCCTTGTCCTTGATCTTCTCGTCCACGACCTTCTTGAGCAGGGCCTCAAAGTCCTCGAAGGACATGGCGCCCAGGTCGCCGGCTGCGCGGTGACGGGGAGAGACGGTGCCGTTTTCCAGGTCGCGGTCGCCGACGACGACCATATAGGGGACCTTTTCGATCTGGGCCTCACGGATCTTCTTGCCGATCTTCTCGTTGCGGTAGTCGGCCTCGGCGCGGTAGCCCTTGGCGTTCAGGGCTTTCACCAGCTCGGCGCAGCGGTCGGCGGCGCGGTCGGTGACGGGCAGGAAGCGGACCTGTTCGGGTGCCATCCAGCAGGGCAGGGCGCCGGCGTACTCCTCAATCAGATAGGCCAGGGTGCGCTCGTAGCAGCCCAGGCTGGTGCGGTGGATGATGTAGGGGGTCTTCTTCTGGCCGTCCACGTCCACGTACTCCATGCCGAACTGCTTGGCCAGGAGCATGTCGATCTGGATGGTGACGAGGGTATCCTCCTTGCCGTAGACGTTGCGGTACTGGATGTCCAGCTTGGGGCCGTAGAAGGCGGCCTCGTCGATGCCGATGGTGTAGTTCACGTCCAGGTCGTCCAGGATCTGACCCATCACGCGCTGGGCCTCATCCCACTGCTCGGGGGTGCCTTCGTACTTGTTGTTGGGATTGGCGGGGTCCCACTGGGAGAAGCGGAAGGTACACTTGTCCAGCAGGCCGACGGTATCCAGGCAGTATTTTGCCAGGTCCAGGCAGCCCTTGAACTCCTCCTCCAGCTGCTCCGGGCGCAGGACCAGGTGGCCCTCGGAGATGGTGAACTGGCGGACCCGGATCAAGCCGTGCATCTCGCCGGAGTCCTCGTTGCGGAAGAGGGTAGAGGTCTCGCCCAGACGCATGGGCAGGTCACGGTAGGACCGGCCGCGGTTCAGGAAGACCTGGTACTGGAAGGGGCAGGTCATGGGACGCAGGGCGAAGCACTCCTTGGTCTCGTCGTGGGGATCGCCCAGGACGAACATGCCGTCCAGATAGTGGTCCCAGTGGCCGGAGATCTTATACAGCTCCCGCTTGGCCATGAGGGGGGTCTTGGTGAGCAGATAGCCGCGCTGCTGTTCGGTGTCCTCCACCCAGCGCTGTAAGGTCTGGATGACGCGGGCGCCCTTGGGCAGCAGGATGGGCAGGCCCTGGCCGATCACATCCACGGTGGTGAAGTATTCCAACTCCCGGCCCAGCTTATTGTGGTCGCGCTTCTTGGCCTCTTCCTGGGCCTTCAGATACTCGTCCAGCTGGTCCTTCTTGGGGAAGGCCACACCGTAGATACGCTGGAGGGTCTGGCGGTTGGAGTCGCCGCGCCAGTAGGCGGCGTTGCAGGCGGTGAGCTTGATGCCGTTGCCCTTGATGCGGCCGGTGGAGTCCAGGTGGGGGCCGGCGCACAGGTCCGTGAACTCGCCCTGCTTATAGAAGGAGATGACGGCGTCCTCCGGCAGGTCGTTGATCAGCTCGACCTTATAGGGCTCTTCCTTTTCCTCCATGAACTGGATGGCCTCTGCGCGGGGCAGCTCGAAGCGCTCCAGCTTCAGCTTCTCCTTGCAGATCTTCCGCATCTCGGCCTCCAGCTCGGTCAGCTGGGCCTCGGTGAAGGGGGCGGGGGTGTCAAAGTCGTAGTAGAACCCGTTCTCGATGGAGGGGCCAATGGCCAGCTTCACCTCCGGGTGCAGGCGCTTCACGGCCTGGGCCAGGATGTGGGAGCAGGTATGCCAGTAGGTCTTGCGATACTGCTCGTTTTCAAAAGTGAATTCGTTGTTTTCTGCCATAGTTCGTTCCTCCTTGAGAAATGAAGGGCGGGGTTGATGGTACCTGTTTTGTTTCCTGCGCCAAACGACAAAAAAATCCCACCCCTGTCTGAATACAGGGGTGGGATAACATCAAACTATCTCACGGTTCCACCCTGCTTGCGCACCCGGCATCCGAGACGGAAATGCGCCGCTTGATTGCCGCTGTAACGGGCGAAACCCGGCGCTGCTTTTCACAGCGCGGCTCCGGGGTGGTCATGCCGCGTTCCGCCGGAGCGCTCCCAGCCATGGCGCTCCTCTCTGTGGACCTTCCGCGGTTTCGTCCCCTTCTCAGCCTTCTTTTATGGACACATCCTAGCACCCGGACCGGGGAAAGTCAAGTGGGGAGTTGGAAATGCCGGAGTTAATTTACACGCTTTTTCAAAATCCGAAACATTTCGTTTACAAACGACATTTTTCCTCTCTCTTGACGTGAAACGGGAAAACCGCTCTGCACAATAGTTTTCCACTTCTTCCACACCCTTTTCCACACCTTATGGAAAACTGACAGCAAAACTTGTGGACGTGAGTTGTAACTTTTTCCGCGCTGGGCAGTCACTCGGCATAGATGGGCTCAAAATCCTCCGCCGGATGGCCGCAGAGAGGACAGAGGTAGTCGGCGGGCAGCTCGGGGCCGTCATAGACAAAACCGCAGATCCTGCACCGCCAGCCCACGATCCTCCGCTCCGGCTCCGCCTGCGCGGGCTTGGGCTTGAGTTCACGCTGATAATAAGCGTAGGTCAGCGGCTCTCGGTCGGACAGCACCTGCGCCTGCTCCAGCTCGGC
>OLOG01000688.1_pt1 | contig 27718 bp, 39 predicted proteins | sample 1672351 | NCBI WGS metagenome assembly OLOG01 (sample SAMEA3136674, study PRJEB25190) | human gut metagenome | biome: human gut; feature: human-associated habitat; material: faeces | place: Austria | collected 2013 | reverse complement strand
TTTCGGTGGGTTCACGCTCCTTTTTGATTTAGTTTTTTGTTTTCCGTTTGTTTTATTTGATGGTTAAACTATAACAGATAAAATAGAAAATGTCAATACTAAATTTAAAAAATAATAAAAATAAGCATAAAAAGAAAAATAATAAAAATAAAAGAACTGAAAAATCAGACAATATCAAGGCCGGATAAAAGGTATAGACCCAACCTTTTTCGGACAAGCTACCCTCATGAACATAAGAAGAAAATCAGAAAGTGCAGGAGATCATAAACAGTATTATTATTTTCAAGGAGGGAAAAACTTATGCTACGTTATCTGCCTGTTCGAAAAGTTCATGCAAGACAGGTCCTTGATTCCAGGGGGAATCCTACGGTGGAAGCGGAAGTGACGGTAGGTGAAGGAATCGTGGGGATTAACGGATACACAGGAAGAGCCATGGTGCCGTCCGGAGCATCCACAGGTAAATTTGAGGCTGTGGAGCTGCGAGACGGAAACCGGGAGGAATATCTGGGCCAGAGTGTAAAAAAGGCAGTGGAAAATATCAATACACGTCTGGCAGATTCCATTATCGGAGAGAATGCCCTGAACCAGGCATGGATCGATCATCTTCTGATCGAAACCGACGGAACGGAGAACAAAAGCAGCGCAGGAGCCAATGCCACGCTGGCAGTATCTCTGGCAGCAGCCCGTGCAGCAGCCGGGGCCCTTCGGCTTCCTCTTTATCAGTATCTGGGCGGCTGTCATACCCTGCAGCTCCCTGTGCCGATGATGAATATTTTAAACGGGGGAAAGCATGCGGACAATACGGTAGATCTTCAGGAGTTTATGATCATGCCAACAGGAGCTTGCTGTCTGGAAAAGGGTATCCGCATGTGTGCGGAAGTCTACCAGCACTTAAAGCTTCTTCTCCGGGAAAAAGGACTCTCCACAGCAGTTGGAGATGAAGGCGGCTTTGCTCCGGATCTTTCTGATTCGGAGGAAGTGCTTACCCTGATCGTTCATGCCATAGAAAAAGCAGGATATAAGCCAGGAGAAGAGATCACCATTGCCATTGATGCAGCCTCCAGCGAGCTTTATGATGAGGAAAAGGGTGTGTACTTTTTCCCTGGGGAGAGCCGCATGAAAGGAGAAAAGATCTACCGGGATGCCGGTGAGATGACAGCGTATTATGAAAAATTGGTGGAAAAATTTCCCATTGTTTCCATTGAAGACGGTCTCTGGGAGGATGACTGGGAAGGCTGGAAATATCTGACGGAACACCTGGGGAAAAAGATCCAGCTGGTAGGCGACGATCTGTTTGTCACCAATATCAAACGGCTGCACTGTGGCATCGGACTTGATGTTGCCAATGCTATCCTTATTAAAGTAAACCAGATCGGAACTCTCACGGAAACTCTGGATGCGGTGGAGATGGCTCAGCATGCCGGGTATCGTGCAGTGATCTCTCACAGGTCCGGGGAAACAGAGGATTCCTTTATCGCAGATCTTGCAGTTGCCTGTGGGGCAGGACAGATCAAAACAGGCGCACCCTGCCGTTCGGACCGGAACGCCAAGTATAACCAGCTTCTGCGGATCCACGAACAGCTCGGAGCTCTTGGAAGATATAAAGATCCTTTTGTAAAAAAATCTCAGAAAAAGCCCTGCATAAAATAAACGGAAAATGGTTGAAATCCCGGTTTAGCTATGGTAAAATAACCTCTAGTTGATTAGGAGGTGTAACCGCGTGAATATTTTGAAGATTATTCTGACTGTAATTTATGCAATAGATTGTATCGCTCTGACTGTTGTCGTACTGATGCAGGAGGGCAAGCAGCAGGGTCTTGGCTCTATCGCCGGAGTAGCTGATACTTACTGGGGTAAGAATAAGGGCCGTTCCATGGAAGGTGGTCTTGTAAGAGGTACCATTATCATGGGAGTTATTTTCTTTGTACTGTCAATCGTACTGAACATTATCTGATCTGCCAGGGGCAGATCAGAAGTTGGTAACACTCTTGCTGCGTTAGCATGCAGAAGAAACTCGGATGGGGACTTCTTTTGTTAATCAGCAGGAGTGTTTTTGCGTTGATACAGGGGCACGGGTGAGCCTTCCTCCGGAAGGATAACAGGGTAAAAATGAAATATAAATATGAAACAGGAGAAAATGTGAAAAGATCGAAAAATTTTGAAAAAAGAAAAAAGTTTATAATGGAGCTTCTGGGAGATCCGCTGTATAAGCCCATGCGTCTGCGTGAGATCGCATCTCTTCTTCAGCTGGATAAGAGTGAGAAAAAAGAGCTTTTTGACGTGCTGGACGAGCTTTGCGCCCAGGGCAAGGCTGAAGTAGATAATAAAGGAAGATACAGCAAAGTTTCCGGCAAGCGCAGAGACAGACGAAAGAATAAAGAAGCTCTGAAGGCAGAAAAGCCGGAGCGTGGCCGTAAGGGAAGAGAACGCAGAGAGAAGAATCATGAGGAATATCGTTTCTCCGAGAAGGACGGAACCATCATGGAGGGAACTTTTATTGGCCATTACAAGGGCTTTGGCTTTGTGGAAGTGGAGGGTCAGGAACAGGATATTTTTATTCCGGAAAATGACACGGGAAGCGCCATGCATCAGGATAAGGTGCAGATCCTTGTACGGAACGGACATAAAGAGGGAAAACGTCAGGAAGGCGTTGTGCTGAAGGTTCTGGAAAGGGGAATGCCTTCGATCGTGGGAACATACCAGAGTAGCCGTGATTATGGCTTTGTGATCAGTGATAACCCCAAATTTTCCAAAGATATCTTTATTTCCAGAAAAAACTCCATGGGAGCAAAGGACGGAGACAAGGTAGTTGCAGAGATCACAGATTACGGATCCAGAAACCGGAAGCCGGAAGGAAAGATCACAGAGGTGCTGGGAAACTTACGTTCACCTGGAACAGATATCCTTGCTATTGTGAAGAGCTTTAATATACCAAGTGTATTTCCTGACAAAGTACTTCGTCAGGCTGACCGTGTGCCGGATCATGTACAGGAAGCGGATCTGGATGGAAGACTGGATCTCAGAAATCTTGTTACAGTTACCATTGACGGTGAGGATGCAAAGGACCTGGATGATGCCATTTCCCTGACAAAGGAGGATGGAATCTACCATCTGGGTGTGCACATCGCAGACGTGAGCAACTATGTTCAGGGCGGCAGTGCCCTTGACAGAGAGGCACTGAAGCGCGGAACCTCCGTCTATCTTGCAGACCGTGTCATTCCCATGCTCCCGGAGCGGCTTTCCAACGGAATCTGTTCTCTGAACCAGGGACAGGACCGTCTGACCTTAAGCTGTCTGATGGATGTTAATGAAAAAGGAAAGGTGATTTCTCATAAGATCGCAGAAACCGTGATCCGTGTAGATGAGCGTATGTGTTACACAGATGTGAAAAATATTCTGGAAGATACTGATGAGGTGGCGAAGAAACGCTATGAAGCTCTGATCCCCATGTTTTTCTTGATGAAAGAGCTTTCCGGGATCCTGCGCAGCCGCCGTCATACAAGAGGTTCCATTGATTTTGATTTTCCGGAAAGTAAGATCATCCTGAATGCGGCAGGAAGAGCTATTGATGTGCAGCCTTATGAAGCCAATGTGGCAACCAGGATCATTGAAGATTTTATGCTTCTTGCCAATGAAACCGTGGCACAGGAATACTGCACCGGAGATTATCCCTTTGTATACAGAACGCATGAAAATCCGGATCCGGAAAAGATTGAAAGTCTTCTGATGCTTCTTCATAATGAAGGAGTCAACATACAGAAATCCGGACAGGAGATCACGCCTGGTGAGATCCAGGAGATCCTGGAAAGTATTGAGGGAATGCCCAATGAGGCACAGATCAGCCGCCTGACCTTGCGTACCATGAAACAGGCAAAATATACTACGGAATGCAGCGGACATTTCGGACTTGCAGCGAAGTATTACTGCCACTTTACTTCTCCAATCCGAAGATATCCGGATCTTCAGATCCATAGGATCATCCATGACCGTCTGAGAGGCAGACTGGTAAGGGAAGGACGTACCGAGCATTACAAGGAGATCCTGGATGAAGTAGCACGCCAGTCCAGTGTGTGCGAACGGCGCGCAGACGAAGCAGAAAGAGAATCCGATAAGCTGAAGAAAGCAGAGTATATGTCCTATCATCTCGGAGAGGAGTATGAGGGGATCATCTCCGGCGTTACAGGATGGGGACTTTATGTGGAGCTTCCGAATACCGTAGAAGGACTGATCCATATCAATACATTACGAGATGACTATTATGTATTTGACCAGGATGCATATGAACTGCGGGGCGACATGACAGGAAAGATCTTCCGTCTTGGGCAGAAGGTCCGTGTCCGTGTGGCAGATGCGGATAAAATGCTGAAAACCGTGGATTTTGTCCTGGCTGAGGAAGACTGAGGGAGCGCGAAATGGCAAAAAAAACAGGAATGAAACTGATCGCAAATAATAAAAAGGCTTTTCATGATTATTTTATCGAGGATACTTATGAGGCCGGGATCGCACTTGCAGGAACCGAGGTGAAATCCTTACGTTCCGGTAAATGCAGCATCAAGGAGGCCTTTGTCCGTGTGGAAAACGGAGAAGTTTATGTATATGGAATGCATATCACTCCTTATGAGAAAGGAAACATTTTTAACAAAGATCCTCTTCGTGTGCGTAAGCTTTTGCTGCATCGCTACGAGATCAATAAGATCGAAGCCAAATTAAAGGAAAAAGGATTGACTTTGGTACCACTGAAGGTTTATTTCAAGGACAGCCTGGTAAAAATAGAGATTGGCATGGCACGTGGTAAAAAGCTTTATGACAAGCGCCAGGATATTGCAAAGAAGGATCAGAGAAGAGAAGCGGAGCGAGACTTTAAAGTAAAAAATCTTTATTGATCGGCTGGTTTCAACTGAAAAAGTAAAAGTATGATAAAATGCGGGGAATGAGAAATGACAGAGGTACAGGAAAGACGTAAAAAAACGGTAGAAGCATCGATGACGGAGCAGGTTCATCTGATCATGCAGCAGCATCTGAACGGAGGCGGAAGACTTTTTGGCGGAGCACTGATGCAGTGGCTGGATGAGGTTGCCGGAGTGGTAGCTATGCGTCATGCGGAGACATATCGGGTGGTAACTGCGGCAGTGGACAATCTTCAGTTCAAGCATGCAATCTATGAGGGAGAGATCGTAGTACTTAAGGGATATGTGACTTATGTGGGAAGAACTTCCATGGAGGTCGAGATCGATACGTATGTGGAACAGCCGGATGGCATGCGTCATACTGTAAACCGGGCATTTTTTGTGATGGTGGCTGTAGATGAAGACCAGAAACCAATCCAGGTGCCGGAACTGATCATTACCACAGAAGCGGAAAAAGCTCGGAATGAAGCTGCGAAAATGCGCCGTGATATGCGCAGACAGCGAAGGGAAAACGGGTTCTGACCTCAGCTGTTCCAATTTTTGACATAGTTTAAAATATCTAAAGATTCTGTGAAATTCAGAACGGTCAGGTTGACAAGAAAGTGATACTCTGTAATAATAGAAAAGGAAAACCTGACAGCGAATAGGACCATTTTATATGGAGGAGATATAATGAAAAAACGTTATTTGATTCTTGCCGGAATTCTTGCAGCGAGCATGCTTGCAGCCGGTTGCGGAAAGAAGAACTCTGTGGCACCGGAGCAGAAGGTGGAGGCAACGGCAACCCCGACGGTAACGGAAGCTGCGAAAACGGATGTGGTGGAGATGCAGACCTCTACGGATGAAACAGCAAATATCAAGAACGTAATGGGAACCAAGAGTGAGACCACTACCAGTATTGTATTTACCAATAAGATGAACTCCACGATTTCTGCAATTTATGTCCGTCCTACCAGAGATGATGGCGATGACAGTGATGAGACCTGGGGAAGCGATCTTGTAAATAGTAAATTCACACTGGCTTCCAACGACAAGGCTGTTTATTATATGGAGAAGAGCCAGAAGGACGATAACGGAGATACAGCAACAAGCTTTGATGTAAGGATCACATTTTCTGACGAAGAGCAGAATGAATGTTTCTTCCGCCAGCTGCCGCTTCTGACGATCTCACAGCTGAGTCTTTGTATGGATGGTGAGGGTGAAGACGGAATTCCATATGCTACATATCTGGCGAGCGGAAGCACCAAGGAGGTGTCTACCCTGAAGGATGTAAAGGCAAGGCTTGGCATTGAGGATGACAGTGAAAGTGACAGTGACAGTACAGATTCTTCAGACAGTACGGCTGTGACTCCGACTCCGGAGAGTTCTGATGATAATGGAGACAGTACAGACAGCAGTTCGTCCGGCAGTTCGGACTCCACATCCACACCGGATCCAACATCTGCACCAGCTTCCTCTGATTCTTCCGATGCACCGGATCCTACGGAAGCACCATCCGGCGAGGATGATCCGGCATCTGTAGCAGCAAGATATATCGGTCAGTCCATGTCTGAGCTTGAGAATGCATGCGGCAGCCCAAATGGCAGTGATTATGAGGACGAACCGGAGTCCGGTAAGACAGGTTATTATTATTATGATACGTTTACGGTATCCACAACTTTTGACAATGACGGCAATGAAGTTGTATCCGGCGTATGGTAAAGGAGAATAAACATATGAAAAGAGTGTTACTGAAATTAAGCGGAGAGGCTCTTGCAGGAGAGCAGAAGAGAGGCTTTGATGAAGCAACTGTTACAGAGGTTGCCAAACAGATCAAGACGATCGTGGATGAAGGACTTCAGGTTGGTATCGTGATCGGAGGTGGAAACTTCTGGAGAGGACGTACCAGCGGAGCCATGGACAGAAGCAAGGCGGATCAGATCGGCATGCTTGCTACTATCATGAACTGTATCTATGTGTCTGACATCTGCAGATATGTGGGACTTAAGACAGAGGTGTTTACCCCGTTTGTATGTGGTGCATTTACCACACTTTATTCCAAGGATGCTGTAGAAGAGAGCTTCGCAGAAGGAAAGGTTGTATTCTTTGCAGGTGGTACCGGCCATCCGTATTTCTCTACAGATACAGCTACTGTACTTCGTGCTGTTGAGATCGGCGCAGATGCCATTCTTCTTGCCAAGGCTGTTGACGGAATCTATGACAGTGATCCGAAGGTAAATCCGGATGCCAAGAAGTATGATGAGATTTCCATCGATGAAGTAGTTGCAAAGAAGCTGGCAGCTATGGATCTTACCGCTTCCATCATGTGTATGGAGCAGAAGATGCCGATGCTGGTATTCGGTCTTGATGAAAAGGACAGCATCGTCAATACCGTACATGGCAAGTTCTCCGGAACAAAGGTAACCGTGTGATCAAAAGGGAATAATAAAAAAAACCATACAGGGAGATATGTGAAATGGATGAGAGAATTCAGGTATACGAAACAAAAATGGGAAAAACACTGAATGCTTTGGAGAGTGAGCTGACAACCATCAGAGCCGGCCGTGCAAACCCGCATATTCTTGACAAACTTACCGTAGATTATTATGGAGCACCGACTCCGCTCCAGCAGGTTGCAAACATTTCTGTACCGGAGGCACGTATGATCCAGATCCAGCCGTGGGAATCCAGCATGATCAAAGCAATCGAGAAAGCGATCCTTTGCTCTGATCTGGGATTAAACCCGAGCAACGATGGAAAAATGATCCGTCTTGTTTTCCCGGAGCTTACCGAGGAGCGTCGTAAAGAGCTGGTGAAGGACGTTAAGAAAAAAGGCGAGGGTGCCAAGGTTGCAGTAAGAAATATCCGTCGTGATGCCAACGATGCATTTAAGAAACTTGCAAAACAGGATGTTTCTGAGGATGAGATCAAAGAGCTTGAGGATCAGATCCAGAAACTTACAGATAAGTACATCAAGGAAGTTGACAAGGCGATCGAGAACAAGTCTAAAGAGATTCTGACTGTATAATTGTAAGAAATACGAGGATAGAGAGGGCTTCTTTGAAGAAGCTCTCTTTCTGTATGGAGGAGATTTATGAACGTACCAAATCATATCGCGATCATTCTGGACGGAAACGGACGTTGGGCAAAAGAACGAGGAATGCCGAGAACCTACGGACATGTAAAGGGATGCGCCAATCTTGAAAACATTTGTTATGATATCAAAGACCTTGGGGTGAAATATCTTACGGTTTACGCTTTTTCCACAGAAAACTGGAAACGCTCCAGAGAAGAAGTGGAAGCACTGATGAAACTGTTCCGCGGTTATCTTAAGAAATGTATCAAGATTTCCAAGAAAAATAATATGAAGATGAAAGTCATCGGAGATGTTACTGCCTTTGCACCGGATATCCAGCAGAGTGTCCGGGAACTGGAGGAATATTCCAAAGATTTTGACGGTATTTATTTTCAGCTGGCATTAAATTACGGAAGCCGTGATGAGATCCGCCGTGGAATGCAGAAGATGGCACAGGATGTAAAAGACGGAAAAGTTGAGCCGGATGGCATTACAGAAGATACGATTGAGAGCTATCTGGATACTGCAGGTGTACCGGATCCGGATCTTTTGATCCGCACAAGCGGTGAGCAGCGGCTTTCCAATTTCCTGCTTTGGCAGCTTGCCTATTCCGAGTTTTATTTTACACCGGTTGCATGGCCGGATTTCAATAAAGAAGAGCTGATCAAAGCCATCGAGAAATACAATCAGAGAGACAGACGCTACGGTGGCGTCAAGGAGGAGTAGATCATGTTTAAGACAAGACTGATAAGTGGTATCGTCCTTGTCATTATTGCCCTGGCAACTATCATTTCCGGAAGCTGGATCTTATTTTTTACACTTCTGGCTGTTTCACTGATCGGAATGAGAGAGCTTTACAAGGTAATGAAGGTAAGCGATGAGCATGTTACCGTGCTGGAACTTGTAGGATATCTTGGAGCAGTGCTTTATTATATTGCCATGAAAGCTGATTTTGGAAATTACGGAACAATGGCGATCATCATCAGTATGATCCTGATCCTGTTTGTTTATGTATTCGGTTATCCGAAATACCATGCAGAACAGGTGATGGCAGCATTTTTTGGAGTTGTATATGTTGCTGTGATGCTTTCCTTTATCTATCTTACCAGAAGCCTTCCGGACGGAAAATTCCTGGTATGGCTGATATTCCTGTGCTCCTGGGGATGTGACACCTGTGCTTACTGTGTGGGAATGCTTATCGGAAAGCATAAAATGGCGCCGGTTTTAAGCCCGAAGAAATCCATCGAGGGAGCTGTAGGAGGCGTTGCGGGAGCGGCGCTTCTTGGAGTGATTTATGCAGCAGCAACACAGGGAAAAATGGCTGAGTATGCCTTGATCTGCGCAGTTGGAGCTCTGATCTCCATGGTGGGTGATCTGGCTGCATCTGCGATCAAAAGAAACCAGAACATCAAGGACTATGGAAAGCTGATCCCGGGCCATGGAGGAATCCTGGACCGTTTTGACAGTGTGATCATCACAGCCCCTGTTATTTACTATCTTGCAAAAATGATTCTTGGAATTTAGGAGACATTAAAATGAAGAATATTGCAATCTTAGGTTCTACCGGCTCCATCGGGACCCAGACACTGGATGTGGCAAGAAAAAACGAAGACCTTCGGGTTGTTGCAGTCAGTGCAGGCAAAAGTGTGGAGAAGCTGGAAGAGCAGATCCGTGAGTTTCATCCGCTTCTGGCAGCAGTCTGGGATGAAGAAGCAGCCCGGGATCTGAAAACGCGTATTGCGGACACAGATACAAAGGTAGTCAGCGGAATGGAGGGACTTCTGGAACTTGCGTCCATGCCGGAATCAGAAATTCTTGTCACTGCGATCGTGGGAATGATCGGGATCCGTCCTACTATGGAGGGAATCCGTGCCGGAAAGGACATTGCCCTGGCAAATAAGGAAACCCTTGTCACAGCCGGTCATCTGATCATGCCCATGGCAAAGAAATATGGCGTATCTATCCTTCCGGTAGACAGTGAACACAGCGCTATTTTCCAGGCTATCCACGGAGAAGAAAACAAAGAGATCCACAAGCTTCTGATCACGGCATCCGGTGGTCCCTTCCGCGGACGTACCACAGAAGAGCTGCGAAGGGTCACTGTTGCAGATACTCTGAAGCATCCAAACTGGGTAATGGGACGAAAGATCACCGTAGATTCCGCAACCTTGGTAAACAAAGGGCTGGAAGTTATGGAAGCCAAATGGCTGTTTGACATGGATCTGGATCATATTCAGGTGGTGGTGCAGCCGCAGAGTATCATCCATTCCATGGTGGAGTTTAAGGATGGTGCGATCATGGCACAGCTTGGAACTCCGGATATGAGACTTCCGATCCAGTACGCTCTGTACTATCCGCACAGACGATATCTGGACGGAGACCGCCTTGATTTCACGAAGCTTCATGAGATTACATTTGAGGTTCCGGATATGGAGACATTCCGGGGACTTCCTATGGCGATCCAGGCATCCCGGGAGGGCGGAAGTATGCCGACTGTCTTTAATGCAGCCAATGAGCTTGCAGTAAAGAAATTCCTGGAGGAAAAGATCGGCTTTCTGGATATTTATGAGATTATTGCACAGTCTATGGAAAGACATAAAAAAATCGCACATCCGGATCTGGATGAGATCCTTTCTGTAGAGCAGGATACTTATCAGTGGATCGAAAGCAGGTGGTAAATTGAAATTTGTGATTGCTGTAATTATTTTCAGTGTTGTGATACTGATCCATGAGCTGGGACATTTTCTTCTGGCAAAAAAGAACCATATCGAGGTATTGGAATTTTCTCTTGGTATGGGACCCAGGATCATAAGTACGGTAAAGGGCGGCACACGTTATTCCGTGAAACTGTTTCCTCTTGGAGGTTCCTGCGCCATGGCCGGAGAGGATGCGGAAGATGACAGTCCGGGAACCTTTAATTCGGCTCCTGTGTGGGGCAGGATCGCAGTGGTTGCTGCAGGTCCGGTATTTAATTTTCTGCTGGCATTTGTTTTGTCTGTGATCATTGTAGGCTGTATGGGCTATGATCCGGCAACCGTATTGGAAGTAACCCAAAATTCTGCTGCGGAAAAGGCCGGATTGAAAAAGGGCGATGTGATCACGGAATATCAGGGCTACCATATTGATCTGGGGAAAGATCTTTATGTATATTCGTATCTCAACGAACTGAAGGAGGGAGATACCATCCGGTTGAAAGTAAAACGTGATGGAAAGGAACAGGAGATTTCCTATAAACCAGATGTAAATGTGCGGTATCTCCTTGGTTTTAACCGTTCCGATGTAAATTCCATGACGGTGGAATCACTGATCAAGGGAATGCCATTGGAAGAAGCAGGTCTGGAAGCCGGCGATGTGATCACGAAGATCAATGGTGTGGAGGTTCCGGATGGAAATGCATATGAAAAATACATCGAGGAGCATCCGTTATCCAAGGAACCTGTGACGATCACCTATGAGCGTAACGGACTGGAATATGAGGCAGAGATAACACCAAGGGAATACAGAACACCGGTTTCCGGTTTCGGATATAACACATACAGTGAAAAGACTTCCGGCTTTAATGTTCTGAAATATGGTGCTGTGGAAGTGAAATACATGATCCGTACTACGATCTTAAGCCTGAAAGAGCTTGTGACCGGTCACCTTGGAATGAAAGACTTAAGTGGTCCTGTGGGTATTGCGGATGCCATTGGCGACACTTACGAACAGTCCAAGAGTGAGGGAACGCTGATGATCTGGATGAATTTGTTGAATATGGCAGTTCTTCTTTCTGCAAACCTGGGAGTGATGAACCTTCTTCCTCTTCCTGCACTGGATGGAGGAAGGTTGGTATTTCTGGTGGCAGAAGCGATTCGGAGAAAACCGGTAAACCGTCAGGTAGAAGGCATGATCCATTTTGCAGGGCTGATGCTTTTGATGGCGTTGATGGTTATCGTTATGTATAATGATATTCTGAAGATATTCTGATATCTGGCGGAAGAAGGTAAATATCAAGTGTTACTGAGAACGGAGTGAACAATAACTATCAAGTGCTGTATGATCTGTGAGGAGATGATACAGCACTTTTTTTGTGCAGATATTTATTATATAATAAAGGCATCAGAGTAAAGGGGGGATATGTAAATTTGAAAAAGGATATTTTAATACTGGCGGCATTGATAGCAGTTGTTATAGCAGTTCCTTTTCTGGCTACAAAGGCAGAAGAGGCAATCCAGATTAAAAATGAGGAATTTAAGGAAAAACAGAACAGGGAATGTTATGAAAAAGCGGAAGAATGCATGGATGCAGGCAAATATGATGAGGCGATAGAGCTGCTGGAAAAACTTCCGGGATATTATGAGGATGTAGAATATATTATCCAATATGCAAAGTTTTGCGATGCTGTTCAGAATGGAGAAGGAATTGAGGAACTGTATAAGCTTATATGGTATGTTCCAAAGGGAGATGAGTACAGTAGCAAATATATAGAAGAAATGAGGAAGGCCCAGAAAGATACAGAAGAACAATACAAAAAATATATGGCACAGAAGGAAAAAGAAGAGGAAGAAAAAATGAGAAAGAAGGATGAGCCATATAAGGGAATGAAAGAAAAATACATAAACATTACGCTTATGGGAAGGGCAAAAGAGAAAAGAACAGAACATTACTGGCGGGACACACCGGGAAAAAGGACACAGGACATTCAGTACAGATATATGTGGTATAACAGCAATGGAGCAAAAAAATTCATGGCAGTCTGCAGAAACGGACGGGTCAGCAGTGTAGTGGAATTTGTTTCATCCACAACATCCGGGAAAAAAACTTACCGTGGAAATACCAGCAGGAATAATGACAGAAAAGATATGTACGATGTGCAGGATTATGATGATCCGGAAGATTTTTATTATGATCATGCAGATGAGTTTGATGATATCCAGGATGCGGAAGATTACTGGGAGGAAGCACAGTAGGAGATATGGCATTTTGAGATTCTGTACATATACTAGCAGAGAACCAGTGTGCATTCAGGCACAAAAAGGAGCCTCTGTTTATGAAAAATTATTCTTATATTTCCATGCAGCAGGATATGCCGGATCAGGGACAGCTGCAGGTGACGGTGCTGGACAGTGCCAGTAACCGTCCTGTGGAAAATGCTACAGTGCGGATCTCGTACACAGGAGTCCCGGATAATGTGATCGAAGAAATCCGTACGGATTCCTCCGGAAAAACGCCCATGCTGGAGCTGGCAGCTCCTCCACTGGAATACAGCATGAAACCGGTGGAGCAGCAGCCTTATGCAGAATATACAGTTCGGATCAGTGCAGAGGGTTTTACACCAAAAGAAGTTGCCGGGACAGAAGTTCTTCCCCATTCCATTGCCAGGCAGGGAGCATCCCTTAGCAGACAGCAGGGTAGTGGAGAGGACTATCAGCGGATCGTCATCGGACCCCATACGCTTTTTGGGGAATATCCTCCCAAAAATCCGGAAGCAGAGATCAAGCCGATAAATGAAACCGGAGAGATCGTATTAAACAAAGTGGTGATCCCGGAGTATATCGTAGTCCACGACGGGCCAATAGGGGATACCTCTGCACAGGATTATTATGTAAGATATAAGGATTATATCAAAAACGTGGCCAGCAGTGAGATCTACGCAACTTGGCCGGAGGACACGATACGTGCCAATGTGTAGGTACATAAAGGCTACCTACACTTACTTTTGCTGGATTTTCGGATAAATATCTAAAGTAAAAGAGATGTCATCACCATTTTTCCATGTATTTTTTGCGTTTTTAGTATAAACAGCCTTTTCTATCAGTTCACGGAGAAATCGGTTCTTTGTAGAGGTATCCCACGTCCAGTAATTTGCGAGAAGATCCTCGCACTTGGGAATAAAAGAGGAACGTTGAAACTGAAGTTCCTGTTCATGTTCAATTTCTTGCTTCAGAGAAAGAATTACTGCATCGCAGGCAGACAGCTCGGCAGCAGTAGCACGGGAGCGTTCAAGAAATTCTTCCGTAGAGTAAATTCCCTGTTCAAGAAGATCATACTGCCTTTGTTTCCTTTTCTTTAAAATATCAATTTCTTTTAATTTTCCTTGAATCATTTTTTCTCTTTCAGAAATAGAAAGAGAATACTCCTGATCGGAAACACTGTTATTTAGTCTGTAGCCATCTACAAGCTCCTGGATTCCGTCAAGAAGAGCCTTTTCAACAAGAGGAAGCTTGCTGCTTATATTGCTACAAGAACTGTATGGGCACCGGATCAGATCACCCTGTCTTCCATTAGGGGATTTACGAGTCATAACATGATCACATTTTCCACAACGAACAATACCGGCAAGAGGGTTACGAAGAACATGCAAAGAGTTAAGCGGCCGTGCAGGATTTTTGTTTACGATATCTTGAGCTTGCTGAAAGAGTTCCCTTGATACAATAGCAGGATGCCTGCCTTTGACAAGAATATAATCCTGAGCGAAAGGACGGGAGATAGTTATTTGCCCATCCTTTATATGCTTTACTGATTTTCGACTGTTCCATCGTATCATTCCTTCATATACTGGATTTCTGAGAATTGCCTGCACACGAGAAATGGTCCATAGGCCACCATCCATGGTCTTGATTCCGGAATCATTTAATTTACGACAGATCTTAGCCATTCCAATTCGTTCGCCGGATACTCCATGGACATATAAATTGAATATAAGCTTGACAATCTCTGCCTGGTCAGGAACAGGCTGCAGTGTCCATCCTTTTTCACCAACAAGTTTTACACGGGAATATCCATAAGGCGGCTTACTGCCGCAATATTTTCCTTCTTTCGCAGAAGATTCGCGACCCGCAGTGAGACGGCGGCGAATGGTCTTGTATTCACGCCGGGACATAAAAAGTCCGAATTCAAAATACTCTTCGTCGTATTCGTTGTTTGGATCGTAAGTTTTAAGTGGAGTAATGATTAATGTGTTGGAGTATTGGAAAGATCTGGCAACAACACCCTGGTCAATGGTATCGCCTCTGGCCAGACGTTCCACTTCAACAACAAGGACACCATCCCACATACCTGATTCAACTTCCCGAAGAAGTTGTTGCATAACAGGTCTGGCAGAAATCGTCTCACCGGATACGATCTCTTTATAGATTGCTCCTACATTATAGCCACGCTTTTTGGCAAGATCCAGCAGAATCCGCTCATGTCGGGCGAGAGTTTCGCTTTCGCCCCTGGCTTCAGCCTCCCGATCAGCACGGGACTTACGCAGGTAGATACATACATTTAAAAGTTCCATAATATCACCTCGGTTTAAAATATGTAAAAATGGGTACAAAAATAACGACCACACAAACGTTCTGATTGTGCAACCGCTCCGAAGATGATACAATATTTTTGCTGAAAGCTGTAGCATCTCCGGAGATGTTATAGTAATGTCTTGACTGGTATCCGGCCAAGGCGCAAACCGTTCCTGTTGGCGCAGGGGCGGTTTTTTAATTATTTGAATAGTTACTGACGTAAAGGAGCACCAACATTATCGCGGAAACCTCCTAAAAGAATTCTGAAAAAATCAGCAATCCATCCGATTCCCAAAAAGTTAAATGTAAGAAGAGCAACGATTCCGCGACCAATTCTTCCAACATAAAAATAGTGACCTCCTTAGTAATAATATAATACCCACAAATAATACGATGCGCATTATAAAAGCTCGCCTGTTATAGCTTATAAATTATCAATTCTCATCACAGCCAGCTGAGGAATAAAATAGATCATATAATTATCTACAGCAACATACTGCCCGTACTTGGAACGGTAGCAGTCAATCACTTCAGTGAGATAATCTTCCGGTACGTCCAGGTGCTCAGCCATTTCATGAAGATTCCGGCAACGGGCTTCATAGGCTTTGATGATCCCGATCAGGCCCACACGGAGGTTATATCCGTAAAGTTTGGCACGGTATTCCTGTTTCCGGTTCATGGTGTCGTTCTGATCCAGGATGTTTCCGGTAGTGGTACAGTAATGTCCGATCTCTTCGGCCAGCACGCAGGATTTCTCGGCCTGGGTAGGAAGAGCCTGGTTAATGGCAATCCGATTTTTATATAATCGACCACCATAACCAGGGATATGAGCTTCTTTAACAATTAGGCTCTCTGATTCAGACAAAATTAGTAGTTCTTCGTAGGTCAATAAGATCACCCGTTTCTTTACAAAATAAAATTACAGCCCTAATTCCTTTATTAAATCTTCCTGAGAAAAAACGGAATCATAATCTGTAGAACCAGCTCGTTTAGCTTTTACAGCAGCAATTTCATCCGGTTCCGGAGCGACTTCTTCAACATTGTTAAGTGCAAAAGAGGCTTGGCTGGTAGTAAGTTTGAATTGTTCATGAATCAAATAAATCAATCCTTTCTATTAACAGAAGTAACGAATTTTTCCAAAATATTTTATCCAGGCACGTATAACATCATCATGCCGTGCTTCAATCATACGCATAATATTGCGGAGTGTATGGTTAGGAATCCGGGAATTATTATTACAGAGCAAACAGTTGCCAGTACTGGTTATCCATATTTTGGTCGCATTGGCTTTGGGTGCACCCTTTGCAACGTGGATATGAACTGGTTCCAATGGTTCACTTTCATTTGTCCAAAAGTAAATCCAATATTCACCGAATCTAAAAATTTGAGGCATTGTCGAAGCCTCCTTCCTGAGAAAATTCCATAATTAAATGAGCCATAGAATGTATAATCTCATCGAACCGGTCAATTTCTTCATCTGAATATTGAAAGATTTCCTCCCAGTCATAACCAGGAAGCCAACAGGTGGCGTGCTTGAAACAGTACCTTTCATCGGGAGTTTCAATATAAACTTTGACTTTGCCATCTGCTTTCATTTCAGAGTGTGTAATTTCAGTGTCATCATTCAGCGTCATAAATGGATACATCATAATAAAAAGCTCCTTTCAACAGTTTGAAAATGTGTTTGGTAAATTATTTATATTTTTGACACCATTCTGCGTAATTGATATATGGAACAATTTCAGATTTATGGGTTATAGGATTCCATATACGTCTTGTTGCGTTTGACATAATAGGAGATGAAATTGTTGTACAACGGCAACCAATGTGCATTGGTGGGCAATTAATCCCTATTTTTCTTTCAGAAACAGAAAAGGAATGTCCGTCCAAATTTCCACAAATAGGACATGTGCTATTATCGAGAACGGACGAGAAGATATATGATCTTATTCCAGACTTTTTATAACTATCAAAATGACGTTCACAAGAAATTTGAGAATCAATATACCGAATTTGCTCAAGCGAAATCTTTTCTGTTACAATGTGCTCGTCATATAGGCGTTTGGCAAAAATAGCTACTTTTCTGCTTGATACACCTGAAAATTGTAAATAAATAGCACCTGCTGTAACTAAGGAAGAATTAGTAGTATTCATGGTGTTAATACAAATAGTTTCTAAATGTGAAGGAATTCCATTATGCCACCGAGTAGTCCAATCACAACCTAATCCGGGATTCCCTTGCACCTCGGCATTAAATCTACAACACAACCTATAAGCTAGATCAAGCTTTCCATTTATTATCCAAGAGATTGCCTTAACAAAAACATCGTATTCTTGATACGAAAATATATTTATAGATGCAATTTTATGATAATTAATATTAAATAATGACATAAGAGACCTCCAAACAACTAATCTTGGTTGCCACATATAATATTACAGTATAACTCGGCATTCCAAGTAAAGAGAGTAGTATATTACCAAAACATTAAAACCTTTATTAAAGCATTTATTCCCAAAACGAATCATCTTTCATAATATCATCCGCATGTTTCTTTTCTTCCTCAGTCGGGTTAAAAGCATGAGCGGCATTGGGGATGAGTGCTTCTTCCATCTGCTGGGTGGAGAGGAGGTTCTTGGAGTAGATGAGGACTTTTTTCTTATTCGGGCGGTCAAGCTGGGAATAAATATCGTTCAGTTGCTGCTGATCGGAGGGAAGAGAATCGGGGGCAGCAGGGGATTCTTCCCAACCCATTAAGTAGGCTGGCGTAGTATTTAAGACGGATGCAAAAGCAACAACTTTACTTTGAACAATATCATTAGTTCCGTTTTCAATTTTTGCTATAGTAGTTTTACTTTTATATCCGAGCTTTGCTGCAAGTTCTTCCTGTGTCATATGCAGTTCTTCACGTTTTATTTTTATTCTTTTTCCAATCTCTGGCATAATAGCAACCTCCATAAGTATCTATAGGCTGAATATAACATAAAAATGATTAAGAATCAATTGAAATTGAAAAAAAACCAAAAAATAGTTGACTTTAAATCCACACAGTGATATTATGATTGCAGATGATTTAAAATCAACAATAATGATGAAAGGAGGAAATCTAATTGACTGATTCAAGAGCATTAAAAGAGCTGATTAAGTCCAAAGGATTAAAACTGAAATATGTTGCGGAATACTTGGGTTTATCAAGTTACGGATTTTCCAAGAAATTAAATAATGAGCAGGAATTTAAAACAAGCGAAGTTGCTGCGCTTTGTGAACTCTTGGAGATAAAAGATCTTGAAGAAAAAGAAGCTATTTTTTTTAAAATAAAAGATGATTATAAATCATCAATAAAAACAGCTTAACACAGCAATCCAGAGCATAAAGAACCAGCTTAGGAGGTGAGAGAGTGAAATTGACTATAGTAATTGGAATACTGTCGTTGATGGGGATTGGACTTATATGGGCAATTAAAAATATAGTATGGCCAGCCATTAAGGCTGACCCTGTAGCCAATTTAATAGTGCCGGCAGCCACTGCTCTTTTAACAAGCTTGTTGCTACACTTGTTAGAAATGCGACAATAATTGGAGTTAAATAGCGATGAAAACGTTGTTTACGGAGATAAACTATGTAACGCTTTCCCCTATCAGAGAGTGAATAAGTTCCATCTGAAAGAGATTCGCCTTCGCGGCCACGCTGTGGGAGGTAATTTTGAGAAATCAAACCATATTCCCGTAATTTGTTGAGTTTTTGAGAAAACACTTCACCATTTCGACATTTTTTAAATCTCAAAGTAAAAAGAACGATTTTTTCTTTCCATAAAAGGTTCATGGATTCGAAATCAGGATAAACAGGTTGAAACATAAGATCCCTTCCTTTCTTAATTGCTCGGCATGCCAGTGCCTGTATTTATAGGATAAAAGTGTAGGAGAAAATAGTCAAGATTAATACAGAAAGAGGTGAAAGACTATGACAAAATGTAAAATTCCAGAGATCAACCTTACAGACAATGTGGCAGAAAACATTGTAAAGATGGCTCCGTATCTCGATGAAAAGAGCCAGTACATTGTATTCGGAATGATGCTGGAAGCAGTAAGAAGCCCGGAGGATGTTGAGGCCCGTAAGGCCGGATAGGAGGTAAAACGAAAGTGATATTTCAAAGTGTTCAGTTAAACAATGGAAAAATTTTAGATGGAGAAAAAATAGGAGAACTTGTGGCAGAGATAGTGAACAAGTTCTCCGAAAATGGGTTGTCTTGTGATGAAGCCAAGATAATTTTGGAAAGGACTAAAGCTGTTTTGGGGGAATTTAGTACTATACAAAAAATTTCTTAGAGATTTTTCTGCAGCGCTTCTTGTAGAGTGTAAGAAATGGTTTGAAGTTCTTTTCCTGATGTAGCGGTTTTGGGGACAGGAATGTTTACACCGGCTCGTAAATCTACAGTAAGCGTTTCCTGATACTTTTTGGAACCTGACTGATACTCTAGAGAAAATGTTACAGGACGAGTTATTTTTGTGTAGTCAATGTTACATATTCGGGATTGCCCAGGAGCCAAGGAAGAGCCAATAAAATCTTTCAGATAATCTCGTTCCGAGCGATATCTGTAACAATCGGTAAAATCATAATCATAATCAAATTTACTAATAATAGCAGGGGAATTGCCAAAGTTTTTTATAACCATAAATAACATAGGAGTTCCGGTGTTTATGGATTGAGGATAGATAGAAATAATTGCGCGAGAACTTTCTTCAATCATTTTTGAATTCTGCCGCATAGTTACTAAAGAAATGACAATTGCAACAAACGCGGTTAAGAACGATGCTATTATTCCTAGAATTTGAATAATATCTGAGGGAGTCAATTTAGAAATAAATTCATTAAGAGACATGATTTGTATCCTTCTTTCTTAAGTATTTAGGCATGCCAGTGTCTGTAAGAAAAGAATAGGAGAGAAACAGTAGAAAGTCAATATCAACAGAAACACAATTTTCATACGATAAAACAGGAGGTGAACCAGATGGCAGTTATCAAAGAAATCAAAAACGGATCCGGAGGAGTAATCCGGATCCACGACGACTACTGCAAGAACAATACTCCGGAAGACAACCAGAAGATCATAGATAACGTATCCCGGATAGTGAATGATTATTACATAAGAAAATCCGTGGGGTAGAAGGAACTTGCAGAGCTCCGCCCTCTGGTGGATGAGGAACATAAGAAAAGAGGCAAGAAATGAAACGAGATGCGATCATATCCCTGTGTATAGCCCTCCCGGTGGCAAATCTGCCGTTCTGGCAGTGGAGAAGCCCGGCAGAGATGCTCCTGATGGCAGGGCTGTTCTGGCAGGTGGCGTTTGTGGCCGTGGTCGGGACGGGGTATAAGAAACGATAATTGAAAAGGGCCCCGGGAGCTGCAACTCCGATGGGACCCGATGGACGTAGTATTTCCCGAATATTACATCCTCATTATACAAAAATGCAGGAGGAAAATCAATGTTTGAAAACGAAATGAAAGAAATTCTTGATTTGGTGCTTGAAATCAGTACTAAAACAGATGCCAGTGTGTCATATGACTATGACAGTGAAAGCAAAACGCTTGGTGTTCTTGCAGAGGGAAAGTTGTTTACTGTATCAAACGGAAAGTTCCTGGTAGACGAGGCGGATGAATGCAAACGCTATCTTGTTAAGCTGGGTGGAGTAAGCTTTAGAAGAAGGCAGTTGAGAGCACTGAAGCATCTGCACAGTTCGGAGATAGCGGAATGTATCAATGAGCTCCTACAGGAGCTTCAGAAAAGAGATGATCCAATCCTTGATTACGAAAACCCAGAGATGGCTTTGAACCGGATTGAGTACCACGCCGCCGGCGGATGGCTTCCTGGAGGAAGAACAACTCCGGCTGTAGGCGATGGATCAGATAACCTGTATTGTTTTTTTGAGGAGGTACAAGGATGAACATTTATCAGAAGATGCTGGAAGTTATGAAAGGTGTCTCATACCTTTCCAAAGACGATAAGGTAGAATTTAAGAACACAAAGTATAAGGCCATATCCGAAGAAAAGGTTACTTCTACAGTAAGAGAGAAGCTGATCGAGCAGGGACTTGTGATCTTTCCGGTAGCGCAGGCCCATAGACGTGAGGGAATTCTTTCCATTGTGGATGTTACATACCGGATCGTAAATACAGAGAATCCGGACGAGCATATTGACGTGGTCTCTTCCGGATCAGGAGCTGATACGCAGGATAAAGGCGTAGGAAACCGGATGTTGCGGGATTACGGCCAGTATGAAAGGGTAGAGGGACAGCTGATCGCTGTTCCACTTCCCGATACAGATCAGACAGAAAGAGAGATTCTGAACAAGATGGAGTATCATCTGGCGCTATCCCCGAAGATCACGATCATGAAAGGACAGACAAAACGGATATATCTCCTTCTGAGAGGGTCGAGCACCTACAACACAGAAGAGATGGCACGGCTGATCAGCGGTCTGATCGATGAGTGCAGATGGTCAGGAATCCCGGACAGCGAGATCATGACACCATTTGAAAAGCAGAAACTTTACGAACAGTATGGAATAGGAGAAAAGCATGAACAGTAGAACTAAAGGAGCGGTCGGAGAAAGAGAAGTGGCCAGCATGCTCCGGGGATATGGATATAAGGCCAGGAGAGGACAGCAGTACAGCGGAGCCAACGGCGATGCGGATGTGGTTGGCCTTCCTGGTATCCACATCGAAGTCAAAAGAAGAGAGAAACTCAACATATACGATGCCATAGATCAGGCCAAAAGGGACAGAAAGCCAGGAGAGCTTCCGGCAGTGTTCCACCGGAAGAATCACTGTGAATGGCTGGTGTCGATGCCTTTTGACGAATGGATGAAGATTTACAGGGAATGGGAGGCTGGAAGAGATGCCTGACAGTATGATTTTTTACAGCAGCTTTTCCAGTGCGATCAAGAGACTTCCACCGGAAGAACAGCTGAAAGCTCTGTGGTCTATCCTGGATTATGGTCTGGATGGAAAAGAACCGGAAGAGGACGGATTTTTCAGAATAATCTTCGATATGGCAAAGCCGCAGATTGATGCAAACATAAAGCGGAAAACCAACGGTTCCGGTGGTGGCAGACCGGCAAAAACCAATGGTTGTGAAAGTAAGAAACCTATGGTTTCTGAAACGAAAACCAATGGTTATGCAAATGAAAAACCTAATGTAAATGTTAATGCTAATGAAAATGTTAATGTAAAAAGAGAAAGTAAAGAGAAAAAAGCGCACTTCGTGCCGCCCACCCTGGAGAATGTGAGTGGATATTGCCGGGAGAATGGGTACAACGTAGATGAAAGGCGTTTTATTGATTTTTACGAAAGCAAAGGCTGGATGGTCGGGAAGAACAAGATGAAGGACTGGAGAGCGGCTGTGCGTAATTGGGCCAGACAAGAGCGAAGAGAGGTGACGCGGAACGAACCAGAACCAACAAATTCAGTCCAGCTCTGGTGAGTGTCCGGTATGCCATGGAACAGGATGGGAGCTGTACAAGGCTACAGTGTTTGATTATGGGATTCCGGAAGAAGTTGAATATGCACGGAGATGCTCAAAGTGTAAAGGACAGCTTCGGGGTGAGGACAGGACAGGCACTCCGAAGGAATATCATGATGCAGATCTGACAAAGTTTGACTTTGGCATTTATTCACATGACATATCCTTGACGAGATTCAGCGACTGAGGACAGACAAGATGTTCCCATCCGTGGTCAATGACGGGATGCCACGCGGCAGCAGCCAGTCCGATCTGTCAGACTACATAGCTATTCTGGATGAGCAGATCGAGCTTCTGAAAACAGAACGGCTGGAAAAAGCCAGATGTTATCAGAAGATTGAGAGACAGATCAAACAGATGGAAAATGAGGATGAACAGGAAGTGCTGAGACTACGGTATATAACAGGCCTGAAATGGGAGGAAGTAGCTGTACGAATGAGCTATAGCTGGAAACATATACACAGAATTCATTCATCAGCTCTTTGCAATTTCAAGATGACATAGAATGACACACTTTATATGTGATATCATTACAATGGGTTTCAGAAAAAGCAGATGGAATCCTCCTTTCAAGAATTTAGCTGCCAACCCACGGGCAGCAGTAGTGGAACGCAGCTCAGTGGGATGTAGAGCAGCTGGTTTATATTCAGTATGTCGATGATTCGAACCCATCCGTTCCAATTTCTCTGTTGTCAAGAAACTCCTAACATCATACATTTTTACGAAACGTCCTGTAGAAATATGGGGCGTTTTAGCGTATAATAAAAATATATGAGGAGGATAGTATGGACATTTTAAGTTTGATTGATAAATTTATTCAGTGGTGTGATGGAAATGTTGGCTTTTTAAATGTAATATTGTCATTGTGTACTTTAATATTAACAGTTACAATTGCAAAATTACCGTATAAGAAAAAAATTGTTGGATCACTGGAAATAATACCGGAAAAAACACAGTATGAGCCATTTTTTAAATGCTTTATAAGAGTTTACTTAACTAATGTAGGACGAGTGCCAATTTATATAAAGCGAATAGAAATAATAGACTGGAAGGGAAAAAGTCTTGGGTCATGTCTTATGAATTTGAGACATAATCAATGTGCGGAACTTTCCGCTGGCCAAAATTATTCGTGTGAGGGAATGTTTGTTGATTCAGTATTTATAAAACATGTCATTGATTTGAATGGATATGTAAAAATAAAAGTGACAGATATAAGTGGAAAGAAGTATTATATTTCAAGGACTTTTCCAGTGGGTTAATGATGGAACCTTTTGAAAAAAGTAAAAAAATAAATGCAATAAAAAAAGTAGCTTAAGGGCTGCTTTTTTTATATTTCAAAAAAACGAAACGAATGAGAGGTGGTGAGGCTTGCCAAGAGCACCAGATCAGAGAGTTGAAGAAGCCAGAAAACTATATGCTTCTGGAGCGAAATTAATTGAAGTTTCTCAAAAGCTTGGAATCCCGGTAGGGACGATCCGAAGCTGGAAAAATAGATATAAATGGGATAATGCAACGTTGCAAAAGAATAAACGCAACGTTGCGAAAAAGAAGGGCGGACAGCCTGGAAATAAAAATGCGGAGGGGCATGGAGGAACTGGCCCGCCGGGAAATAAGAATGCAGTCAGGACAGGAGAGTTTGAAACTCTCTTTTTTGATACCCTGGAACCAGAAGAAAGAACATTGGCAGAGATGATCCAGCCGAACAAAGAGCAACTGCTTCTCAGAGAAATCCAGCTTCTTGCAGTCAGGGAACGCCGGATGCTGAAAAGAATCCAGTCTCTCCGTGAACTGGAAGCACAGACAGGATCTGAAGAAGATTCGGCACCATGCGGAATGTCTGTAACAGAATATACTTCTGGTCTCGAAAAAGGAAAACTAACAGAACTTCGAAAGTATGAAGGCATCCTTGGCCAGATCCAGGCCATAGAGGATGCTCTGACCAGAGTGCAGGCCCGGCAGCAGAAAGCAAAAAGAGTTCGGATATTCTGTAACTATCTGGCTTTGCACGGAATCAGCATCGATCCATCCGGAATCACGATGACGTTCACCAGAGCATTGCCGAAAAATCTCCTGGAGATATCCCAGATCGTGGCAAATCTGTGGGGAAAGGTAAGCCGTAAGACCTTGCTTTCTCAGGTCCCGTTTGTGGATGATGTGGATGAGGAACTGAAAGCCCTGGAAGCAGAGGAAGAAGAGAATCTGAAGCGGCAGCAGGAAGTCTTTGGACTGCAGGACAATACGCCACCGGAGCAGGATCCCGATGATAAGGAAAAAGTAGATGCGTAGAAAATACTGGGAACAGAGGTCTGCCTGGGATATGTATCAGTTTATGGAGGATGCAGAAGAGACAGCAGATCTCATTTCCAGAGTATACCGGAAAGCCTCTCTCCAGCTGGAATATGCCGCAAGAGATATCTTTGAGAAGTTCATGACAAAATATGGTCTGTCAGAAACAGAAGCCTGGCAGATCATAAATTCCATACAGGATAAAAACTCCATTGATCAGCTGAAACAGGAACTCCAGAACCGGAAAAAGGACAGTGAGATTCTGAAACAGCTGGAAGCTCCGGCGTACCGTGCAAGAATGGAACGCTTGCAGAATCTCATGTCGCAGGTAGATACGGTGATGCAGCAGGTATACCAGCAGGAGAAGCAGTTCGATACCAAACTTCTGGAACAGCTTGGAGAAAAAGCCTATTATCATTCCATTTACAACATGCAGAAAGAAACCGGTCTGGCATTCAGCTTCTCTCATGTGAGCAGGAAACAGATCGACCAGGCTCTGCAGATGAAATGGTCCGGAAAACATTTTTCAGACCGTATCTGGCAGAACACACAGCAGCTTGCAGATTCCTTGAAGGATGAATTGCTGATCAGTCTCCTTACCGGCCGGACAGACCGGGAAACAGAGGAATCCATCCAGGCCCAGTGCGGAGGGGGAGCAAAGCAGGCCAGGCGATTGGTAAGAACAGAATCCTGTTACATGGCAGGAGAATTGACTGCACAGAGTTATATTGACTGCGGGATCAAGAATTATCGCTATGTGGCAGTGCTGGATCTTCGTACCAGTGAGATCTGTCGGGAACTGGATGGAAAGGTTTTTTCGGTGAAAGACCGGAAAGCCGGAGTGAACTATCCTCCCATGCATCCATATTGCCGCTCTACAACGATTTCTGTCATAGATGATAAAATCCTCAGGAACATGAAAAGAAGTGCTTACAACCCGGAAACAGGGCGTACAGAGATGGTTCCTGCGGATATGACCTATGAACAGTGGTATGAGAAATACGTCAAAGGAAATCTAAAAGCAGAAGCCCAGGAGAAAGCAGTCAAGAACGCTTCGTCAGACCGGAAGCAGTATGAGCGGTATCGGGAACTTCTTGGAAAAGACATGCCGAAACATTTTGCAGACTTCCAGGAAATGAAGTATAATGAACCTGAGAAGTGGGAAATGCTCAGGACTTATGCACGTTCTGTAGATAAAGGCACGATATCTCCGTTATCTGGATTCGAGAATTATCAGAAGATTTATGATGAAATCAATGAAAAAGTTGTTGGTATAAAGACTTCTGAGGGAACAGCAGTAACCAGACAGAGTAAACATTTCATGGACAGAGTAATCGGAACCATGAAAGATCCAAAAACGGGAAGATCACGATCAGGAGTTACCGTGGAAGGAATACGGGATGCGCTGGAGAATCCGGCGAAAGTATTTCCTACGAGAACGGATCCTGATTCAAGAAAAAGCCAGAAATATATTGGCAGACATGGAACAGTCTCATTAGATCCTGAGACGGGGATTCTGATTCAATGCAATCCAACAGATGCAGACTATGTAAGGAGAATAGCAAATGGAAATGCGAAGATTTGAACTAAAAAAAGAGCAGATCGAATTTCTTAAAGAAATGTATCCTGACAATGAGCTGGTTCAGAGAGTACTGAATTGTGAAAATAATGGAGTATTTGAAGTAGATGTGGATACCAAAATTGATTTTATGCTTTTTGTGGAAGATGAGTCGGTATATTGGATGGACGCAAATTATGAGCCATCAGCGAAAACATATATGCTTGAATCAATAAGGGATGATATTTATTATCAGACCAACTGATACCACCAGTCAGAAATGGCCGGTGGTCTTTTTATACCCATTTTTAAGAAAGAGAGGATCAGAAATGAAGTTTGAAGAAGCATTAAAGGCAATGAAAGCAGGAAGTAAAGCAAAATTACCATCCTGGGGAGGATATTGGTATTGGAGTCCAGAGAAAGAAACAATCATCATGCACACAAAAGATGGACAGGAACTGGATATCCGGGAAACCCAGAGCGTTGTATATACGCTTCAGAATATTCTTTGCAGAAGTACTGAATTATACAGATGCAGATGCCTGCAAGAAATCCATGGAAACCGTCAAAAAAGCGTTCCAGACTGCAGTTGAGAAAGCAGTCGATGAGAAGCTGAAAGGCGGCAAGCCTCCGAAAAAAGCACCAGAAACAAACACACAGGAAGCCCTTGAAAAGCAGGTATACAATGCGATGATGGGTATTTTTTAAAGGAGAGTGAATAAACAATGGCAATCAATACTTTAGCAACAGCAACCTTATTTATGACACAGCTTGATAAGATCGCTGTTCAGGAAGCAACCACCGGCTGGATGGATGCCAATGCCGGCCAGGTGATCTATAACGGTGGATCTGAAGTAAAGATCCCGAAAATGAGCGTTCAGGGAATGGGCGACTATGACCGTGAGGCTGGATACCAGCGCGGCTCCGTTACCCTGGAGTACGAGACCAGAAAAATGACACAGGACCGTGGCCGTCTCTTCCAGCTGGATCCGATGGATATCAACGAGGCAAACTTTATCCCGACTGCCGGTGCAGTTATGGGAGAGTTCCAGAGGACACAGGTAGTTCCGGAGATCGATGCGTACCGTATCAGCAACGATTCTGGTATGTCCGATAATCCAAGCGGCAAGAA
>OLOG01000684.1_pt1 | contig 27821 bp, 33 predicted proteins | sample 1672351 | NCBI WGS metagenome assembly OLOG01 (sample SAMEA3136674, study PRJEB25190) | human gut metagenome | biome: human gut; feature: human-associated habitat; material: faeces | place: Austria | collected 2013 | reverse complement strand
AGAAAAGGATAGCTTCTCGCTATCCCTTAAGCCCCTCCACTATTGACACGGAGCCAGTATCTGAATAATAACTTCACTTAATCCTGCAAGAATCATCACGAGTACCGGATTCATTTTATATTTTCTAAGTAAAATTAAACAAATGATAAAAACAACGAAAGCATGATAACGAATATAGCCTATGTTCACAATTGAATTTTTAAAAAATGAAGAAATCAAAATTGAAATCCCACTAATAGCAATCATAGCTACTACAGCCGGTCTTAAATAAGATAAAATCATCTGCATAAGCTTCATATTTTTATACTTAACATAAAAATATGCAAGTAAAGAAACCAAAATACATGAAGGTAAAATGCAACCAAATGTAGCAATCAAAGCACCAGGTAAATGTGCTACATATTGACCTATAAAAGTTGAACAATTTACCGCAATAGGACCTGGAGTCATTTGTGATATTGTAATCAAATCAGTAAAAATATTCTGATCAATCCAATGATATTGACTTACAACTTGTTGAAAAATAAGAGGCAAAGACGCATAGCCACCACCAAAACTAAACATGCCAATTTGAACAAAGGCAATAAATAATTTCAAATAAATCATATCTTTCGCCCCCTAACAAAAAACTCTAACAAAGCAAAAATCAAGCAAGCTATAATGATATACATAATATTAATTTGAAAAAAATAATTAAGAATAAAAGAAACTCCCATAATAATAATATTTCTGATTTTATTTTGGTCCATCACACTTAAAAACATATCATAAACAACACTGACAATAATCGCACCAATTCCTGCACGCATTCCTAGAAGCATAGCACTTACTATTTTATTAGTAATAAAAATTTGATAGAAATACGCAATGATACTAATAATAACAAGTGGCGGTATAATTGTACCTAAAACACAAACAATGATTCCTAATATACCTGCCATTTTATATCCTAAAACAATAGCACCATTGACAGCAATTGCTCCAGGAGCAACTTGAGCAATCGCCACTAAATCAAGCATTTCCTTTTCATCAATATAATGCAATTGATCTACAAAACGATCCTTTAATAAAGAAACAATAACATAACCTCCACCAAAGGTAAATGTAGACAAATAAAGCGTTGAAAAGAATAATTCTTTAAGTAAATTTCCTTTTTCCTTCATTATTTTCACCTCACGACTATTATAAAAAAAACTTGGTTATTCATAAAGTAGGCACTTTTAAGTAACTATCTTATAATTAAAAAAAGGATGAAACATCCTTTTACTTAGCTAATTTTTGTAAGGCTGCTTTAGCCGCTTGTTGTTCTGCTCTTTTTTTACTTGACCCTTTACCTTTACCTAAAATCATATTATCCATTAATACTTCAACTTCAAAAATGGGGGCATTAGAAGGACCTTCAGTTGAGATAGTTTGATATGTTACTGTCTTTCTTTGATCCGCTTGAATTAATTCCTGTAAAGTTGTTTTATAATCCGTAATATCATCATAATGGATATCTTCAACATGTTTATAAATCGTCATCTTTAAAATTTTATCTACATAATCATGTCCACAATCATGACATACAGCCCCGATAAATGCCTCAAATATATCTGCAAGAACACTATTACGATCTCTTCCACCATTATGTTCTTCACCTGATCCTAAATAAATAAAACGACCTAATTTTAATTCTCTAGCAAAGCGAGCTAAAGATTCTTCTCTTACTAATTTTGATCTTAAAGTCGTAAGCTGACCTTCAGGAATATCTTGATATAAATCAAAAATAAAATTAGAAACATGATACTGTAAAACAGCATCGCCTAAAAATTCTAATCGTTCATAATTTTTTCGTCCATTTTTTTCATTAGAAAAGGATGGATGTGTAAAAGCCTCAATAAATAAATCAATATTTTTATAAGGAATTTCTAATTGATCCAAAAATTCATTAATCTTCATGATGAACTAAACCTACTTTCATTTTTTCTACTACATTTGTTTTGACCATTTCAAAAGCTAAATCCATTGCACTTTCAAACGATTTTGCATCACTGGCACCATGAGCCTTAATAACCGGTTTAATAAATCCCATCATTAAAGCACCACCTACACTTGAAGCATCAAAACGATGTTTTAATTGGCTTAATGCTGGCTTGGAAATCATGGCACCTAATTTTGTTCGCGACGATGATAAATAGGCATCTTTTAGTGATTTCATTAAAATACCAGCAACTCCTTCTACTGTTTTTAAAGCAACATTACCTGTAAAACCATCAGTGACAATAACATCAACATCACCATTCAATAACTCTTTACCTTCAATATTACCAACAAAATGAATATCTTTCATTTCTTTTAACATTTGATAAGTTTCTTTATGTACCTCATCACCTTTATGATCTTCACTTCCAATATTCAATAAAGCCACTTTAGGATTATCAATGTGACGAACATTCTTAGCGTAAACATTTCCCATAACTGCAAACGATTTTAATTGTTCAGCTGTATTTTCAGCATTGGCACCAACATCAAGCATAGCTACACCTTTACCATTATAAGTTGGTAAAATCGCCATTAGACATGATTTTTCTACCCCTTCAATACGCTTTAAAAATAACATTGCACTAGCATAATAAGCACCGGTATTACCACAAGATAAAACTGCATCCACTTCACCTTTGCGGGCTAACATCATTGCTTTAACCATGCTTGATTCTTTTTTTCTACGAATCGCAAGTATATTTTCCGTCATTTCTAAAGTTTCTCTTGCATCAACAAGTGTTACTTGTTGATAATCTTTTAGTGTTTGTAATTCTTCTATTTTCCCGACTACATAGAGTTCATCTGTTTTATTTTTTTGTAAAAATGATAAACAGGCATCTACCACAATTTGACTTCCCAAATCACCACTCATGGCATCTATTGCTAATTTCATCAAATCACCTCTCCAGCATTATATCATATTAATCTACATATTCGTTATTCTTTAGCAAATTGTTTTTTATTTCTAATAATAATTGTTTTATTTTTTCATCTGATGCATGATTATTTAAAGCATCGATAGCATCTTTTCTTGCAATTTCTAAAATATTAAAATCCTTCATAACATCACCTATCATAAAAGTAGGAACCCCGCTTTGCTTTTGACCAAGCAAATCTCCTGGTCCTCGCATTTGCAAATCATATTTCGATATTTCAAATCCGTCATTATGATTAGCCAAAAACATAAGTCGCTCTTTAGCTTCCTTTATCTTAGAATCAGATAACAAATAACAATAACCTTGTTGGTTTCCTCTTCCGACTCTTCCTCTTAATTGATGCAATTGTGATAATCCAAAACGATCCGCATTATAAATGACAATCATGTTGGCATTAGACACATCAACCCCCACTTCAATAACTGTAGTAGAAACAAGAATTTGAATTTGATTATCACTAAATTGTTTCATCATTTCATTTTTTTGTTCATCACTTAATTTACCATGAACCAAACCTACTTTATATTGACCTTTAAAATATCGTGACATAGCATCATAAATTTGATTGGCATCACGGCAATTTAAAGACTCACTTTCATTTACAAGAGGACAGACTACATAACATTGTCCCCCACTTGCTAGATATTGTTTTAAATGAGGTAAAAATGGTTTCATACTTATAGAAGGAACATATTCAGTGATTACCTTTTTTCTTCCTCGAGGCATACTTTGAATGGTTGAAACATCCATATCTCCATACAAAGACATAGCTAATGTTCTAGGAATCGGAGTTGCTGACATAACCAGAAAATCAACCTTTTGTCCCTTGTCTTTTAATGCTTTTCTTTGTTCAACTCCAAAGCGATGCTGTTCATCTGTAATGACTAAACCTAAATTTTGATACTGTACTTTTTCTTGAAATAAAGCGTGTGTTCCCACAATTAAATCAATATCACCTTGTGCTATTTGCAGATATAATTCATTTTTTTCTTTTTGTGATAAATGTCCCGTTAATAAACCAATTTTAACATCAGTATTTTTAAATAAATTTGTTAAAGATTGATAATGTTGTAAAGCAAGAATTTCTGTAGGTGCCATCATTGCTCCTTGATAACCTGCTAAATAGTTTGCATATAAACCTATGGCTCCAACAACTGTTTTTCCACTTCCTACATCACCTTGAACAAAACGATACATTAACTTATCACTTTTTAAATCAGTAATAATTTCTTCTACTGCAGTACTTTGATCTTTTGTTAGAGAAAAAGGCAGTTGATTAATAAATTGTTGTAATTTTTTATCATCAATTTCTTTAATCATTCCTACATGTTCATGATGATATTGTTTAATATAATTCATAGTCAATTGAAATTTAAAAAATTCTTCATATTTTAAATATCTAATTGCTTGAATCACATCACTATTTTGATGAGGTTGATGAATTTTAAAATAAGCCTCTTGTCTAGAAATAAGATGATATTGTTGTATTAGATAGTCAGGTAAAATATCTAAAATATGATTTTGATAAAAGTGTAAAGCTTTGTTAATATAACCTCTTAAACTCTTTTGAGTCATTTTTCCTTTAACTGTATAGACAGGAGTAATGCCTTCTAATTGATTTAGTGGTTGCAATTTCATCTCGCTTGCTACTAAAGAATGATTCTTTTGGGTATACTTACCGATTAAAGTTAAAGTCATGCCTTCATGCATATGTGCTTTTAAAAAATGTCGATTAAAGATAGCCACTTTTAATGGCAAATCTTTATATAAAACAGTAAATGTTAATCGTGATAATCTTCCTTTAAAAAATACTTTAGGTTGATCAATTAAAGTCGCTTCTATGATGACTTTTTCTTGATCGATGAGTTCCGTTGGTTCTATCACTTCATAACGATAAGGAAAATACAAAACAAGATCTTTAATATTATGAATTCCCATACTTTCTAATAACGTTATTCTATTATCCTTGATTTTTAATTCTTTTAAACTATGTTCCACTTCTATCACCAACATCTATTCTATCTTATATAAATTAAACAAACAACATGATTAATACTGTAAGTTCAACGATACTGATAATAATACTCATTGAATTAGCAATGGCTGGCGCATCACGATAGTAACCTATCTTTTTAGAAAATACCGCTGATACTGTACTAAGAGGTGCTGCTAAAGCCAATACTAAAATCTTTCTGGCAAGTAATGGAAAAGGTAATAAAAAATAACAAACCAGCATAAATAAACTGTTAAATCCAATACGGGTTATTAATATTTTTAATACATCCTTTATTTCACTGGCGCTAACTTTGATTTCTAACATTAAACCAATCATCAGCATCGCAAGAAAGCCATTTCCTGAACCTATAAATGTTGAAATAGATAAAACCGGTGCCGGTACTTTAATTTGAAATAAAGCTAAAATAAATAAAATAATATAAACATCAAAAGGAATAGAAGAAAAGAGTTTTTTACATACGCTTTTAAATGTAAGTTTATCTTGTGAGTTAGCAACACTACCAGCAATGGCATAAGTTCCACCAAGACCCATTAATGCATTACCAATATCAAACATACATAAATAGGCAACACCCATACCCGGAAAAAAAGTCTCTACAAAAGGTAAGACAAAATTACCAATATTATATCCTGAGCAGTTAATCATAAACATTCCTTTTTTCAAGGCATCCTGATCTAAAAAAAAACCAACAATAACAATAAAAACATTAGAAAAAACACCTATTAAAATAAGTCCGATCATAGCTGCGTTCACTACCATTCCATTAGCGTTAGAAAGCAAAGCGCATGGAAGTGTAATATTCATAATAATTGTAGCAAGCGTATTACCATCCTTTTTTTCTAATACTTTTATTTTCTTTAAAATAAAGCCTAAAATCACAACAAGGACAAATCCTGTTGCCTTAACAAAGACATTAAACATATTTTCCCTCCATAAATAAAAAAACATCATATGATGTTTTTAATTTTTATCAATTAATGAAATAGCTTGATCTAACGTAGCCTTACCATCCATGTTTGAAAAAGCATTTTCGTCAATTGCAGCACAAGGGATTGCCCCATTTATCATTGATTTTACTTTTTCTAAATCACCCTTTGCTTGAGGTGCAACTAAAACGCAGTCAGCATCAGCCCATGATAAATCAACTGCCGATTCAGCAACAGCCCAACATAATACTTTGGCACCTCTTGATACACCTTCTTTTTTAATAGATTCTACTAATCTACTTGTAGTAATACCAGAAGTACAACATAATAAGATTTTATACATTTTTACACCCCCTATAAGTACTTTTTAAATCTGCAAGCATTTTATCACAATAAGAAACAAATTACTACTATTTTCATAATTAGAAAATCAAATTAGCTCTAAAATGCGCTTTTTGAAAGGCTTATTATTAAACAGGTACATCTAGACACTATTTATCGCACTCATATGAAACACATAGAAAGCAACTACTCAATATCTATATTGTCATTCATTATATAGCTATGGTATCATCACTTTAGGAAGGAGATAGTTAGATGAATGGACATATCAACAATTAAAAAAATCAATGAACAATTTCATTTTCTAACAAAATACCGACACATTCATCCAAATCATTCAATGAAACTACTAGATATTATTGTTATTACACTAAGTTTGTTACTTCTTGTTGATGGAATTAATGGCGAATTCAATAATCCCACAACATTTGATATTATAAAATGGATTTGTTATGTTGCCATGATTATTATTTATATCTTATACAGAAAAGGTATACACAATAACCGTGTTTAATAAAGGGAATACAAACATCATAAACCGTTAATGATTGCAAAAAAGTCTGTCAGTTTCTTGACATTAAACAAAAAACAATAAAAAACGAAACAACAAATAAAAAGAAGGCAAGAATATGAAAAAAGAAATAAAGATAATTATTCTGTTTTTAGGTATTATCCTATCTTTATTCAAAAATTATTGGTTCATAGGCATGTCATTAATGATTCTAGGATTTTATATAATCTCAAAAGAATAGTTGCAAAACAATTTTTATTACTTTTAGTAAAAGACCATCAAAATATGGCTATTATTGTATTTATCTGTCTAAGCAAAAAAGAGTTGTAAAGAAATCAGCATTATATGCTAGAAACCTTTTCAACTCTTTATTATTATTTATTTTTTATCATTGGTTTTAAAGCTTTGTAAGCTGCTAAAGCGACAACAGCCCCTAAAATAGCTTCAATAATTCCATTTGTTGTTACAACTCCCAATAAAACTGTAACCAATGTTGAATAGCTAACACCTACCGCATGAGCATAGGCTTCTCCAAAAAATACATAAATTCCACCTAATACAAGAACAGTATTTGTCAAAGCTCCTACTAATGCACCTACAACAACACCAATATTTTCATGATTTTTCTTTTTTAAAATTTCAAAAGTTAAACCAGCTAAATAACCTAGCAAAATACGTGGGATAAAAGCAATAAGTAAACTTTTGTAATTACCACTCATTGTTCCAATTGTCACAAATGGAGAAAAACAAAACGATGTTACTCCAGGTTGAATGGTTGCTTTAATTAAACTTGTTAATCCAAAAACAAACCCTAATTCTGCTCCTGCTTTTTTTCCTAGCATAATTCCTGCAATAATAACTGGAATATGCATTGTTGTGGCATTAAGCGGTCCAATTGGAATATATCCAAGAGGTGTCACAACAAGAATGATTTCAATAGCTAGAAATAAAGCCATTGTCGTCATGTACTGCGTTTTTTTCGACTTCATATAATCCTCCTACTATCGCTCATTAAGATGCGATGTTTTTATTGGTATTCCTTTATTTTAATTGTATTAATAAGCGTCTAATGATCACTTTTAACTTTAAAATAAAAGAACGGATTTATTATATGATAAAATTATATTTTTTACAATCAATAATCAAATATAACTTTTGAACTCAAATATTTTCCATACTTTTCTTTCCAAATATGATGAATATCACTGTTATCGAAGTCTAATAATGAATTTTTTTCTATATTAATTTCAATCATCAGATCGTATCTTTTTGGTAAATGAATAATATTTTGATGAACCTCTACTTTGTTAACACCTTGAATAGAAACTGATTTATTAAATAATACTTCAATTTCATCTATGATTTCATCAATATTATCAACATCATCTTTAAATTTAACCATGATAATATGTTTCATTATTCTATCCTTCTTTCCTTAATCTCATATTATTTCTTTTTAAAATCAGAATAAGATTTTAAACCATAAGCTCCTTTAGCATGAGTAATAGCTCTTTTAACACACATTTCTATGACTTCAGTAGCAATAATACCTACTGCATCAACCATACCTTCTACTTCATTAGTGCTTAACACAAAAATAGTATCGCCATCACTCATTGTATGTGCTGGAACAATGGCTTTAGCATAGCCATTATGCGCAATACCAGCAATCTTAGTACATTGTGCCTTATTAAGTTTAACATTTGTTACAATACAGCCAATCGTTGTATTACCCTCAGGTAATTTTCTTAACTGATCCATTTGTTCAAAAACAACCTGACGGGCATCAAGCATTTTACCATCCTTATAAATACCCGCTAACATTTCTTGAGTTTGACTATCAATAATGTTACCACATGCATTAACAGCCACCAATCCTGCTACCTGTACATGACCAACTTGCATCCCATAACTACCTACGCCACCTTTCATAGCATAATCAAATCCAGCAATTTTACCGACACTGGCACCACAACCAGCACCATAGTTTCCCTCTTTTATTTCATTGCTTTCACTATCTAAACAAGCAAGATATCCCATTTGTTTATCTGGTCTTACATGAGGATCACCGACAGACAAATCAAATAAAGAAGCTCCACATACAATAGGAACTCTTGCAACTGACATATCAAAACCGATTTCATGTTCTTCTAAATATTGCATTGCTCCACTAGCTGCATCTAAGCCAAATGCACTTCCCCCACTCAACATAACAGCATGTATTTTTTGTACCATATTGATAGGATTAAGTAGATCTGTTTCTCTTGTTGCTGGTCCACCACCACGAACATCCACACCAGCTGATGCCCCTTGTTCAACAATGACAACACTACATCCAGTACCTGCTTTTTCATTTTGTGCTTGTCCTACTCTAACACCTTTAATATCTGTTAATTTAATTTCCTTCATTTTTATTACCTCAATATCTTTTCTAATAATAAAAATAACATATTTAGGATTGCATTTCATTATAAAAGGTGTATATATTATTTTGAAAGAAGGGATTTTATGTGGATTTTATTCGCAGTAGGTTCTGCTGCTTTTGCAGGTCTTACATCTATTTTAGCTAAATGTGGTATCAAAAAAACAGATTCTACCTTAGCTACTGCCATTCGTACAATCGTTGTATTAATTTTTTCATGGATTATGGTATTTATTGTTCATAGTCAAAATGAAATTTGTCAAATTGACACAAAAACTTTATTTTTCTTATTTTATCAGGACTTGCTACTGGGGCAAGCTGGTTATGTTATTATCGTGCCCTACAATTAGGTGACATCAACAAAGTTGTTCCTATCGATAAAACAAGCACTGTTTTAACAACTCTTTTAGCCTTTATCATTCTTCAAGAACAAGTTTCTTTATTTAAAGTGATCGGCATGATTTTGATTTTAACAGGTACATTTTTAATGATTGAAAAAAAGCAAAATACACATCAAACAACAGGTAACAAATGGTTATTGTACGCTATAGGTTCTGCTGTTTTTGCAAGCCTTACAGCCATTTTAGGCAAAATCGGTATTACTCATATTGAATCAAATCTAGGAACAGCTATTCGTACTGTTATCGTATTAATCATGTCTTGGATGATGGTTTTTGTCAGTGGTAAACAAAATGAAGTTTCATCAATCAATAAAAAAGAGCTTGTTTTTATTTGTTTATCTGGCCTTGCTACTGGTGCAAGTTGGTTATGTTATTATAAGGCATTACAAGATGGATTAGCTAGTGTCGTTGTCCCTATCGACAAATTAAGCATATTGGTCACTGTTCTATTTTCTTATTTGGTTTTTCATGAAAAATTATCTTTTAAAGCATTATTAGGACTTATTGTTATTGTTGTTGGAACAATGCTGATGCTATTTTAATATGAGGTGATAAAATGACACTATTACAACAATTAAAACAAAAAGATTTCTTTACAGAAACAGAATATCATATTATAAACTATCTTTTAGAACATTTAGATCAGATTGACACCCTAACAATAAATGAATTATCTAAACAAACCTTTTCTTCTAATGCATCCATTATTAGATTATGTAAAAAATTATCTTTTTCAGGTTTTAAACAATTAAAAGTTCAATTAGTAAAAGAAATTGAATCAAATAAATACATATCAAAAAAAGTAAGTTATAGTATTCCTTTTCAGTTTAACCAAACATCATATGAAATCATAGATAACATGTATTCTTTATATAACGAGAGTATTAAACTCATCCAATCACAAATAAAGAAGAATTAATTCAAGTTGCAGAAGTATTAATGAACGCTAATAGAATTTTCATTTATGCTATTGGTGATACTAAATTTACAACCCAAGCTTTTATTAATAAAATGATTAAAATTAATTATTATCCAATTCTTGCTACTGCTGATCATGAAGAACTTTTTATTTCGCAATCTTTAAAAAAAGGAGATTGTGCTTTATTTGTTAGCTACGGTGGTAAAAATGATGTATTAAACCAATGTATTCAAATATGTCATCAAAAAAATATAGAAACAATCATCATTACTGCTAATCAATCTAACCCTATCATTCGTCAATGCCTACACAAAATTATGATTCCAAATGAAGAAAAAGAATATAAGATAGCCACTTTTTATTCTCAGTTTGCTATACAATATATTCTTAATATCATCTTTGCCATTATTTATAATCATCAATAATTATTTAAGTTTACTAACACCTTGTTCAAGCATTTCCATTTGTAATAATGTTTGCCAAGGTTGAATGACTTGTTCTTTACCATGAACAACACTTTCATAAATCCCATCATAAACACGCCCATAGTCCCCATCTACTGATGGGACTTTTTCTTCATGATAGCCTCCTTGATCATCATAATATGTCAAAATTCCAAAATGTTCTGGTAAATCTTTACCAAAATCTTGATGATCAGGCATATAAAATAATTTTAAGTGTTCTTCTTGACGATCTTTTGTTTCTTTTACAAACATTCCTTTTTTACCATAAACAATAAAAGAAGGACGTGATTTAACCCTAAAATAAGAAGATTTAACTGATACTTTTAATTTACCATAATATAAATCTAAATCAAAATAATCATTCATTCTACCTGCACCAAGTAATTGTCTTACATCATAATGAACATAATCAGGCATACCAAAATAAGAAATGACTTGATCTAATGTATGACAACCATGCCCATATAAATAAGACATTGCTGGATCAAACTGATGAACACTTTCAGGTATTTCAGGTCGATAATAATCAAAATGCATTTCTAACTCTAATAAATCTCCTAATTTCCCTGATTCAATTACTTTTTGAACAGTTAAAAAGTCACTATCATATCTTCTGTTTTGATAAGCTGAACAGTATAATCCTTTTTCTTTAGCTAATTCAAAAATTTCTTTTGCCTGTTGGCTATTTTCCATAAATGGCTTTTCACATAGAACATGTTTACCTGCTTCTAAAGCTTTTTTACTATATTCATAATGAAAATGATGTCCGGTACATACAACAACCATATCAATTTCATCATCTAAAAAGATATCATCTTGATTTTCAGTATAATGAACTCCTTCAATTTGTTCCCATATATCATGATGAATATGCGGATTATAAATAGTCTTAACAATAAATTTATCTTTTCTTTGCATGACAAAAGGTAAATGATATCTATTTGTACTTTTACCATTGCCAATATATCCTAATACAATTTTATTATCTATCATTATCAAACACAATCCCTTCTTGTTTTCTACCTTCTTCCATTAATTTTGAAATTAATAATGAAAGTTCTAACATTTCTTGTTGTTTAGTATGGTTATTTTCTTCAATCATTTTTATAAATTCTTTAAATTCATAGATTAAACGATGTTTTTTCTCAAATGTTTTTATTTCACTTGTTCCATCATTATAGCATATTTCATATTCTGTCATCTGACTTAGTGGTGCTTTAACAACAATAGCTGCCTGATTACCTTGAATAGTATTCATTAAAGGTGCTTTACAATCTTTAGCACCAATACATAATGCTTTAAAATTACCATAATCAAAAGTCATCATCCCACTGGTATCAATCTTATTTTCAATATTAGCCATGTAACGATGTGAAACTGGTTTACCAAATAAATCAATTAAAGCATGAATATTATAAACATTTAAATCCATCAAAGCCCCTCCGGCTTTATGATAATCAAACGCTGGTAAAATCGTTCCTTCTTTAAAGGCATTGTAACGGGAAGAATATTGAGAATAGTTAAATGAAACAATTTTTATATCTCCTAATTTTTTTAAATCTGCTTTTAAAGAAAGAAATGCTGGTGTATAGTGTAAATTCATTGCCTCAAAAATCATACAATGGCTCTTTTTGGCAATATCAATTAATTCCTTCAATTCCTGACTATTTGCAGTAATTGGTTTTTCAATAATAACATGCTTTCCCTTTTCTAATGCTTTTTTAGCAAAGCTATAATGTAAATGATTAGGTAAAGCTACATAAATAGTATCAATATCACAATTCAATAGTGCATCGTAATCAGTATAAACTCCATCCAAATGATATTGTTCAACAAGTTTCAAAGCATTTTCTTTCGATTTTTTAGTTGAATATAGATATGTTTTTTCAATGTTTAATTCATCATAAGTTGTCATTAAATCTTTGACAATCATTCCTGTACCTAATATTCCTAATTTCATATTTCTTCCTCCTTGTCTATCCATCCAAAATATTGACATGCATACGCTATGCCATCATCTTTATTTTCTTTTGTAATAAAATCCGCTTTATCTTTTAAACTCGAACACGCATTGCCCATGGCTATTTTTGTCCATTCATCTTTAAACATAATTATATCATTAGTATCATCACCAAAGACGACAACTTGATCATCTCTACCACCAATATAGTCTATCATCTTTTTAATACCTTGATCTTTTTTATCATGTTGAAAAGTCAAATAAGAAGGAACAAATCTTAAATAGCCTAATTCTTTTTTTGTTGTAAGTAAAGGTTCATCCTCTTGACTAATGGCCACATAAACTTTGTAAATGTTTTCCAACTTATCAAAAGATAATTTTGGATTGTAAATGTATTCTGTAGGTTCTTGCCGCTTACCTACCTGTTCAATAAATTGATGATCATTCATCATAACTTTAATACTGTCGTCGAAAGCAACCAATACACCAAAACCTAACTCTTTAGCTTGTTTGCATAACGCTAATGCTTTTTCACGATCTAATGGTTCATTTTCAACTAATTTTCCATGATCAGCCAAAGCTGCCCCACCATTAGCCACAACATAATCAATCCCCATTTCACGGGCAAAATCCTTAACTTTATAATAAGCTCTGCCACTCGCAATACAAACAAAATGTCCCTTTTCTTTTAATTTCTTTATTGTTTCTTTCACTGATAAGGGTACTTCCCCTGTTTCTTTTATCGTTAAAGTTCCATCAATATCAAAGAAAAAACATTTCTTTTCCATTATTCCACCCCTTCTAACAATCCAATAGCTTCTTTAATGTTATTAACACATACATCAACTTTATCCTTTAAATCAGATGGTGAACTATGAAATGTAAAACAATAATCACTTGCCTCAAATAATGGAAGATCATTGTATGAATCCCCTATACCACTGATATGTTCTATTTGTAATGCCTTTTTAATTTCTTTAATACCTTGTCCTTTAGAACAATCTTTACTAACTATATCAATAGAATTTTTATTTTGAAAAGGCATAACATTGCCATAACGATAAATTGAATCTAATTCTTTTTTTGTTGTCATCTCATCTTTAAAAATCAAAGAAACACTATAAATAACTTCGTGTTCTACTTCTTTAAAATGATGTACAATTTGACAATATGAATGATTTTCTTCATTAAACGTTGCATAAAAGATATCTCTATTCCCTGTTTGAATAATCATATCTGCTTGATTAAAATAATCCAAAAAGATATTTTTTGCTGTTTCTTTATTCATAGGGGTATGTTGGATTATATTCATTCTTTTGTCGAGAATTAAAGCTCCAGTAGATAAAATATAAAAATCTAAATCTAATTTTTTTACATCATCTAAAGCACATAACGGTCTGCCTGTACACACGCCAAATAAATGATTTTTTTGATATTTTTTTATTGCCTTTTCATCACTTTAATTCGTCCATCAAAGACTAAAGTATGGTCTATATCACTAACCAGTGCTTTCATTTTTATACTCCTTTAAAATATCTACAATCACTTGATGATCTTGATCATGTTCAAGACCAGAAACATAGATGCCACCGATTATTTGATGCTTAACAATAAGTGGAAAACCACCACCACATATCACATATCCTTTTTTTAATTCTTCATCTTGAAACAACTGATCATCTTGATGTTGTTTGTACACATAATAAGTACTATGTTGATATTTTTCTAATGTATTTTGTTTATAATCTAACCACTTTGTTCCTGTTTTACCATCCATCAAGTATTGAAAAACAATATCGTGATTCATCACTACTCTTATTCTAACAGGTTTTAATCGTTCTTGGGTTATTTTTTTTATTATCATTTGACCAACATAAAAAGCATCTTTATGGCAAAATGACTCAAAAGATAATTCGTTTTCTAATTGCAAAAGTTCTTCTTGATTCATATACATCTTCCTTTCACTCTTTTTATATCACACTAGATATACAATCCATAGTTTTATACAATAAGTAGAAAAAAAAGTTCATCATTCTTTTATTATATTTTTCAAAACAAGAATTAAAAGTTCAAAAAAGCGCTCACTTATGTGAACGCTTATAAATGATTAGCATTTAACCAATCCTTAACCTCTTGTAAACTATCATGTACTTGGCTACCTCTAATTGCAAGTCCTTGATGAACGATAGCTTGAGGACATAATTTTTTTATATCATTTTCACTTACGCCCATACCACTGCCTTCATGGCTACATAATGGATAAATATGTTTACCAGTTGTATCATGCGTTTGTAAAAAAGTAAACATAGCCATCGGCATTGTAGACCACCAGTTAGGATAACATAAGATAATATGATCATATTGATTAAACTGATGAACATAATCTAATATTTTAGGTCTTTCTTGATTTAATAATTCTTTTTTTGCCTGAGCAGTACATTGATGATAATCTTGAGGATAACTATGTACAGTTTTTACTTGAAATAACGTACTATCAATTAATTCATGTATCATTTTAGCAAGAACTTCGCAATTTCCTTGAGGTAAATCAACAATATTACCTGCTACATAATTTTCACCTTTTCTAGAAAAATAAACAATTAAATTTTTACTCATTACATTCCACCTCTTTCATTATCATTATAAAAGATTGCTTAATATAAACAATTTTCATTACTAATGAAATAAATAAGTTTTTCTAATCATTATGATTCTTGATGTTTTTCTCTAAGTTTATTTCTTAATAATTCAGCAAATTCTTCTACATAGTATTGAGAATTCTCTTTTTTCCAAAAAGCACAATAATTTCTTTGAATTGGTTTTTGATGACGATACAAAGGAATAGCTTTAATTTGTTTTGAAGCAAGTTGAGGTTTATTTGCGTATTCAATTGGCATAAAGCCTTTATTAATTGTAACCAATAATCTAGCTTCTTCTATTCCATCTACAAAAATATATTTTCCTTTTAAACCGATGATATTTTTATAAAACTCTTGTTCTATTTCTTGTTGTTCTTTAGATGCTACAAGTATGCACGTTTCTTTTTTTAAATCTTGTACGTCAAGTTTTGTTTGATTGCTTAAAGGATGTTGATTAGAAATTTCTACATAACAATCCATATGTAAAAGATGATAATTAATATAATCATCATGAAAAGTCCTTCTTTGATCGCTAATAATTAAATTTAAATCATCATTAACTAAATAATTATATAATTCTTCATGATTACCTATTTTCAACTCAATGGAAACATGAGGATAAAGATGAGAAAACTCTATAATTGACTCTCTTATCTCCTTACCGTGATAGCCTCTTAGATAACCTATTTTTAATACATTTTCATCTTCCTCTATTTCTTTTGTCTTTTTACATAACTCATCTACTTCTTGTACAATATCCTTACAATGATGATAAAAATATTCTCCTGCCGGTGTTAAAGAAATTGCTTTTTTATTTCTTACTAGAAGTTTAACATCTAATTCTTCTTCTAAAGATTTAATTTGTTGAGATATAGCAGATTGTGAAATAAAGCATTCTTCAGCTGCTTTAGTAAAACTTTTTGTATTAACTACCGAAATAAAGTATTGCATTTGTTTATACATTTAATCATCTCCTAAAAATATTATAACTGATAAAATAAAAATGATGAATAAACTTCATCATTTTATTTTTCAAATGTTATGGCTACATCTTTAAGATACTCAATAATAGGTAAATGCTGTGGACATATTCTTTGACATTGTCCACATTGTAAACATTCACTGGCCTTTCCATTAGATTTAGTATGGACACCATAATAGTAATCACTATTCCAATCATTAAATTGCTTTTTAGCATTAAAACAAGCAAATAAATCGGGTATCTTGATTTTCTTTGGACAACCATCTTCACAATAACGACAACCTGTACAAGCAATACCACCCATGGATTTTAATATATGACTTACTTTAAACACAGCAGCATATTCATCTTTTGAAAAAGGAACAAAATCTTTCATATAACTAAGATTATCTTTCATTTGTTCAAGAGTGCTCATTCCTGATAAGACCTGGAATACACCATCAAATGAAGCCGCAAAACGAATAGCATAACTAGCATAACTGCCTCCATTTAACTGATCTAGTACCTTTTTTGCTTCATCTGGTAAACGAATTAAACTACCACCCTTGACAGGTTCCATAATTAATACTGGTTTATTAAATTGACGACATACATCATATACTTTTTTGCTTTGAACACCAGCATCATGATAATCAACATAATTAAACTGAATTTGGACAACTTCGATTTCAGGATGTTCTGTCAGTATTTGTTCTAATACTTCACTACGATCATGAAAAGAGATACCGATATGTTTAATCTTTCCTTCTTTTTTTAACTGTTTAGCTACATCATAAGCATGACATTTTTGGAAATGTTGATAAATTTGTTGATCTTGAGCATGCATTAAATAATAATCAAAGTAATCAACACCTGTTTTTTCTAATTGTTCATTAAATAACGGGCGTATATCTTCCTCTTTATTAAAAAAATGAACAGATAACTTATTTGTTAAAGTATAACTTTCTCTAGGATAACGAGCAACCAGACAATCTCGTAATGCTGTTTCACTTTTTCCTTGTAAATAACCATGTGCTGTATCAAAATATGAAAATCCCTCAGCCATATACAAATCAATCATTTTATTAAATTCTTCATAATCCACGTCTTCACCTTTCATCGGCAGACGCATACAGCCAAATCCTAATTTTTTCATTTTTATTTCCTACTTACATGCTTCATTTACACAACGTAATGCATTTAAACTTCTAGGATATCCAATAAATGGCAAGCATTGAGAAATAATTTTAATAAGAAAAGCTTTGTCATTACCTATTTTCATATTTGCTGCTGCATGAGATGTTAATTGTGGTTCACATCCACCTTGAGCTGCTAAAAAACAAAATGTGATCATTTCTCTTTCATTATAATCTAAACCATGACGTGTATAATAATCTCCAAAACAATTATCAGCCAACCAGTGATTAATATGTCTTGATTCTTCAGGACCAGATTTATAAAATTCTCTCATCCCTTCACCAAAAATATCAACCTGCGCTTGAATACCTTTTTCTAAGCGATTTTGTGGCGTTGTTGTTGATTGCCCTTCTAAAGGTAAAGCAATATTTTGTGCTTTACAAAAATCATTAACTGCATGTAAAAAAGGAAAGACTCTACCAATTCCTAAATAGGCAACTCCTTGATATACAATTTCTTTCATTTCCACAGGAGTAACTCCAAATTGATAAGCAGCTTTTAACATTGCCTTAAACTCATCAATACCTTGACATCCAATTAAAGTAGCAAGAATCGCTTTCATTCTTACTTTATCATCTAAATCATCTTGATTAACAACTTCATCAAAAGCAAAGTTATCAAATAATTCTATAAATTCAGGATCAGTTTTTAATAATTGAGATTCATATCCCGGAAACATTCTTTCATGATATTTTTTTGCATTTTCACTAATAGCCATATTTTTACCTTCTTTCTATTATTTTTCTGGTTTTAGCGGCCCATAGAAATAAGATGCTGTTGCACCACCATCTATCAAGAAATCTGAACCAGTAATAAATGCTCCTTTATCTGACATAATAAGTTCAGCCACATTAGCCACTTCATCTGCAGTACCTGGTCTTCCAGCCGGACATTTAGCAAACATATTTTTATAAAAATCTCCTCGTGGACCGTTGAACTCATCAATAGCTAAAGGTGTAACAATGATACCTGGAGAAATAGAATTAATTCTAGCTCCTTTTTGTCCCCATCTCACTGATTCAAACATCACTCTTTTTTCATTACAACGTTTCGCTAATTGATAAGCATGTAAAGTATCATGGATATTTTCTACTTGTAACATATCAAGATTTAGCAATTCTTCGGTTGGTGTTGTAGCAAGCAACTCATCTTCTTGTGGTGTCAGTTGTTTCATACGATGTCCTGATTGACTAGAGATGGTTACACCCACACCACCTTCTTTTATTACTTTACCAACTTCTTCTAACAAAACTGCTGTTCCATATAAATCTACTTTTAAAATAGCTTCAATTGGTGCCTGTGATGGTGAAACACCAGCACCATTAATTAAGTAAGCAATATCTCCAAAGCTTCTAGCAAATTCAATCATTTCCAATATTGAACTTCTTGATGATAAATCCATTTCAAACGGCTCCACATCAAATCCTGCATTATTCATTGTTTCAGCAATTGTCCTTGCATTATGAATATTTTTATCTCCTAAAACAATCTTTTTTCCATAACCAATTCTTCTAGCAATAGCCATACTAATTTGACCAGCGCCAGTTACTAACATAACGTCTTTCATATAATCACTCCTTTTACATTCATTATTATATTAATTTGATAATTGACAAACAATTTCCATTACTAATCATATACATAAGAATTACTTATAAAAGTATATCATAGTATGTAGATAGGCAAAGTATGTATTTACAATTTCATCTTTTTTATCTATACTAATAAAGTAAATTAGAGGAGATTAAAATGACAAATCAATATTCAAGAACACAATTACTTATAGGACAAGATGGAATTGAAAAATTAAAGAAAGCGCGTGTTGCTATTTTTGGCATTGGTGGTGTTGGTGGGTATGTTGTTGACGCCCTTGCTCGTAGTGGTGTCCAACATTTTGATTTGATTGATGATGATCGCATATGCCTAACTAATATTAATCGCCAACTTATTGCAACTAGAAAAACCGTTGGAAAATATAAAGTTGATGTAATGGAAGAACATATTAAAGACATTTTTCCTTTATGCCGTATCAATACCTATAAAACATTCTTTTTACCAGAAAATAAAGATACTTTCCCATTTGAAAAATATGACTATATCATTGATGCCTTAGATACAGTAACAGCAAAAATTGAACTTGCTGTTTTGGCTCAAGAAAAACAAATTCCCATTATTAGTTGTATGGGGGCTGGTAATAAACTTGATCCAACTCAATTTGAAGTGAGTGATATTTATAAAACAAGTATTTGTCCTCTAGCAAGGGTAATGAGAAGAGAATTAAAAAAACGTCATATAAAAAAATTAAAAGTTGTCTATTCTAAAGAAAAACCAATTAGACCACTTGAGGATATGTCTATTAGTTGTCGTAGGCACTGTATATGCCCTCCTGGTGTAACAAGAAACTGTTTAGATCGTCGCGACATACCAGGAAGCATCGCTTTTGTTCCATCTGTAGCAGGACTGATTGTTGCTGGTGAAGTTGTTAAAGATTTAATCAATGCGTAAAAAAACTTAGGCTAAATTCAATTTAAACCTAAGTTTTTTATATGAGTTTTTCATGTTTTAATGCTTTTGTAATACCTCCTTGATCAACATTATCGGTAATATAAGTTGCTACGTTTTTTAATGAATCAACAGCATTACCCATAGCTATACCGTGATTGACTTCTCTAAACATAGCACGATCATTTTCACCATCACCAAATGCATAAGCATCATTTTTAGATATTTTAAAATATTTTAAAATATAAGCAATGCCATCTCCTTTATCAAATCCAATGGTTGAACAATCACAGTTTCCAATACCACCATGATCATTAATAACCAAATTCTCTTTAAATACGTTCACCATATTTAAATAGCGTTCTCTATCTCGATAATAAATATCAAGTGTATAAACCGTGATTTTGTCATCATAAGGTTGAATTCTTGTTTTCCCATATTCTTTTTTAGCTTGTTCTATTTCTTCATCACTTAAATGATAAGCCATAGAACAATCATCACTAACAAGTAAAGCACCCAAATTATTTTTATCAAGTAAATCTAGATATGTTCGTAATTCATCCCGGCTAAAAACTTCACCATGAAGTTTTTTATTTTGATACAAAATATACCTGCCATTACAACAAACAATTCCGTCAACTAAATGACCAAATAGTTTTTGAGCATAAAATGGCGCTCTACCGGTACATATAAAAGTCTTATGTGATTTATCTTTTAATAATTTTAATGCTTTTAAATTAGACTCCGGTATTTCCCCACGAACTGCTAGTGTTCCATCAATATCAAAAAATATAATTTTATCCATATTATTTTTCCCCAATACAATCAAGACATAATTTTGTAAGTCCATCTAACATATAAGAACTTACCTCTTTAATATAGAAAAATTCAGGCAAAAATTCTTTTGGAATAAAAGAAGCTAAATGACATTTAATTTCATTCATGTCAGGTGTCATTGGTGAACGAATAACAACTGCATCTGGTCCTACTAAAGCAATGGCTGGAAGTAATGCTTTCGTTACAACTTCAATTGCTCCTTGTTCATTTAAAATTAATTTATGACAATCATCAGATAACTGCATTCTTTCAAGAAAATATTTAACTTCACCGGCCAATCCATTTTTCCCAGTAATGATTCTTCCATTAGCAATGATACCTTGACCACCTACTCCAAAACCAAATGGTTGTGAATGAAAAATGATACTGCTGTATTCTGGATGTTCCAAAGAAAATCCAACAGCTGCTGCATTAGCATTATTATAAACAAAAATAGGTGTATGATATTTCTCTTCAAAATCTTGTTTCATATCAATATATTTTTCTGTTGTAGGATCTTTTAATTGTTTATCATCACTCACTATTCCTGGGGATGCTATACCAATCAAATCAATATATTGATGTTTCAATAAAACAGTATCAATAATATCATATAAATCATATATATTCATTGTTGGTTTAATAATTAAATTTTCATCTATCATCTTTGACCTATCATATAAGCGATAATAAATTCTAGTTTGCGCTTGATTAATCAATATAGCAATAGATAAAATACGTTTTTGATGTTGCATACAATGAACACATCGTTCTTCTTTTTGTTTTTTTCTTAATTTATTAAAATTTGTTAATTCATCTTGAATAAACTGAATTGTTTGAAAAGCATCATATGCGGCAAATAGTGCTGTAGGAATTTGTAATACTAATTTATCAGGTAAAGTATCTTGTAATTTTTTTAACATGTAGCCTATTTGTGGGGCAATCATCACTGCATCATATTTTTCTACTTCTTCATAAATATTCAAATATGATACTGCATTAAAATGATAATCAAGATGTAATGATTGTGCTGTCTCATTTAACATTTGAGCAAACATAGATGTTGTTAAACCTGCAGAACAAGAAAGCAAGACTTCTATTGTTTTTTGATTCTTTAAGGCTACAAGTGTTTCTACCATTTCATCATATAGTTGCTTTGCATGACCTTCATCTTTTAATTCAAAATGAAGATAAAACTTCACAGTTTCATCTTTATTAGAAACAATTGTAAATTCAACAACTGTACTTTCTTCAATATCAGTAAAACGAATTGTGGACTTACCATAATCAGAATTTAATTGAATAACATCTTGATCAACTTGTTCAACTTGATATTCATCATTATGATGATTTTTTATCCATGCTATAAAATCATCTTTCATATCACATTTTCTCCTTTCTTTCTTCTTTCATTTTTTCCTTTGTAATATACATATTTTTATCTGCTCGACTTAGAATATGCCTTATATCTTCTTGAGGATATTGATTAGAAAGAGCATACCCATAGGCAAAATCAATATAGACTGTCGGATCTTTTTTATTTTGTTTTGCTACTTCTTCTTGGATATTTTTAATCATCTTTTTTAAATCTTGTGAATTTACATTTTCTAAAATTGCAATAAATTCATCACCACCATATCTTCCTACAAAGTGTTTTTTAGGAATCACTTTACGAATAATATGAGCAAAGCTACTGATTAATTTATCTCCTGAGATATGTCCTAAAGAATCATTTGTTTCCTTTAAATCATTTAAATCAAAAATAACGATAGCAAAACAACCTTTATAGTAATATTGATATTGATGAATTAATTCTTCGATAGAACTACGATTAGGTAATCCTGTAGCTAAATCTAAATAAGCTTTTTTATTAAGTTCACTATTATTTTTTACTAAAATAAAGAGTGAAATTGATTCTTTAATTAATATAGCTATCATAATCGTAATGACAATAATCAATCCATCTTCTATCTTTCTTAATTTTGTTGCACATCTTTGAGAATAGTCTTCTGCCGCACTTACAGTTTGATCTGCCTGTTGAAAATAATCCTCACTCATAGAAATAATATGAGAATTAGCATAATGTGTACTTCTATTTTCATTAATTTCTTTTTTTATATTATTCCAAGAAGTATACAAATGCTTTAATTTATTTTGATATGACTTATCTGGTAAAATCGTAAGATCATACTTTCCTCCACCATGCATTAATCCATCAAAAATATCATCTAAATATACAATTAAATCATCGTTACTTTGACCTGCAATTTCTAGTTTAATCACCCTTTGAGTAGCACCCCTGATAATACCGGCATAGTTAATAACACGAGCATTACCTTGAATAGAGTTAACATTTGACATCATACTAATTGTTAGTATGACAAGAATGATTAATATGCAACCTTGTATAAATTTTTCTATAATTCTTTTTTTACCTTTTTTAAACACAATATCATTCCTTTTCATCTAAGCCTATTATATCAAATATAAAAATCTATTAAATACTCAAAAATAAAAATCCTATATAAAAAAATGAGATCATCTTTAAAAAATCTAAGAAATTTTTATTCTGTTTTTTTAATATCTCTTTGTTATAGTAATTATGGTGATTAAAATAAAAATTAAAAAATCGTCATTATTTTGATTAAATTTCAAATACTAATTATAACTGATATTCGTATTGTTAATCATTTATACACATCTCATTATCAAACAGATACAGTTGCTTGAAATCTGGTACCCGTAAATAGTAAAATTACATATCTAATGATTATAAAATACCATTAGAAACATTATCTAACAGTTAGAAAACTCGCTTTTCAATGTATTGTCATACCTCGCATAAGTGAGCACGAACATAATATAGCCGTTGATATTAATGCTGATACTACTGTCTGTTCAAAAGACACCGTTTATCACTGGCTTGAACAACATGCTTATGCATACGGCTTTATTAAACATTATTCTGAACGCAAAAAATATCACTGGTATTAACAATGAACCATAGCATTATAGATATGTAGAAAAAAACAACTAAAATCATAAAAAAACTTATGTTTAGAAGAATATTTGAATCAATATTTCCATTCATAAGTTTAAATTCTGTTAGATATTTAAATTTAAATTCTAACAACATTAAAAAAACGTTGATTATATCAATGTTTTTTTATATTGTTCGACACCAATAACACACTAGATACTTGCATTCAAATTTTATCGTTTTCTTCTTTCAAAATCAATTAAATCCATTGATTTACTGTGATTTTTTTAATTGTATAAAAGTTTACTGGTTGTTTTCCTTTTTTATTTTCAAAATTTTTAAACGACAAATAAACTATTTTTGAGCCATTTTCTAAAATTTTTTGACTTTTTAAGCATTTGTAAAAGTTATTCTAAAATTTATTCATTAACCAACCTACAAATTTGATAAAGTCAGTATGATAAATTTATGGTCACTAAATTCTTTGAAAATTTCATAATACTTTTATATTTGTATTTTAACAATAGCGCTCCATCTTTTTTCTAAAGTTTAACATGCCTATTTATATCTAATCTTACACATCAAAATAATAGACGATAGAACAAATGTCACACCATTTGCACAGATAAGTGCCATATCATGAATTGTTAAACCATAAACAAACCATAAAAAAATACCAATAACATTCATAATATACATCATCAAAGAAATACCTGCCGTATCCTTTGTCTTAATTACTTTAATTGCTTGAGGTAAAAACGCCCCTGTTGTTAAACACGCTGCAATTGTTCCAATCATTTTCTCTTCTCCTTTTTTAGAAGGATTAGCATTGAGCTAATCCTTAATCAATATTTGTCCCATTACTTTCGATCACTTTTTTATACCAATAGAATGAATCCTTTGGTCTTCTTGATAAATCTCCTGTTCCATCATCATGTTTATCTACATAAATGAATCCATAACGTTTTCTCATTTCTCCAGTTCCCGCAGAAACTAAATCAATACATCCCCATGTTGTATAAGCAATTAAATCGACTCCATTATCACATGCCGCTGACATAGCTTCAATATGTGGTCTATAGTAATCGATACGATAATCATCATGGATTGATACATCTTCTTCTACTGTATCATAAGCACCTAGTCCATTTTCTACAACCATTAGTGGAATTCTATAACGATCATAGATCATTTCTAGAGAATATTGTAATCCTAAAGGATCTAATGCCCATCCCCAATCAGAATAAGTTAAATATGGATTACGGATACCTGCGGCAAAGTTACCTTGTACTGTATCTTCTGTTTCATGAGTTGTCACATTGTTTGTCATATAGTAACTATATGTAAACATATCAACAACACCTTCTTTTAAGACTTTTAAGTCTTCATCAGTGATATCTAAATCTGTAATGTTATGTTCTCTCCAGATTCTTTTTGCAAATGGAGGATAAGCACCAAAACATTGAACATCTCCACAATACCAGAAGTTTTCTTCCATTGTTTGTTGATTTAATAACATATCTTTTGGATCACATGTATGAGGATATGTGATTGCTCCTGCAAGCATACATCCAATTTTGTTTTCAGGATCAATTTCATGTCCTAATTTAACAGCTTTTGCACTTGCTACAAATTGATAATGTAAGTGTGTTAAACGTTTTTTATAATCTTCATCAGTTGTTCCATCACCAAACATATTGATAACATTTAAAGTGTTATTGATTTCATTAAATGTAAGCCAGTATTTAACAAGTCCTTTGTATTCTGTAAAGACTGTTTTGCAGTATTTTACAAAGAAATCAATGTATTTACGATCTTGCCAATCTCCATATTTTTCCACTAAATAAATTGGTGTATCAAAATGATGAATTGTAACTAATGGTTCAATATTATATTTTCTTAATTCTTTAAATACATCTCTATAGAATTCAATACCTTCTTGATTAGGTGTTTCTTCATCACCATGAGGATAAATTCTTGACCAAGAAATAGACATTCTAAACATCTTGAATCCCATATCTGCAAATAATTTAATATCTTCTTTATAATGATGATAGAAATCTGTACCTTCATGATTTGGATATAAATATCCATCTAAGCATGCATAATGATCTCCACCTTCTGGCAAAGCATCATCAAAATGAACTTGTGGTGTTGCATGTACGTTTCCATCTTTATCGATCCAAGTTACTTTTCTTGGTTCTTTAACACTTCCACCTGTTGTAAAGTCTGTTAAAGCTGGACCACGTCCACCTTCATTCCATCCACCTTCATATTGGTTAGCAGCTGTTGCTCCTCCCCAGAAAAATCCTTCTTTAAATCCCATTTTATTTTTCCTCCAATTTTTCTTTTAATTCTTTTTCTATTTCACTTAAACACTTCATTTTACTTTCAACCATTTTTAAAGCATTTTTATATATAATTTGATATTGTTGATGACTTTGATCATACTCTTTTAGAATATCTTTTATTTCCATTAATGGAACACCAATTTGTTTCATACAATCAATAATTTCTAAAAGCATGATGTCATCTTCACAAAAGAGACGATATCCTGAAGGTTTACGTTCAATAAAAGGAAGCAAACCTTCTTTATCATAATAACGAATTGTTGTAACCGGCATATCTAATATTTGTGAAACTTGTTGAATTGTTTTTTTTCATTTTAGAATCTCACATAATGAGGAATGTAAGCTTCTTCTAAATAAGCTACATCTTCTTTACTTAACTTAACATCTAAACATTTCACTGTATTTTCGATTCTCTTTGATGAAGATGATCCAACAATAACAGATGTCACATAAGGTTTTGTAAACTGCCATGCAAGAGCAATATTTGCTTTTGAACATCCATATTTTTCTGCAAGTTCTTCAACTCTTTTGGAAATAATTTTTTCACAAGCATCACTGTAGATTTCTGTTCCCTTATTTACTTGTGTTAAGGAACGTGTTGTCACTTCTCCTTCATTTCGTGCAAGTCTTCCCCCTTGCAATGGTTGATAAGATGTCATTGCTACTTTCATATCCATGAGTTGTGGAATCTGTTCTCTTTCTTCTTCACGATATAAAAGATTATATTTATTTTGCATTGATACAAATTTTGTCCAACCATGAACTTCTGCTACATGTTGTGCTTTAGCAAATTGCCAAGCATAACAACTACTGCATCCAATATATCTAACTTTTCCCATCTTTACTAAATCATGTAAAGCTTCCATCGTTTCTTCAATTGGTGTTTCTTCATCCCAACGATGAATAATGTAAAGATCAATATAATCTGTTTGTAATCTTCTTAAAGAATTTTCTACTTCTTCAAAGATATGTTTACGTGAAAGTCCTTTTTTATTAGGTCCTTTTCCTGTTGCTAAACAAACCTTTGTCGCAATTACGATTTCATCTCTTTTAGCGTAATCTTTTAAAGCTCTCCCTAAAATTTCTTCACTAGAACCATCGCTATAAATATTAGCCGTATCAAAAAAGTTGATTCCTAAATCTATGGCCTTTTTAATAACTTCCCTACTTTTTTCTTCATCTAATGACCATGAAGGATAACCTCTTTCTGGTTCACCAAAACTCATACATCCTAAACAAATCTTTGAAACATCTAATCCCGTATTCCCTAATTTTACATATTGGATTGTCAACACTTTTTTGGACACTTTTTATGAGAACGCACGATACTCAACAGGCGTCTTATATCCTAATGAACTATGAATTCTAATATTGTTATACCAATTTACATAATCAAACAATTCTCTTTCTAATTCTTCAAAATCATTAAATATTCTATTAAATGCAAATTCTG